>OGWU01001984.1_pt1 | contig 10891 bp, 8 predicted proteins | sample 1576071 | NCBI WGS metagenome assembly OGWU01 (sample SAMEA3541582, study PRJEB24748) | human gut metagenome | biome: human gut; feature: human-associated habitat; material: faeces | place: China | collected 2012
TCTTTTTCACCGCCACTCATTTTTTAGGGGTTGACTTTTAATAGTTAATCTTTCCCTCTTTTTGGTAGTGAAAACACAGTTTTTTGTCATGAAATTAGAGTATTTGGCAGATCTGTTGCAAATCCAAACCAACCGTCGACGTAGTCAATGGCATAAATAGAATGGTACTTTTTCAGTGTAGTCTGTACATTTTGCAAACCGTACCCGTGCAGTGAAGGCGGAGCTTTTGTCGTGGCCGGCAACTGCCCCGGCTGTACATTCACCGGCAGCGAGCGGTTGCGGACGGCATAAAACAGCACATCCTCTTTCAGCAAAACCTGTACGAAAATTTGCCTGTCATCCTCCGGCAGCATCTCACACGCTTCAATAGCATTGTCTATTGTGTTGCTGATGAGAATGGTAAGGTCTATCATATCGATTTTTACGGCGGAAAGATCATTAACAGAAAACTGAATGTCAATTTTGCGGTTCTTAGCCACAAGCGCCTTTTGGTTGAGCAAAGCATCCAACGCGGCGTGATGCGTGTTGACTAGTAAAATGCGATCCGTCTGTGCCAACCTTAAGCTCTGCACATACTTTTGCAGCGCTCCTGTATTTAAGTGCTCCTGTGTCAGCATCCCCGCCAGCGTTTCCAGATGTGCCTGAAAGTCATGGGTAATTTTCCGCTGTTGAGCATAGGCTGCACTCAACGCTTCGATGCTCTCCTGCTGTGCATGTGCTTTTGTTTGTAAACTAAGTGTTTCTTCCCGATAGTGTGCATTCTGTTCCAGCCAACTAACTAGGAATATTGCTGCCAGTTGCAGGAAAGCGATAAAACTTGCACATACAAATAGTGGAAGTGCAGCCATTTGACCTTGTTGAAAGCAATCGCCAAAAAAGGATATAAGCAGGATACTGATAAGCGAGAGTGATGCGGGAACGGTATACCATTTCCAGTTTGTGCCTGCGATAGCTTTGCTCTTGCGGATTCGATTTTGCAGATAGAAAAGTAAAATTTCTATAATATGGATGAGAATAGATACCAAAGCCTCATCACTCAAATCTATAGCAGTAGACACACCGGATAGCCCAAACACGAAAGTTGCGCAGAGATTGTCAATACAACAAATTGATGCATAGTAAATTATTGTCATATACAGGGCATACAAGAGGTTGCTCTGATATAGAATCCTGTGCAATATGAAAAAGGCAACACACACATACAATACTTTCCCCGCGTTCGCCACTTCTGGATTAAGCAGGTTTAGGCCTGTTGCTTCCAAAACGGTAAAGCAGGTAGCGATGAGCCAATGTATACTCGGCCTGTATTTTCTCTCTGAAAACCCGTCAAACAGTAAGATGGCTGCAAAGCATTCCATCCCAGTCCAGAGATATGCCAATAGATACTCTCTCACAGCGATGTCCCCCACTGCTTGCTTTTCCATGCCAAATACTGGAACTTAATTTGTGAATACCCCTTCCGGCTAACCGAAAGTTCTTTACCATTACTCAAAATAACACGATCATAGTTGAGTTTTTGGATGTGTGCCATATTAACCAGGTAGCTTTTTTGTATGCGTAAAAATCCTTCTGGCGCGAGTTCTCTGGCAAGATCCTCCATCTTGCCATAAAAATGGTCACCGCTCCGCAGCGGTTTAACAGTATACAGGTAGATTACGCGCTGGTCACTGCCCAGATAGATAATATCGCTATATGGGACATAATAGGATTCAGCATTTACAGAAAAGCGCAATCCTTTTTCGCCGTGTGAAATCTCGCTCAGGGCATCGCGGAAATAGGCAGGCAGCTTTTGTTCCATTTCTTGTTTGAGCAAGTATCGGAAAGCCCGCACCTCATATCCTTCCAGTGAAAACTGTGGGTAGTTCGTCACAAATATGATAATTGTATCAAGATGTAGTTCGCGCACTCGCCTTGCAATATCCATACCACTCCGTTCAGGCATATCAATATCCAAGAACATGATTCGATATTGTGATAGTTGTCGGTCACTCAAACTGGCCGGGTGCGAATTCTTTATTATCTCGATAGAAGCCCCTTTTGGCAGAGGCTGTTGACTTACGATTTTTGCCAATCCATGCAAAAAATCATTATCATCATCACAGAGCAAAATATTGATTATCATATTTGTTTCCCCATTTTTATATCTCCGTAACAGTCGCCCTTCTTTATAGCCCAACATACGTTCCATCCTTCAAAAAGTCAAGTTTTTTATCAAAATAGCACTGTAAGTGTAATTATAACCTCATATTACGCCGATTTGCAAATCAAATCGTATAAAATGGTCTTATCTTGAAGAAAGTAATTGTACGAAATGTGCAAACTATTAGGATACAGACATGAAAAGCATCGATCGATACTACTATATTGGAGATCACATCCGCAACTTCAGAGAAGGCAAAGGATGGACGCAGCAAGCCTTGGGAAAACGATTAGGGAAGAAGACCTCAACCATTAGTTCTTACGAAACAAACGCCAAATTGCCTTCCACCGACTGCCTAATTAAAATGGCAGAATTATTTGACACATCTCTTGACACGTTGGTTTACGGTGAAAATGCGGAGTTGCTTGCTATTCACTCATTGTCACAAGATCAAAAAGAGCTAGTGTCTGCGATTGTACAATACTTTTCCACTGAAACTGAGAAGCGGAAAACTGCGGACCAGCGAATTTATTTAATCAAAGAACTTGTCCGCCTATTGACGCAATAATGTAGATGCTTTGCTGGTCTTTAAACCAAGGATGCCCCGGTTATCGCCGGGGCATCTTTTGTTTACTCGTGTTTCATGTCGAAAGACTCCAATTTCACGTCGGATTTGTGGCATAACAAATTATTCTATGGTATCGTTTGATTACAGGAAAGGGCAGTGAACCCGGGAACTGACCACGGCTTGTAATGGTCGCCACCGACGCGCAGGTGATGGCTGGTCCGCTCCGAAATTTACCAAATGATAAAATCTTATGAAAAGGAGGATTATCCAGATGAAAACCCTGAACAAAAAGATTATGACTGCTTGTTTGGCTCTTATGATGGCTGTTGCTATGGCAATGCCAGCTTTTGCTGCAGAGCTTTCAACACAAGAAGAGGTTGTTGCCCTTGCGGGTTATAACCGGTATGACCTAGGAACATGTTCTCTTAATCTATATGGAAACGGTTCATTTGTTTATGATAACCAAAACGTAAATATTTATACTACTGATCCTGGCTCAGATGATCAAATCTGGTTGGGCATTGTGTCTGGCAAAGAACCAGACACCGACAACAAGAAGAACCGTTATATCCTCCAACTTAGGACATCGATAACACTTGGAGGCACATATTATGTCCTTAATGCTAACATGACTGGCAGCGAGTGGAACGCAAATGTCAAACCATTTGATTTAGCAAATCAAGAAATCTTTATGGGTTCTAGAGGAAGCACAAACGCTGCAGAGATTTACTTGAGTCACCATAAAATCTACTCTCTTTTGGCAAAGGGGAATACCTCTGGCTCAAATGTTGTTTTTTCACCGTCTTACCATAGCGACTGGAAGGTTGTTTGGCAAAATGTTGGTAACCTATAACCCGAGATAACACTTTGGATTTTTGACTCTATTTTGTGTTCTTTGAATTTTAAATAAGCCAGGGAGAATGCCGTAGAACTTCGGTTCTGCTTCGCGCTCCTTGGCTTTAAATTATGTCAACCGAATTTTGGAATAGGTGGCCTGTGTATGAAAAGGAATTATCTGTTATCCATTGTCTGCATGCTGATTTCTATTCAATTGATTTTATGTAGTTGTAGTAACCCTTTACCAGAATCCACAAGCGACGAGAGCAATATTCAAGGAAATTCTTCCACAGCCGAAAATTTATCCGGACGGCTTGAAACTATAACGCCAGTCGAAATGGTAAGTGTTGCTGGTTGCAACACACAAAATGGCTTTTATGAAGCGGCAAAGGATCAAGATGGAATACGGCTCTACTTTACTGACTATAAAAACAAGGTTAAAACCATATTATGTTCAAATCCTAACTGCACACATAGCGATTCGTCCTGTACTGGCTTTTTACCTAATGAAGTTGCTGAATATGCTGGTGTTTTTTCATTTCAAGACAAACTAATAATAAACTATTCTGCGCCACACTACGGTGTGCCGTTAACTTTATGCCAAATTGATCCAGATGGTGCAAATAGAAAAATATTATACACTTTCTCTTCGACAGAAACCGCACGTGACCCAGTGATAACTGATGGTGAAAACTTGTTTTTTATTTTAGACAACGTGAATCCAGATACTGCGGACTTCATATCACAATTGGTTGAATTTAATGTCAAAGAATGTAAAGTTTTACCCATTTACCAATGTACAGCTAATGACCTTCTGATCGGCTGTTCAGAAGATGAATTTGTATTTAAATCTATTGATAACAGCGGAAACTATCAATTGTTTTTTGTAGACAGAAATGGAGAGAGAACGAATTCAGAAATTGGCTGGATGGACTATGCGCCCGATTACTCAACTGGATCGAATTTGTACTTAGTCGATTCCGAAACCAATACACTTACCACATACAATTACGAAACTCTGGATTGCAAGACAGTCACAATTCAAGATACCGATCAAATGGCACAAGACATTGCAAACAGTATGATTGACTACGTTTGCGATGATAAACTATTTCTTGTAATCTATCATGAGGAAAGTACTGAAGAAGTTGGAGTTGATGTAAATACCGGTCAAATATACCCCGTCGTTTTACACGGAACGAATACATATGGAGAAAAAACGCGTCCGATGTATATAATTGCAGAAGTCAGTGATTTCTATTACGTTGAGACCGGGACACTCACAGCAGATTTATCGAAAAGAGCCCTCATCAAAAAGAGTGATTTCTGGAATGGGATAGAAAACTTTGAGTTCATTAATCATTTGGATTAAACCCTCCCGTCCAACTTTCTGTCCAAAACACTAAAGACATCACGCTCTATTTTATCTGTGTACGACTCCAGTGTATAAAGCCACTCACTAATTTTAGCTCATTTATGTCAATTATCGCAAAATCTCACAGCCTAGTTCTGCATATCAATTTGTTGCAGAAATTGTACCGCTCTTCCTTATCACCATTTTGTTTGCTTCCCAAAGAAGGCTGTAAAAAGTACAAAAAAGCCTTAGCCGGGGTGTCCCTTACTCTCGGCCCAGGGCTTTATGGACTTTTGGGCCCTAACGGTGCAGGCAAAAGTACATTGATTGGAATCATCACCGGCACACTGGCGGCTGATTCCGGCGAGGTATTCTGGTGCGGCAAACCAGCGCGAGGCATCGCCTTCCGCCGCATCCTTGGCTATATGCCACAGCAGCAGGGTCTGTACGATAGCTACACTGGACGGCGTTTTCTGGCTTACATCGCAGCGTTGAAAGAGTTGCCCCGAAAAAATATTTCGACTGAAGTGGACCGGGTCGCCGCGGCGGTGAATCTGTCAAATGAACTGGACAAACGCCTGTCCGCCTACTCCGGCGGCATGAAGCAGCGCTTGCTGCTGGCCTCCGCCCTGCTGGGCGATCCTAAGCTGCTAATCCTAGACGAGCCTACCGCCGGTCTTGATCCCAAAGAGCGTGTCCGCCTGCGGGAACTGTTGGCCGAAATGGCCGCCGACCGCATCATCCTAGTCGCCACCCACGTGGTATCGGATGTGGAGACTGTCGCCAGCGAAGTGATTTTGCTGCGCGCCGGAAAGATCGTGGACGCCGCCCCAGTGCCGGAACTCATCGAAAAATACGCCCCCGGCCAAGGTTTGGAGGAAGTGTACCTCGCTGTATTTGGGGAGGGGGACGGGAAATGAGCCTGCTCACCGCCGAGTTACGCAAAGTATGGGGCAACCGCGTGTTCCCGATGCTGCTAGCCGTATTAGTGGCCGCCAATCTGTTATTACTCTGGATGGGTACCCGTCCCACCGCCAACCAGCCCCCCGCCGCAGCCTACCGCGCCGTGGGGGCTGATTTGGCTGCCTTGGGTTCGGATATGGACGTCAAAGGTGACTTTTTGCACGGCAAACTTGACGAAACCGAATCCTTGCTGCGGCTGGAAAACTACTTTCGAGAATCAGCGTACGGCAACAGCATTGTTCTGCAAAATTACCGGGAAGAAAACGCTGATCTGTTCGACCAGTATGAAGAGATGTACCGCGACAAGAGTTACACCCTCTACACCGACAGCCTGACGATGGAATACCGCCTGCTTTCCCAGCTGGTCAATGAGTATGACACGGTCGCAGGTTACAGCGAATTTCTGGATGGAGTGCAGACCAAGGCTACCCAACTAGCAGGTATCTCCATTTTCCAGAACGATGAATCCGGATATGACCTGAAGAACATCGAAGTTACGGCAGCAGTGTACGCTGGTCTTGGCGAAACAGCCATAGACTATTTCCCTCAAAAGGGTTTGTACACTGCGATCTCGTATGCCTTCACTGACCTGATTTTGCTGGCGTCGATGCTGGTGCTGGCGCTGCTGCTCGTGCGGCAGGAACGGGATAGCGGTCTTTTGTCTCCTGTGCGTTCCCTTCCCGGCGGGCGGCTGCAAACGGCAGTGGCAAAGCTCGGTGCATTTACCCTGTCGTTGCTGGTCGTGTTGGCATTGCTCTATGGCGTGAATTTGGCCTATTGTGGTGCCACCTTCGGTCTGGGCCCGCTGACACGCACGATTCAAAGCGTGCCGACTCTCATGCGCTGCACAATGCAGATCACCGTAGGGGAGTACCTGCTCCGTTTTTTGCTGGCCAAGTGGGCTGGTGCCTTTGTCATGGGACTTTGGGTCATGCTGGCGGCATTGGTTGCTCGCCGCGCGGCTGCAGGATGGGCCGCCGCCCTAGTCGGCCCGTTGGTTATGTTCGGCATCCGCGCTGCGATTCCGGCTACTAGCCGTCTGAACGTCGTCAAGTATGCAAATCTCGCCAGCCTGATGCAGACCAACGAGCTTTTGGGAAATTACCGAAATCTGTATTGGTTTGGGTCCCCCATCGGGTTGCCACTTGTCGAGTGGACAGCGGCGGCACTTTATGGAGGAGTTCTGGCTTTTTCCTTTTGTTGGGTGTTTGCCCGTGCCCAACTGCTGCCTGCTGCCAAACGTGGCTTTATGCTGGGGCTGCGGCACAAAACCCATGCAACCTCTGTTTATAAAGAAGAAGCCCGCAAATTGCTGCTTCTCAACGGTGCGGGGCTGGTTTTGGCGGCGTTTGTCGGGTTCGGCATCTACCAGGGCGTAACCGCCGAAAGCTATATCGGTGCGGACGAGATCTATTATGCCTATTACATGAACCACATTTCTGGGTCCTTCACACAGGAGAGTTATGATTGGCTGGAGGAACAAGGTGAAGAGTTTGAGCCGATGCTGGAGGCCCAACGGCAGGTGGCAGCGGGTGCACTCTCCAGCGACGCCCTGCTGGCGTTCAGCGCTTTACAGCAAAAATACAATGTGTACACTCAGGTAATCAACCAGAACATCAACTACTATCTGAAAGAGCACCCCGATGCATGGCTCGTGTACGAGAGTGGTTACCGAAAACTGTTTGATTTTACAGACGAATCCGATGTGCAGGACACACTGCTTGCCGGACTGGCCTGCGCGCTCTGCTTTTCGGGGCTATTTGCCATGGAACGTCGCGGCGGCATGGAAACCATCCTCTGTGTGTCACCGTTAGGGCGCAAGCGTACCGTTCGGGCCAAACTTCTGATGAGCGGTGTGGCAGCGTTCGTCATCGCTGTGGGGAGTTGCCTTCCGCACCTGATCCAGGTGCTTCGGGATTATGGGCTGCCGGCACTTTTCGGCCCGGCTATGAGCATTTCCGAATTCGAAAGCCTGCCAGCGTTTGTAACACTATCGGATGTACTTCTGTTCTGGTTCCTTTGTCGAGTCGTAGCCTGCCTGTGTATGGCTACCATCACCCTGACGCTGGGGCATCTCTTCGGCAATCTGCTTCCTGCATTGTTTGTCAGCGCGGTAGGATACTGCCTTCCGGCATTGCTGAGCCTTTCCGGCATGGAGGGCGGGATAGAGTGGCTGGGATTCTGGCCATTGTTCCATGCGGCAAATTTTCTGACAACGCAAGGTTACGCCGGGGAGGAAGGTCTACCATATAACAGTGCTTGGATGATCTTTTTGATTCTTGTGGCCGCTCTTTTGGGGTGTATCGCCTTGGCAGGATATTTGCTGGATACATACGAGATGAAAGGGGTGGGTCTAAACGCATAAAGATGATTTCATTGTTTATGGCGCGATTAAAGTGGATTTGGTGAATCATGTGGTTTTGCTGCAAGGGGAATCAGTCCATCTTTCACAAATGGAGTACTATCTGTTATGCTTTTTGATTCAATATCAGGGACGGGTTATTTCTCGTCAACAAATCCTATCCGAAGTATGGAATTCCCCGCCCGATTTAAAGACCCGAACTGTAGATATCCATATCTGTAATTTGAGGAAAAAACTGAATTTGAAAGCTTTAAAAACTGTCGTAGGGATCGGCTATAAGTTGCAGCCATCGAAAAAATGGGAGAAAGCTTATAGTTTTTAAACATATAACAAGCGCTGTTTTTCTTGCAGAACGAAGGAGGACAGATAAAGGGGGAACGGTTCGGATACATAGTCAGAACAAGCTAGGTGCAGCAATGGCCGGTGCAGTGAAATCGTTGTCCACCAGAATTTTTATATGTTACCATAAATATTCTGTATTTCTCCTTTGTCCCCCTCAGGTCTTATATGCCGTGTGCATGTCGTTATGAAGTAGTGACTCTGGTGGTCATTCTGTCCTTTTGAAGGACATGAGAGGAAAATCGTCGCACTACGGCAGCCTGATCCAATTTACGACAAAACGAACGTGCCGTTGGAAACATCGCCCATCTATACTTTGGCTGGGTCACACGTACACTTCAACTTCTTGGAAGGTTCCCGAACGTAATCGGTATAATGTATGTAGTCGCTGACCATACGCGGGTGCTATCACGCAGAGGATAAAAGCACATATCAAGCAGCTCATACAACGAACAGTTTCGTTCTGGAATCGCAACAGGTTAGTGTTGCCATTACCGGTTGACTTATCAACAGGGAAAACACTAATACATTAAGGCTGTCGGGTCTGTGCGCTGACTGTCGATGTAGGCTTCAAAATGCAAGTGACTACCCGTTGCTCGACCAGTATGTCCCACATAAGCAATAACCTGTCCCGCCTGCACCTGCTGCCCCACGGTGACGCAGATGCTGGAGCAATGCGCATACAAGGTTTCCATTCCATTGCCGTGATCCAATTTCACATGGTATCCGTAACTTCCGCCCCAGCTGTCGGTGGCATTGGCGATTGTTACGGTACCGGCTGCAGCTGCTAGAATGGGAGTCCCTTCCGGGGCGGAGATGTCGGTACCGCTATGGTAACTGCTTTCTCCGCTGATGGGATCGGTGCGATACCCAAACGGAGAAGTAATGCTTCCTGCAATGGGAAGTGGCCATTGTAAGCTCCCGTCACCCGTGCCGGTAAATCCCGGCGTCATAATGTCCCCGCTCCCTTGCACGAAACCACCCAGGAGTTCACCCCAAAGGATTGTGGTATCTTCTCCTGACAGAAGTGTCAGGTATTCATTCTGCCTGTCTGTAAAGTGATAGGTTTCCCGCATTTCTTCCGGTGTATGGTGGGTCAGTTCGATGATCAGGACGGTTTCGGTAATGGTTGTGGTTTCTGTCTCACCTTCCTCATTTGTTTGTTCCACCTCCTGGGTTTGGCTTTCGGTGCGCCAGTCCAGTTCGTTCATATCCCAAAGAACGGTGCGCAGCCGATCCACGTTGTCCTCATCCAGATAGGCAACGGCAGCACCATTGGCATCCCCTGATGTTTGCGACGCAAAGACCGCCAGGACATCCTGCCACGCAATGGCATAGCTGCCATCGTTGGACTCGATCTCCTGGCGGTCATAATCTACACTGTTTTCGATTTCTTCCAGCCGGTCCCGATATTCTTCAGTTAGCTGTTCCACGGCATCCTGTACGCTGATAGCATTCTCATCCGGGGATTCTGCAGCGAAGAAGATCCCGTAAGCTGATCCCACCACAAGGGCAATTAAACAGATCAGCAGGATGACAAACACGGTTACCCAGCCACCAGCAATCAGTGCGGCTGCAAGGCTCTGCAGGGCAGCCAACAGATGTCGAATCGCCGAGCGCATCACAGCAATCATTTTTTTGGCTGCTTCTGCACTTTCCCGTGCGGCCTGTTGGGCTCGATAGATCATTTTCTGTGTACGTTGCGCTGCTTGTCTTGCCTGTTTTTCTTTGCGGGCGGTACTGGCAGCAGTACGGAGCTGTTTTTGATCCCTATCGACACCGCGCATACCACGCGCAGATTTCTTGATCTGTTGCTTACGCTCTTTGACTTCGCGGCTTTGCTTCTGAGCAGTTCGTCGTTTCTGCTCCGTCTTGGCGGTAGCTTGCGGATCTGAACCGGAGGGCTCACGGGCTACGGTTCCCTTCTCTTTCAGCTCCGGAGTATCCCTATACATGGGATCATTCTGCGGTGGTTCATCCGGTTCTCTTTTGCGAGTGAAACGATCTCTGGCAACGGAACCTGTTTTCCGCAATGCAAAGAGAGCTCCATCTTCCAGATGGGCTTCTCCCTGTTGGATAGCGTATTCTTCCATCTCCTGTGCGGAAGCGTAGTCGCTGTCGGACTGTGTGTGCGTTGCCGCAATTACTTTTTCTTTGCTTTTCAGCCATGCTTCTCGCGCAAGGGTTTTCGGCAGCCGGTTTGTTACGTGTTCCTTTGGCGCTCGTCCAGAGGGTTTCTGCTTGGGTTCTTTGTGGGCATTCTCTTTCATTGCATCACCTGCTTTTTGAAAATATTATATAAAAAGGGCGGCCACCTGCTTTTCCAGC
>OGWU01001985.1_pt1 | contig 10874 bp, 8 predicted proteins | sample 1576071 | NCBI WGS metagenome assembly OGWU01 (sample SAMEA3541582, study PRJEB24748) | human gut metagenome | biome: human gut; feature: human-associated habitat; material: faeces | place: China | collected 2012
TTTTGGGCTAAAGTGAAAGAGATGGACATCCGAGTGACGTTGGCTCCATGGTTCTATTATCGGAATCAGGCGGGAAATATCGAAGAGACAGTTCGGATGAAATTAAGCAGCGCTTATCAAAATTATGAAGTGGGCCAGCTGAACAATGGGCTGCAGGATTATACAGAAGAAGGATATATGTATCAGGTTACGGATCCTGGTGGCGACAAAGGTTCACAGAATATTGTCCTTTGGAATCGGCAGCAGATCCAGGATGTGGAAAAAGAATATTTTAGAAAACTGACAGAGCTTTGCCGGGAAGAGGGAATAGAACTTGTGGTTATTACCACTCCGGTTCCGCAGGAAACGTTGGATCTGTACGGAGATGTGTTTGAAGAGGCACATAGGTATTACACAGAACTTATGGAGGCGTATGACGTTCCTTATTATGATTTTAATTACCTGCCCCTTGATGATTTTGACAGAGGGATTCGAAACTATCTTGATTACGAGGGACATATGTATGGAGAATCCGGAAATCAGTTTAGTAGGGTGCTGGGAACTTATTTGAAGGAGATGCGCGAAAAGAAACGCTGATCAAGCAAAGGACTGGTTATTTTATTCATAATTTGTTATAATCTAAGCAATGGAAATTCAGAAATATAAGTGGAAAGGAACTCCATAGCTTCATACACTGTGGAATAAGGGACAAAATATGAGTAAAGCGGCATTAGTAGTTATGGCGGCAGGGATTGGCAGCAGGTTTGGCGGCGGAATTAAGCAGTTGGAGCCAGTTGGGCCAAATGGCGAGATTATTATGGACTATTCGGTGAAGGATGCATTGGCAGCAGGCTTTGATAAAGTAGTATTTGTGATCAGAAAAGATATCGAGAAGGATTTTAAGGAGATTATCGGAAGGCGGATAGAGCAGCAGGTAGAAGTGGCGTATGTATTTCAGGAACTTTCCGATATTCCGCAACAGTATCAGGAGAAGTTAGAGGGAAGAACCAAGCCTTGGGGAACCGGTCAGGCGATCTTGTGCTGTAAAGATGTAGTAAAGGAGCCATTTCTGGTGATTAATGCAGATGATTATTATGGGAAAACGGCATACCAGATGGCTTATGATTATCTGACTAAGGAGCATGAGAAGAAAGACAGGCTTCCACTTTGCATGGTTGGTTTTGTGCTGAAGAATACACTAAGTGCCAATGGCGGGGTTACCAGAGGTGTATGTAAGGTAGATGAGAATGGGATGCTTACCGATATTGTAGAAACCCATAATATTGTACAGACGGAAGACGGAGCGCAGATTGAGTCGGAGGATGGTGCAATGCCGATTGATGTAGAATCTGAAGTGTCTATGAATATGTGGGGGCTGATGCCGGAAGTATTTGACGATTTGGAGAAGGATTTCAATATCTTTCTTGAAGACTTACCGGAAGGAGACGTAAAGGCAGAATATCTGCTTCCGACGATTATCGGAGAATGGCTGAAAGAGGATCAGGTGACAGTACGGGTGCTGCAGTCGAAAGATAAATGGTTTGGAGTAACTTATAAAGAAGATAAGGAAGAGGTTGTAAATTCGATTAAGGCTTTGATCGAGGCAGGAGAATATTAGGATATATAGAAGAAGATCAGATACAATGGATAAAAAAGGAAGGATTTATTTAAAACAAACAGGAAAAATTATTGGGACGGTAATGACTATTTTGCTGGCTGTGATTGCTGCGCTGCTTTGTTTTAGCATTCGCTGGATGTTTGATACATGGAGTAATCTTACAATGGATGAGCTGGTATATCACATAACGGCGCCGCTGGAAGGTACGAATGAAGGAATGATATTAGAATACTTGAATGTATGTGTAGTACCGACCATATTAGTATTGCTGTTTCTTGTGATCCTTTTGGCTGCGTGGCGAAAGAAGCGGCGTTATTATGCGTTGATGAGTATTGGAATTGTCGGTTCATTGATACTGTCCGGAACGGTTGTTCGCGGCGCATGGAATGAGCTGGACGTAGGAAATTATGTAAAGTCGCAGGGATCCTATTCCACCTTCATTGATGATTATTATGTGGATCCAGAAGAAGTAGAGATTTCATTTCCGGATCAGAAGCGAAATTTGATTTATATTTTTCTGGAATCTATGGAGACGACTTACGCAGACAGGAAAAATGGAGGAGCATTTGAGAAGAATGTGATTCCGGAGCTCACAAAGCTGGCACAGCAAAGTGAAGATTTTTCGGGGGAAACGGATCAGCTCAATGGCGGATATGCGATGCCGGGAGCGACCTGGACAATGGGAGCGATGTTTGCGCAGACGTCGGGGCTTCCTTTGAATATATCCATTAGTTCCAATTACATGGATACACAGGATCATTTTTTTGCAAGCACGACTACACTGGGAGATATTTTAAAGAAAGAAGGATATTCTCAAACACTGTTGATCGGCTCGGAAGCAAAGTTTGGCGGAAGGGAATTGTATTTTACAGAGCATGGCAACTATGACATGGTGGATTATACATATGCAAGCCAAACGGGAATGATTCCGGCAGGATATCGGGTGTTCTGGGGCTATGAGGATCAAAAGCTTTTTGGGTTTGCGAAAGAAAAACTTCTGGAATTAGCAGGTCAGGATACACCGTTTAATTTAACGATGTTAACGGTAGATACGCATTTTGAAGATGGATATCTTTGTGAGAGCTGTCCGGATATGTATGAAGATCAATATTCCAATGTAATGGCATGTTCCAGCCGACAGGTAGAGGAGTTTATAGAGTGGATCAGGCAGCAGGACTTTTACGAGAATACAACGATTGTATTGGCAGGAGATCATCCTACGATGGACAGTGATTTCTGCGAAAATATTGAAAGTGATTATGAAAGAAAAGTGTATACCGCATATATGAATTCGCCAGTAAAGGTGGAGACGGCTTCAAAGAGGGAGTACACCACTTTTGATATGTTTCCGACTACCGTTGCGTCACTGGGAGCAGTGATTGAAGGAGACCAGCTTGGATTGGGGACGAATTTGTTCTCTTCCAGGCAGACACTGATCGAACGATTTGATATTCCGATGGTAAAAAAAGAGATTGGGAAAAAGTCAAAGCTGATGGAAGATCTGGCGGATATCGATGAGAATAAAGAGGAGATACTGGAAAGAGACGGGAAGCTTCCAGCGGCGGATATTGCGGTAGACAGCTATCAATTTCAGTCGGGAGCGCTTCCGGTTACGGTGTCCAATATCAGGAATGTGAAGGGAGAGATTCAGTCACTGCAGCTGGCGGTGTGGACAGCAGAGGATCAAAGTGATCTTCAGTGGATTTTGATGGAGCAAGGCGAGGATGGGAACTACCATGTGAATATTAATATCCCTAATTTTAATTATCAAACAGGGGAGTACCAGATTCATGCATATGCAGTGGATTCTGATGGAGAAGAGACAGCGCTTGGAAACGCTGTCGGAATGGTAGAGTGATAAATGCCTTTAAAAATAATAGAGGGTATGGTATAATTTCTAATAACAATAAATTTAGAACGTGGGAGGTTAATATGAAGGTACAATTGAGAAAACGAATCCTGGCTGCCGGATTAACGGTAATGATGAGTGGTTCTGTAATTGCAATGGATGCGATGCCGGTATTTGCAGAAGAACAGACAAATGCAGTTTTGGCAGAAGAGGCAAATTTAGATGGAGTGATAGAACAGTCTGCTGTAAGTGAGGAGAGAGCGAATCCGTCTGAAGAAATACCTCAGATTTTAAATGGCTGGGTGAAGAAGGAAGAAGGCTGGTACTATTACAAGAATGGTGTGATGCTGACTGGATGGCAGGTTGTTAATGGTACATGGTATTATATGGAAGAGAATGGACTTATGGCTTCTGATACCTGGATTGGTGACTATTATGTAGATGCCAGTGGGGCATGGATTACACACTACAGACCGGCACAGTGGATAAACACAGGAGGACGCTGGTGGTATCGCAATGTAGATGGAAGTTATCCGGTACGTACATGGAAGTTGATCGAAGAAAAATGGTATTACTTTGATGCGGCAGGCTATATGGTAACGGGCTGGCAGAATATCGGAGGTGCTTGGTACTATCTGGACGGAAGCGGAGCGATGGCAACGGGCTGGCAGGTAATTGGCGGTGCTTGGTATTACCTGACTGAAAGCGGAGCGATGGCAACGGGCTGGCAAAATATTGACGGAGCCTGGTATTATTTAAACGGAAGCGGAGCGATGGTAACCGGCTGGATGAAAGATGGAGCTGCCTGGTACTATCTGGAGCCAAACGGAATGATGGTAACCGGGAAAAAGACGATTGGCGGACAGATTTACAGCTTCAAGGATAATGGAATGATGGTAACCGGCTGGGCTGAGGAGGAAGATGGCTGGCATTATTATGATACGTCAGGAGCTATGAAAAAAGGCTGGATCCAAGTTGGAAGTGTTAAATATTATTGTGATCCTGAGACCGGACGCATGTATGAATCACAGTGGATTGAAGATAAATACTATGTTCGAGCAGACGGAGCTATGCAGGTGGGCTGGTTTATTGCTGGAGAACACTGGTATTACAGTGACAGTAAAGGCGTGAAACAGACATCCAAGTGGGTCGGAGAGTATTATGTACAGGCAGACGGAACTATGGCAGTGAACAAATGGATCGGCGGACATTACGTGGGATCAGACGGCAAATGGGTTCCGTTAAGCGGCAACGAAAAAGTCTATGAAGTAGAGCTGGTAAATGGAAAGAAAGCAACGGTAGTTGGTTATTTTGATACGCAGATGGCGGATGATATCTTTAAGCAGTTGAACGAATACCGGGTGCAGAAAGGCTTGGAAGTTCTCCAGCCTGCAAACTTCGCGCTTCAGGCAGCTGTAAATACCAGAGGGTATGAGATTGCCTATAATTTTGAGCACACCAGACCAAATGGAATGGACTGTTTCAGTGTATATGATAGAGCGATAGCTGAGAATATTGCGGCAGGTTCTTCCTATATGACAGCAAAAGATTTCATGGCAGGTTGGAAAGCATCTGTAGGACATAACTTGAATATGCTTTCTCCAAATGCAAATTCCGTAGGAATTTCTGTATTTAAACTGAAAGTGGGAAATACATACCAGACCTATTGTGTTCAGTTGTTTGCATTGTAAAATTGAAAGAATGGAAAAGGATCTCTTCGGAGGTCCTTTTTTTTATGCCAAAGTATGATTTGCCAGCAAAAATGTAAAAAAGTATTGCAATACTAGAAAGTCAGGTATATACTTTAGATGTTCGTAAAAATTAAAGGAGATAAGTACATGAACAAACAAGTATATGATATTGTGAACAAATTAGAGGAAAATCGAGAATATAATCAGAGAGAACTTGCGGAACTTACCGGATATGCAGTGGGATCGGTAAATGCATCTTTGAAGCAGGCAAAAGAAGAAGGATATATAGATGAGAACAAATGTCTGACAGACAAAGCAAAAAAGGAATTGGAGACCAAAAAGCCAAAGAATGCGGTAATATTAGCGGCCGGATACGGAATGCGTATGGTTCCAATTAATGTAGAAGTACCGAAGGGACTTCTGGAAGTAAAAGGAGAACCACTGATTGAACGCATGATCTGTCAGCTTCATCAGGCTGGGATCAGGGAAATCTATGTGGTTGTCGGATTTATGAAGGAGCAGTATGAATACTTGATTGATAAATATGGTGTAGAGCTGGTGTTTAACAAAGATTATGCAGCGAAGAATAATCTGCACTCTTTAAATTGTGTGGCGAACAGATTGGGAAATACTTACATTGTTCCGTGTGACATCTGGTGTAAAGAGAATCCGTTTTCGGGGCATGAATGGTATTCCTGGTATATGGTGACAGAGCAGAAGGATGAGAGAAGTTCTGTAAGGGTGAATCGAAAAAAAGAACTGGTGTCCGTGAAAGGAGAAGAAGACGGTAACTGCATGATTGGAATTGCTTATCTTCTCCAAAATGAAGCTAAGAGAGTACAGGAAGCATTAAAAGCGATGGCAGGGCAGAAGGAATATGATCATGCATTTTGGGAACAGGCGCTTTGGGATGGCAAGAGAATGATGACAGAACCTAGAGAAGTAAAGAGCGAAATGGTTTGCGAAATCAATACGTATGAAGAACTTCGGGAATTGGACAGTGATTCTAATCAGCTGCAATCAGGCGTCATCCAGTTGATTCGTCAGGTGCTTGCCTGCGAAGAAAAAGAGATTACCGAAATTCGGGCATTGAAGAAAGGAATGACGAACCGGTCATTTCAGTTTTCCTGCCGAGGAAAAAAGTATATTATGAGAATTCCGGGGGAAGGCACCGATAAGATGATCAACAGGAAGCAGGAATACGATGTGTATACGCAGCTTGCTGGCCGGGATATTACAGATCCTGTGATCTATATGTCACCGGAAAATGGTTATAAGATCACTGAGTACATGGATGGAGTGAGAAACTGTAATAGTGAAGAACCGAAAGATGTAAAGCGGTGTATGCAGTATTTAAGGAAATTCCATGAGTTAAATCTGAAGGTTGATCATGTCTTTGATCTGTATGATCAAATTGAATATTATGAGAGTCTGTGGGGGGGAGAGACATCTGCTTACAGAGACTATCAAGATACCAAGAAGAGAGTCTATGAATTGCGGCAGTATATTGATGCACAGCCAAAACAGGTGGCATTAACACATATTGATGCAGTGTGCGATAATTTTCTGATCCGAGGGGATGAAACCTATTTGATTGACTGGGAGTATGCGGGCATGCAGGATGTCCATGTGGATATTGCGATGTTTGCAATCTATGCCATGTATGACAGAGAACAGATTGATCAATTGATTGATTTTTATTTTGACGGCGATACAGACAGAAGCGTCCGGATAAAAATCTACTGTTATATCGCAACATGTGGTCTCCTTTGGAGCAATTGGTGTGAATACAAACGGATCTGCGGTGTGGAATTTGGAGAATATTCTCTCAAACAATATCGCTATGCAAAAGAATATTACCGGATTGTAAAGAAAGAACTGGAAAAGGATGCAAAAAGATATGAATAGAGTAGAAAGAGCAATTATTATGGCGGCAGGATTTGGCAAGCGTATGCAGCCGATTACCTTGCATACGCCAAAGCCGTTGGTAAAAGTGAATGGCGTTAGAATGATCGATACCGTAATTCGGGGGCTTCAGGAAAATGGGATTACAGAGATCTATGTTGTGGTAGGTCATTTGAAAGAAAAATTTTCCGTTCTGGAGCAGGAGTATCCAGGATTAAAGCTGATTGAAAATCCGTATTATGATACCTGCAATAATATTTCATCTTTGTATGTGGCAAGAGAATATCTTGAAAATGCAATGATTTTAGACGGGGATCAGTTGGTTTATAACCCAGAAATTCTTGCGGTTGAATTTGAACGATCTGGATACAACTGCATCTGGACAGAAGAGAAGACAGACGAATGGCTCCTAACGGAAGCACAAGGTGTTGTGACTTCATGCAGCAGAACTGGCGGAGAAAAAGGCTGGCAGTTATACAGCGTATCAAGGTGGTCCAAAGAAGATGGGCAGAAACTGAAGCGGCATCTGGAAAGAGAGTTTGAAGAGAAGAAGAATACGCAGATATATTGGGACGATGTGGCGCTGTTCTGTTATCCGCAGGAGTATCAGCTGGGGATTCGTCAAATGCACAGAGGCGATATTGTTGAAATTGATAGTTTGGAAGAATTAGCTGAGTTGGATGAAAGTTACCGAAAGTATGTAGAAGGAGGAAGCGAAAATGAAGACAAATAATCAATCGGAGAAAGAATATAAGAAAATAGATTGGATGATTACGCTGCTGCCGCTGGGAATTATCATTGCGCTGTGTGTCCTATTTTTCTGCATGCCGGAACAGTCCAATGCGGTATTAAGTCAGATCCGGTTTGTGTTAGGAGATACATTTGGTACGTATTATTTGATTATTGGACTGGGAGTGTTCTTGATTTCCTTCTATGTGGCAGGATCTAAGTACGGCAATATTGTTCTTGGCGGGCAGGATGAGAAACCGAAATTTTCATTCTTTGCATGGGGATCCATGATGTTTACTGCAGGACTGGCAGCAGATATTTTATTCTATTCCTTTTCAGAATGGATTCTGTATGCAACGGATCCGCATATTGCAGAGCTTGGAAGTATCCAGGACTGGGCAAGCGTGTATCCGATCTTTCACTGGAGTCTGATTCCGTGGGGATTCTATCTGGTACTTGCGGTTGCGTTTGGATTTATGCTTCATGTGCGAAAGAGAGAGAGACAGAAGTATTCAGAAGCATGCCGCCCGATTTTGGGAAAACATACCGATGGCTGGGGAGGCAGAATCATTGACCTTTTGGCCGTATTTGCATTAATTGCAGGAACTGCTACCACATTCAGTCTGGCAACACCGCTTATGGCAAGTGTTATCGGTGAGCTGTTCCATGTGGAGTTGAGCAGGACGGTGGTGACGATCGTGATTCTGATTATCACCTGTATCATTTATACGTATTCTCTTTTGCACGGATTTAAGGGAATTAGCTTTTTGGCGAAATCCTGTATTTATTTGTTCTTTGGACTTTTGGCATTTGTACTTTTGTTTGGCGGTGAGGCGAGATATATTGTGGAGACCGGATTTTCAGCGTTGGGAAGAATGGTACAGAATTTCTTTGAACTGGCAACCTTTACGGATCCGGAACGGACTACATCGTTCCCTCAGAACTGGACCATCTTCTATTGGGCATACTGGATGGTATGGTGTGTAGCGGCTCCATTCTTTATCGGAAGCATTTCCAGGGGAAGAACCGTGCGTCAGACGATTGTGGGTGGTTATGTATTTGGCGTTGGTTCCACGATTATCAGTTTCATTATCCTGGGAAATTACTCCCTGGGTGCTCAAGTGATGGGAAAGGCCGATTTTCTTGCGATTTATGAGAAATCGGGGGATCTCTATGAGGTCATTATCTCAATTATTCGGACGCTTCCGTGCGCTCCGCTGGTGCTGGTACTTCTTCTGCTTACGATGATTGCCTTTTATGCGACATCGTTTGATTCCATTGCACTGATTGCCTCCTGTTACAGCTATCACAGACTGAAAGAAGATGAGACGCCGCACAAGGTGGTAGAATTAATGTGGTGCGTACTGTTGATTTTACTTCCGATTGCACTGGTATTTTCCGACAGTTCCATGAGTAATCTCCAGTCCGTGAGCATCATAGCAGCATTTCCGGTTGGAGCGGTGATTGTGCTGATTGTAGCAAGTTTCCTAAAAGATGCGAAGAAGTATATGGAAGAGATAAAAAAATAGATAAAGAGGAGAAAACATTGAAAAAAAGCAGAAATTATGGAATTGATTTATTAAGAATCTTTTCGATGTTTTTAATTGTTATATTACATACGTTAGGGCATGGAGGAATTCTTGGAAGTGTAGAAATACATAGTGGAAAATATTGGGGATTATGGCTGACAGAAATATCGGCATATTGTGCAGTAGATTGTTTTGCTCTGATCAGTGGATATGTAATGTGGAAATCCTCTTTTAAGTTAGAAAAAATTAGTGAATTGTGGATGCAGGTTTTGTTTTATTCGGTAGTATTAACAGGATTTGTATTTTATATTAATCCGGCTGTAAGGAGTACAGATAATGTATTGACAGCGATATTTCCGATTACAAGAGGGCAGTGGTGGTATTTATCCTCGTACTTCGGTATGTATTTATTGGGGCCTGTTATGAATTCGGCAATTTGCAATCTGTCGCGGAGTAGTCTGAAAAAGGTGTTGTTAGGAGCATTTGTAATGATGAGCTTTCTGCCAACCGTACTTACGCCTTATGATCCGTATACGTTAGGGGCAGGGTTGAGTACGATTTGGCTGTGTATCCTATACCTTTTTGGAGCCTATATCGGGAAATACCAAATTGGCTTGAATCTAAGCTGTGTAAAGTTGGGAGCATTTTCCATATCTATGATTTTATTTACGTTTGGCTTTAAGATGATAGTAGAGATGAAGCTGGGAGGAAATTTTGCAAATATAGGAGATGGTAATATGCTTGTTAACTATACTTCTCCTACGATATTATTAACAGCGATTTCATTGGTGATTTTGAGCAGTAAACTGAAATTGGGCGATCATGCGGTTGGGTTCATAAAATTGGTTTCTCCGTTGACATTGGGGGTTTATATGATACATGATCATCCATTGATACGAAATGAATTTATGGCAGGATCTTCAGTACGGTTTTTGGAATCAAATGCATTTGTCATGGAATTTAAAGTCCTGGTATTTGCAGGGTATGTATTTGTTCTATGTTTGGTTATAGAATTTGGCAGGAGTAAGTTGTTTCGTATATTGAGAGTTCGGGGATTATGCAGACGTGCAGTGAATTGTATAGAAAGAAAGTTTTAAAAAGTTAACAGGAGCTAAAAAGGGTATGATTCATTCATATCCTTTTTCGTTGTATTGAAACTTGGGTAGGAATTGTGGTATGATAATAAAGATTATACTTACTAGTTAGATTTTCAAAAAGAATAGATAAGAAAAGGAAAGAACAATGAAGAGAAATTTAGCGATTGCCTTGATGCAGGCACTGGGAATTTCTGGCTTATCGGGATTTGCGGTTCGAGCAGAAGAAAATGAAGTACCAGTGATGCAGCAGGAGGCGGAAAGTCCATTTACGGAGGTACAGCCTGAGAGCTTAGAGGTATCTGAGCAGGAAATTCAAGAAAGTGGAAGAGAAGGCGTGGATTTTTCCTGGGACAGCGGATGATTATGAATCGTCGCTTTGATCGGATAGCTGTAAATTTCATCCGTTACGATGACCATCGGCAGATCGCGCTTCAGAATCTCCTGAATCTGCTTATAGACTTCCCCGCGCTCCGCTTT
>OGWU01001994.1_pt1 | contig 10847 bp, 10 predicted proteins | sample 1576071 | NCBI WGS metagenome assembly OGWU01 (sample SAMEA3541582, study PRJEB24748) | human gut metagenome | biome: human gut; feature: human-associated habitat; material: faeces | place: China | collected 2012
CGTCTGCGGCTGCTGGTGGCAAAGCAGGAAGTAGAAATAGCCCGGTTAAAAAAAGTCGCGAGCACGCGGTATTTCGGGCCGAGTATCTTTTCGAGCGTCTTGGCCTTCGCTGGAGACTCAACTATGACGAGCGTCTTTCCCTCGTACTGCGCAAATTTCTGGAGCTTCGCGGACGTTTTCGACGCGGCCTTCTTAGCCGGAGCCTTTTTCGCCGCGCTTTCCTTCGTCGTCTTTTCGGCGGCGCGCTTGGTCGCGCTCTTTTTCGCCGTCGTTTCTTTTTTAGCGGCTGTTTCCTTCTTCGCAGCGGCGCTCTTCGTTGTTCTCTTCGCGGGAGCTTTCTTCGCCGCGCTCGTTTTTGTTTCGCCGGTCGCCGCCGCTTCCTCCGCGGCTTTTTTTCTGACGGCCATCGCAGCCACACCTCTCTTTTATAAGTTGCCCTTTACGCCGTACCGTCCTGCCGAGGGCATATAGACGAGCCCCTTTGCGGACATTAGCGTGATGTTTTTCAAGATGTCAGCGGCGCTCATTTTAACGGCAACAGATATATTGTCAATCGTCTTTTCGCCGTTCGCCGCAAGATAGTCGAAAATTTTCCTTTCTTCATCGCTGAGCGACGCCGCAAAAGCAAAAATAATCATCACTATAATGACAAGCGAGGAAAACTCGTAATCAAAGTACAGCCTGAACGCCTCATAGTTTCCGTATGCGGAAATGCGCCTGCCTGTATAAAGCTGTTTTACAAGCTCGTTTTTTCTAACCTCAAAATCACTTCTGCCGGTGTAAAATTCAATGTTTTCGTCTGCTCTTTGCTTCAGCTCTATCATCTGATTTGGGTACAGATAGGCATATCTCATTTTATCGGCAGTTTCTTCTGAATAATTCAGATCACCCATCGCATATCCTGTGAAAAATCTGTCGTTTGCTTCTTCGGTAGGCTTGTATTCGTCGCTGCTTATATAATCCTGCAAATAATCACGGTATTCGCCGAGAGCTTCAAATTTTTGCAGGGTAAGCTCTCCCTTGTACTCCTCATACATTTTTCTGCCGAGTGACGATTTATCCTCTACGCCTATTGCAATACGGCTGTCGCCGAGAAATCTCGCTGTTTCGTGCTGTTTGAACAGATTTACCCCGATAAGCGCAAGCAGAAGTATAAAGACCGATAAGCGAAGCACATTCTTTTTCAGTTCATAATTAAACAGCTTCATATCACATATCCCCGAAATAATAAATACACACATCTTCAAGAGTAGGCTGTACAGTCTTTGCACCCTGCTCGGGAAGATTGTCCGACACTATGCGTAAAGTGTATTTACTGCCGTCAGATACCGCATTTGATACACGCATACGACTCATATATTCCATCACCTTGTCACTCTCGGCGGTTATCTCCCACACCTTGCCCGAAATATCGGAACATAACTCTTCCTGCGTGCCTGTTTTGATTATTTTGCCGCCGTTCATAAGAACGACCGTCTTCGCAACATAAGCTATATCGGTGACGATATGCGTTGCAAGTATAACTATCTTATCTGCGGCAAGGGAGCTTATAACATTTCTGAAACGAATACGCTCCTTTGCGTCAAGGCCTGCGGTCGGCTCGTCAAAAATCAGCACCTTAGGCTCGCCTACTATCGCCTGCGCTATACCGAGCCTTTGCTTCATTCCGCCCGAAAACGCGCCGATTTTTTTATCTGCGTCCGAGTGCAGATTTACACGGTCAAGCACAGAAAGAGCATACTCGTCCGCATTGTCGGGAGAGTATTTTTTCAGCGCCATGATGTACTTTATGTAGTCCTTTGCTGTGAAGTTGCGGTAAAAGTCCATGCCCTGCGGCATAAAGCCGAGATGTGACAAAAAGCTGTTGTCCCCGCCGTCGGAAAACGCTATGCTTCCGCTGTCTTTGCCGATTATCCCCGTGATGATATTTATAAGCGTGGATTTACCTGCGCCGTTGGGACCGAGCAGTCCGTACACTCCTTCGGTGAGGGTGAGCGTGAAGTCCTCAAGTGCGTTTTTGCGCTTTTTGCCTTTCGTGTAGGATTTTGTGATATGTTCAAGTGTTAACTGCATAGCTTATTCCCTTTCGTTATCTGTATTTTATTCTGTAGTCGCCGTTTGTTGTGGATAGAATCACATATTCGTTTCCGACGAGCAGAGTTCCGCCTACTTTCAGTTTGCTGTCGCTTATCTCTTCTTCAAAGAACAGCTCACCTGTTTTTGTATCATAAATCCTTAAATATGTGCCTGTCGGGGTTTTGCCGTCAGCCGCACTTATCTCGGTCACAGAGGTAACAATATAAGCACCGTCGGGAGAGAGTGCCGAGCTTGTACTTCCCTCGGTCTTATATTCGGTCTTTATCTCACGGAATTCTTTTTTGGTCTTATCAAAGATAACAAACTTTCCGCTTGTGTTTTTATGATCAGGGAAGAAGATATAATCTCCCTCGCTGCTGATTATTCCGCCGCCGTCATCGGTAAGCCCGTCTCCGTCATATATTACGGTATTGCCGTCACTGAGATTTATAACCACGGCTGACTCGGTAGTGCTTCCCTCTTTACACCGCCTGAAAAATACCAGCTCGCCGTCTGTGGCAAGAGAGTAATCATAGTAATTGTCCGGGAATGTGTAAATCGGATTTTTGTTTTCGCCGTTATAATCACATACGCATAGCGTTGTACTGCCGTTTATATCCTCATGTATCAGCTTTTGCGAGTCGTTAAGTATAATACCGTCTTCAATGATAAATTCTCCGCTTTTTTGCATAGGTACTTCGCTTACAGCCGAAAAATCACTATCCAGCAGATAATACGCTCCGCTCTTTACTTCATCTCCCTCATATTCATATTTCTTAATAACCATCTTAGTGCCGTCAATGGCGAGAGAGTATGTCATATAGCCTTGCTTTTCCAATTCTTCAATACGTACTATTTCACTTACACGCTTATCCTCGTCTATGTCGGAAATGTACAGGGCTTTGTTATTCTCAATAACTGCGAGCCTTTTCCCGTCCTGTTCGATATATCCGATGAGCTTAATTGTAAATGATGTATTTTTCACAACAGCGCCGTTGTTTATTATTTCCTGCGGAGTGCTGTCGGAAGTATCTGAGCTGTTATCTGTACCGGCAGGTCTTTCCGGCTCTTTTACTTCAAAATCGCTGTTTACAACAAGCTTGGGCTGTGTCATATCAAATGAAGCATACTCTTCAAAATTCTCGCCCGTGTTTTTATGTATTGCGGCATATATAAAGTCACCTCGAGCGATATTGTCAAGCTGTACGGAATATGTGTACAGATATCCGTCTACAAGCTCTGCTTCGATATAGTCATTGCCGTTTATAGTTATTAGTTCGTTGTTTTTGTATAGTGAAACTCTGTATTTACCGCTGTTTTCATTTTCATAAAGCATCAGATTGAGATTTAATGTACCGTCCTCGCTGAGCCGTAAAACGCCCGTGTCGGTCTTTGTGTTCTGATACATATTTACTCTTGTTCGTCCGCTTGTCTTCAATGGAGCACCTGTGTTATCGGCGTACTTTTCCAAAAGGGTTTTTGTGATAAGCTCTTTGCTTATATCGGAAGCGTAGCTGTAATCTGTGTATTTAGGCGTACCGTCAAGGCTTATCGTGGTATAAAGGCAATGATTGGCATGGTGAGTCATACCAAAGGTGGGGTAGCTTTCATCGGGTATATATGCGGCGTTGAAGTGAGCGAAAAAAGTAATCGGCAGCTGCTTTTTACCCTTATCCTCACTGCTGATAACAGGGTCAAAAGTTATCTCCCGCTCGATTGTTTCACCCGGAGCGATATTCTCGAAAATGAGCATATTGCTTTCCCGCATACCACCTGTACTCAGCGTCTGTACAGTGCCGTTTATCACGGCAGATATGCCGAGTGACATCTCATATTCATTTGTATCATCGGCAGTAACAGCAACAGGAACGGTTATTTTTTCTCCCGTATAAACTATCGGTTTTCCTTCATTAACGGTACACTCATAACCGCCTGTTGAGTATTTTGACAGATTCTGAGCCGCCGTGTTTTCTTTAATATCGTCGCCGATAATGGTGTTTGATTCAAATGTTTCAAACGGGTCGGGTATATAGCTGTCGTATGACTCCTGCATAGCGCAGCCGGACGTTGTAAAAACTGTTGCAATGGTTATAGCAAACGATAATAATACAGAAGATTTTTTCATGGTTGTTCCTTTCGTATTATAAGTTGACCGATGGACATAAAATCCATTGGTCTATTAAATTACTACACCTGTTTAGTTTGTAGTCTGGGTATATTTTGCTATAAGTGTTTGTCCGTTTTTATAAGCGGTATGAGTGCAAAGAACGGTTATATCATCATAATATGTTCTGGATACGCAGTCATACCCGTCCTTTCTGTTTGTATTATAACCATCTTCTGTTTGCTTCGTACCTATATCAGCGCCTGTCCAATAATCATATACCTGCCAATGTGTATGAATTTCATTTGCAGTTGCACTACTTGGGCTACTTACATAGGTTGAAAGATCAATTACAAAAGAATATCGGGTTGTCGAGATATCATTTGTACCTTTGGTTGTATATGATGTTGTGCCTATTTTGGTTGTATTAGTTACGGTTTCACTATTTGTGAGTGCAGAAGCACTTGCCATTAATGACATTACAGTTGAAGAAATGACTGCTATAGCAGCTATTCGTTTTACTATTTTTTTCACAACAAATTTCCTTTCCGCTCAAAATGAGCTTTCCGTGACAGCGTTATGCTGTCAAAATCTTGTTTTTTCAGCTGTTTTTTCAGCTGATTGTCTTCTCTGCACTGTAGACGGTAACCGTTTCGGTCTGTCCGCTTGTTGTCGTGACTGTGAAAACCGATTTTACACGATATGTACCGCTTGCAAGACCGCTTTTATAGTTCGTAAACGAAACTGAACTTTTTTTAGAATTTGTAGTCCATTCTCCGCCGACTGTATCCCAGAACCATAAAAAAGAATGTTTTTCAAGAGACTGCGTGATTTTTACACTTGCAGTATTACCGTTACTTTCGCTGTAACTACTTTTGCAGGTCGCTTGACCGTTAGTAATCGAAAGATAACTTGTTTTGGTAAATGAACCAACATCATATACAGATGCTGCTGATACATTCAAACAAAGTGCGATAATAACAGAGAAGATGAGTAAAATTGATACAATTTTTTTCATGCGTTTTCCTCCTTTTCTATATATATAACGTAGGAAACTCACAAAAATGGACATTATTTTTTAATAAAACTGATTATTCTACCTTTTCCACAAATTCTGTCATTGAAATTAGTTCATCTTCACTAAATCCGGTTGCAGCAAGCTCAATTATGTAATCACCGATATCCCATATTACTCCCTTTTCTCCGTAATACGTCTCATAATATATAGCGGTTGTTCCGTTAATTATCACTTCTTTTGGTAAGGTAATGGCATTTTCGATATTAAGTCTGACAGTTGTATAAAAATCCTTTATGGACTGTGAATATGAAATACACTTTTTATTTTTTGCATCTGAATATTTCACTGAAAATCGAATGCCGTCATCATCAATAACTTCTTTTTCATAACCTGTAACATTATATGTGAATTCATATCGCTCTTCAAGACTCAAAGGATAATATTCGGCATTTGAGATAGAAAGCATCGCAAAAATGTCATATTCCTTGACCGTGAAGTCAGCCCAACGCATGGTGATATACAAAGTACCGCCTGTAATAATAGCCACAGAAAGAATGATCACAGCTGCAATAAGCAGGAGGTTTTTTAGCGGTATGCGTTTATATCCGGTCTTTGCTGATTCACGATTTTCATAATTCTTAAGCAGATGCTTCATTTTTTTGTCAAATTTAAGTGAAATCTTATACTTAGGGAGAGTTTGATAAGCTTCGATATCTGAAATAAGTTCATTTTTCAGAGCAATTTTTATAGCATCATCGTTAGTCATTTTTCATATCTCCTTGTTTTTGTAATAGAATATTTCTTGCTCTTGAAATTGCTTTATAAACAGATTCTGCGCTTATATCGAGCATTCCTGATATTTGTTCTACTGTAAATTCCTCCGCAAAATACAAGGTTGACACATTTTTCAGCAAAGGTGACAGCATTTTTATATTATTTTGCACAGTCAGAACATCAGTAAGAATTTCTGTATTGTCAACGGCATTAGTATCTACCAGTTCTCTATCTTCTTCAAGAAAAACTACCTTATGTTTTTTTCTGAGAATATCATAACAAATATTGCGGGTAACAACAAAAATATACGCATTGGAGCGTTTTTCATTTGCACAGTCAATTTTAGATAGATTGCTGATTATTCGTACAAAAGTTTCTTGCACAGCGTCTTCCGCATCCGCTGTATTATGCAGTATAGACATACTTACATTAAACAGAATCTGTTTATATGTATTGTACAGCTCGGTCACCAAGTCTTTTTCTTCCTCGGTCTCGACCATTGAGAGATATATCGAAAGCAAAGCAATTCCTCCGTGAAAATAAAAGTTATAACAGATAAATCAAATATTACAGTAAAATTATATCACGATTGTCAAAAATAGTCCATCGCTTTATAACATATTTTGCTTTGAATTATATAACTCCCCGGTGGTATGATGACAATGATTGTTGCTTCCCCCTGACTTAATATCTCCGGCAGAGATAATATAAATTTCCTCTGCCGGAGTAATTTCCCGAATGTTTTATTCCGGATACATTTTAATTTGTAACAACCTAACTGTTTGAAACAAGTCTATATTACAACCTATAGTTGTTAAGTTCTGTTTCTTCTACCGATATAATTGCTTACTTCACTGCTATTTACTCTTACTGTCGCTGACTATCATGCCGTCTGCTATCTCGATAACCCTACTGCATTTTGCGGCGATATCTTTGTCGTGGATTACTATGATTATCGTCTTGCCCGATTCGTTCAGCTTTTCAAAAACGGACATTATCTCTTCGGTGGTTTTGCTGTCAAGTGCGCCCGTAGGCTCGTCCGCAAGTATTACAGACGGATCGTTGACTTATAGCACGGGCAATAGCCGCACGCTGTTTTTGTCCGCCCGACAGCTTGTTACAGTGCTTGTCTGCCTGCTCTTTTATTCCGACCAGTTCAAGCGCTCTTCGTGCTGTTTTTCTTTTATCTTTGGGCTTGTTTTTTGCAAAATCAATAGGGAGCATTACCCTCTTTTACCGGTCAGGTGACAGAGGGTGTTTTGTTTGGGACGGGGGATTGTTGGGCGGATACGATGAAAAAGGCGGTGCCGTTTATCCGGACACCGCCTCATCACTTGCAAACCTCACAGGGCGCTCGGGTCGCTCCTCAGCGTTGCCCTATCCTCCATGTGAGTAAAGCATCTTCATTTTAGCATCATACGATGAGGTGACTGTCAATGTTCAATCTGGTCGACGAAGGTGTTCATTTTCAGCGACGCGACTGTTCAGCTTCAGCGGCTCGGGGTGTTCAACTTGGGCGCTATATTCATGTACTCAAGTTCACCGTGAGTTCATATAGAACCGATAACTAGCATTCTCCATAATCGCTAGTGATAGTTATACAATTAACTTCCAAATTTACTTAAAGAAACTAATAACATATACTCAATTCGGTATTTTCACTCATAACTCTGGCCATTTTGCAACTTACTATTTCAATGCAAGAAGATGAATGGGGGTTACATTACACGTTTTTAATGTTCCTTTATTTAATCCAATAAGTGTTTCTATATCATCTGAATATAGAGATAAATTATACTCGTCAGAAAGCTCTTGGAGTATTTCTTTTGCCGTAAGAACATTATCATTAATCAACATTTCAACGGCGGTTTTTAATAAGGACGGCTGAGCTGTAACTAAAATATCATCAAGCGGTTCGCATTTTCTTATTCCCATTTTTTGCATCTGCCTCATTAACGCTTGATATTTATCATAAGATATTAATTTTAGATTTTTTGCACGTCTTATCATTGCGGCAATCGAGACTTTCCATTTCTTTTTTAATTCAATATAATAGTTGAGTTTGTCTGCATATGCACCTACTTCTTTGATGAATGTTTCTTTAGGAAGTAAAAATGCAGATGCAAAATCATTGGCCTGCTGTTCTCTGTCGCGAAATTCGGAAGGTGAAATATTTTCAATATCATCTTCCCAATCATGTAACATGATATGGCCTAATTCGTGTGCAACATCGAAGTGAAGGCGTGCAGCAGTACTTTTATTTTTAGAAAGAGCTACTATATATCGTTCCTCATCGTTAATGTAGATTTTTTGACTAAAAGCGTCAATATCATTTGTAGAAGTTTCAACAGAAGTCAATATAATACCGTTTTTCTCAGCGTAAAATATCAAATTATCAATTGGACCATATCCTAAATTCCAACATTCTCTTAATTTTATTGCAATATCTTCTATGTTATCCGTATCGCATACATCAGGTAAATTGACATGTGGGAATGTAACATATTCAGTTAAATACGCATAAATCGTAGTAACAAAACTTATTTTTATTTCTTGTTCATAACGATATTTTTTATTGGTAGTTAAAAGTGATCTAAAATACGTTGAAGGAGCAGCTTTTACAAGTTCCGTGTCAGAACCCAAAAAGAAATCTATCGGGAAATTAAGGAGTTGACTCATTCTCTGTACTTTAGGAAAATCTGGATTAGATATTTTTCCGCTTTCGTACATTGATACAGTTTGCCTTTGTAAATCCAAGGCTTCAGCTAATTCTGAAATGCTCATTCCTTTTAATGTACGAGCTGTTTTTAATCTTTTCCCATTGAATGATTTTAAATCTTTCATAGGAACCTCCTATTTTTTATTTTGCCTCAGGAATATCACTTTCGGATTTTGTGGCAATGTCAAGATTAAGTTGTTTCTTTTTCTTCGCTTTAGGCGTATAAACCAATCCCATAGTCGGGTTATTCTTCTTATGGTCATCGTTTTCTGTTTGTTCAACAACAAGGCTTTCAGAAATACCGATATATTCATTCCAAGATACAGATTCACATTCTTCGAAATTGCAGTTAATCATACAACAACGTATAGAATGTAATAACTCATCTCGTGATGAAAATAAAACCAATGCGTGATGTTCAACCATTTCAATTGAAATAAGCAAGTCATTACAAATTCGTTCAATCGATTTTTTAATTTTTTCTTCATTTTCATCTATTGCAAAAAATGATTGCTGTTGAATTTCTAAATCGGCATTAAACATGTTTGCCAGTTCATAAACATAGTGCTTATGGTTTTTAGAATCACGTTTTACTTCGCAAAAGCGTTCCTCACGCATAAGCGTCAAAAGCATACCCGTTGTTTTATCAAAAATTACAATTAAGTTCCACGGTCCACGTTTAGTAAACTCTACAACCACATCGGGATTATATGTAAAAGCAGTACGGACATTACGATTTATCAAATCCCATATACGAGATGGATAACTGTTCATACCACTGCGTTCCATATCTGCCTGTCGTGTATCTTGAATAATATCATCTGTTACCGCTGAATGGATGCTGGATACAATGCTTTTAATAAAGTCGTCACTGAAATTAGTTAGATTTGGCATAAATGACCTCCTAAAAAATTTTATATTCTTATTATAGGACTTTTTTCTGAAAATGTCAAGTAAATTGCAAAAAAAATTTTAATAACGTACAAAAAACATCAAGATTTATCTGAGCATCGTCGCCAGAGCTGTATAATCAAATCATTATTTGTATAAGATCAAACACAATAGGATTCGTTTTTATGAAGTTTGTTTTGAAATTATAATAAATCAATAGCATTAATACCGTCCCGCCTGAATTCTCCGAATTTGTGCATAATTTCCCTTATACTCAAGCAGGTCATCAAGATTGCCTCCTCAATAACCCAACCATATATCCTGTCAGCAATTCATATGAAAGAAAGACGGTGAGAGATAATCATAACCGACTTGTTTTCCACCGACGTCAGTATTGAATGATTCAGGTGATATTACGCAATCGAGTCAATAACCGAACTAGGTTCAACAAGGATAATTAGGTTAATGTCCCTGTAGAATATAGTAGTTTTACAATAGAAAAGTAAAATAAGAATGGCGGAAAAAATTGTGATAACTGTGTTGTAGCTTAATACCATATTGTTTCGATTAGCCTTTTGACTCTTTCAACCTGACACGATAACAAATCATATATTTATACCTCATTTCCTCCTTTCCATAGATTTATAGCCGACTGTGTTTAGACGGCTATGTATCAACGCAGTATTTGTTTTCAACACCCCCTGCGTAAAGCTGTTGCTTTGTGTGGGAAGCACATCGGTCACGGTTTGCAAAACCGTGTCATAGGAATTTCACCTCTGCCGGGTTCTCCGCCAGCTCCGTAGAGAAGTATCATTATCATTCTGACTGTCATCGCCGTGTCAGGTGCAGCCTGACACTTTTACCGGGGATTCCCGCTCTCTCTATTATCAGAGGTCTTGGCGTACCCGATAAGGTGGCTCATCATCAGAACTAAAGTCCGATGTGCCTATATAATTCAGTTGTCAAGGAACAGCGAAAGAGTTGCTCCTAATCGGAGTTAAGAAATAACCCTTTCACTTGTTCGGACTGGGAGAGGTCAAATTATCGGGTGTTTTTAAAAAAAGTTTGAAAATTTTTTTGTGTCGGAAAAATAAAAACGCCGCCTATCCCGATAAAGGAATAAGCGGCTTGCTTATATAGCTCTATATTTTATTTTTTGAAAAGGAAATGACTACGAAACAGTACGCACTATGAAAGCCTTTTTTTTGCTTTCATCAGCTTTAAGATGACTTCACCAACAGCGTCGGTGTATCTGCTTTTAGTTG
>OGWU01002000.1_pt1 | contig 10811 bp, 16 predicted proteins | sample 1576071 | NCBI WGS metagenome assembly OGWU01 (sample SAMEA3541582, study PRJEB24748) | human gut metagenome | biome: human gut; feature: human-associated habitat; material: faeces | place: China | collected 2012
TCCCGAACGCTGCGCTCTAGCCAAACTGAGCCACATCCCGTTGCAAGAGACGAAATGCGGGCGGCTTGCCGTTCTGCCGGTCCAGGTCCCGACCAAAGCCGTCCCGTGTGGGCAGAGGATAGATCTCCACCTCCTGGTACTGTGCCGACCGGGGGCTTCTCCCACACAGATATCGCCTTTCTCGTTGATAGGTTTTCATATTGCCTCTTTCTGGGATAGAAAAGAAAACACATTCTCCCGCAGGGGACAACGCCGGGCGGGCTTCTTGTTTCTTCTCCTTGCTTTGGGGGCTGCCCGCCCTCGTTTTCCCCTGACCCCTTTCCCCCGGCGGGGACCGTCCGCAAATTATTACCCCATACAAGCCCACAACGCGGCAGCCGCCGCGTGGACTTTTGGCGCCCCATCTAAGGACGGGGGCGTTCAAGGGTGATTATTGGGGGGCTTGTACTCCTCGGCCAGCATACGCAGCACCGCCGGGTGGAGCAAGCTCAGCTCAAACTTCACCCGGTCCAGGTCACTGATGGGTGCCGTCAGCGCACTGCCGTCCAGCGACTTCTGCAGGTAGCGCAGGTACAGCCGCTTGATAGTGGGGTGGTTGACATTGAAGAAATAGTACGGCGGGCGGGTCAGTTTATGTAGCGCTGCGTAGTGTTCGGCTTCCCGCTGGCGCTCCTGCCAGATCAGCGGCGCCAGGCGGTCGATGAGCTGCCGCCGGGTCAGAGTGGATTTTGTGTCAGGCATTCCAGTACCTTCCCGGCAAAGCCCCACTGTCGATCTGGCGGCAGAGAGGCTCCAGCTCCTTTTTATCCATCTTGATGTACACAATGAGTTCCGACCGGCTGCCCTTTTTTCTATTTACATATGGCGCCACACAGATCACGGTTTTTTCTGCCAGCGGTGAATCCTGGTCCACGATGTGGGCCGGGAATTCCAGGCGGCTCTTGTACGGCGGCAACTTTTGGGAGACAGGCACCTCCATGTACAGGGAGGTCGTCTCATCCAGGAGAACGTCAGCGGCCGCGGTGACCGGGTAACTGGTCACTGTCATCTCTTTCAAAAAATCATACAGGGTCATGGTGCGCACCTCCCGGATCTGTCGTTTCGGCGCTGCATGCCGGATTCCGCTGCATCGATGATCATGGCGATCTTCTGCAGTTTCCGGCTGCGTGTCACGGCCGTGCTGCTCATGATCTCCCGCACGGCTTCATAGGCTTGCTGGTAGCGGTCCGGCTTTTTGTGTTCAAATGCAATCCTGATCTTCTGCGGGGTCATGGGGCACCTCCTTCCACGGGTCCATCCGGCAGTACAACCCTAACAGGGCATTTTCGGCCAGGACGGCAGCCAGGCAGGCCAGCAGGTTCAGCGCGGCCACCGCTGCCAGAAGGTAGACCGCCAGCAGTGTGGCCGCGAACTTGACGGCGGCGCGCAAGATTGATAAAATAAGGATGTGCTTTTTGACGATTGCACGTTTTTGGCCGTCCCGGTGTGCCAGCACCGGGGCGGCTGTCTTTTTTGTGGTCATGATGGTGGTTCCTTTCGGTCAGTCGTTTTCGTGTCCTGCGGCTAAAGCAGCTGTAAAAAGCTGGACCAGCAGGGGAGCGATGGCGTTGATGCCATCCTCGGTCAGTACGGCGCCATGTATGGGGGCGCCGCCCGACAATTCTGTTTTTATGGTGTATGTGTGTTCGGTCATGGGGGCCTCCTTGTGGGGTTACTTGAGGGAAGAAAGCCTACTTAGCTTTCAGTGCGGCGATTTCTGCTTTCGCTGCGGCCATATCGGTGCAGTCACACCAAAACTCACCGTTCAGATACACAACGTAAGGCTTCGCACCTGCCCGGACTTCGAGCGGGGAGCGGTGGATCACCTGAACTTCCATGTTTTTCATGATAAATTTCTCCTTCTTGTTCATCTCGTGGTAAGTATCATCACCAACCTATCAACAGACGATATACAATGGTTGTAGCCGCTTCACCTCCTTTGAAGTACAGATTATTGGACGGGTCAGGAGGCGAACCATTTTCAGTCCTTCCCCTGCAGTAAATATTCAATCGAACAATGGAACATTTCCGACATGGCTTCCAACTTCGTTTGGGGGATGTTTCCATGTACCATCCAGTTGTAAACCGTTTTTCGCGTCACGCCCAGATTTGTGGCAAGCGTTTCCATTGTCATCCCGTTGCGCACGCGCTCAGCATTGATATTGGGATACGGCAACCTGTTCACCTCCTTTTGTTACTCGTTTCGAGTAACTGCCATTATGATATACCCAAAATGAGTATTTGTAAAGTAAAAGAATACCCAAATTAGGACATTCACTTTTGTGCGTGTTGCCAATTTGGGTATTCTTGATTGACTTGTTACTCAAATTGTGTAATACTTAAAATATAAACGGAGGTGTATCATGAATCGTATTGCAGAACTGCGTGTTAAGATGGGACTGTCGATGAAGGAAGCGGCCTCCAGGCTCGAAATGCCCTATACGACCTATGTGAACTATGAAAAGGGAACCAGAGAACCGAACTCTGAGACCCTTATAAAATTGTCCCGCTTTTTTGAAACGACAATAGATTATCTATTAGGCAAGTCGGATGCTGACATGATTCCTCCTGGATTCACGCCTCTTCCTAAGATGGAATCTGTCCCACTGGTGGGACAAATCGCTTGCGGTGAACCAATCACGGCAGAAGAAAATCTGGAAGGCTACGTTTCTATCCCGGCAGCCTGGCGCGCCACATTCACATTGAAGTGCTGCGGTGACAGTATGGAACCGACGATCCATGACGGGGATTTGGTAGCCATCCGCAAGGACGTGCAGATTGAGAATGGTCAAATTGCTGCCGTCCGCATAGGAGACGAAGCTACGTTGAAATATCTATATCTCCACGAGGATTATATCGAACTTCGACCGGAAAATCCGACCTATTCTTCCATCATACGCAGGAAGGAAGAAATGAACGATGTAACCATTGAAGGAAAAGCCGTTGGTCTGTGCCGCGGTTTATAATAAAGAGGGACCAATTATGCCTACTTGCAAAAACTGCGGACGGAAAGGCTTGTTTCTTTTGCTTGATTCCAACGGCCTATGTAGCAACTGCCACCGGGAATCCGCCCGCGCCAACAAATCTATCCGCCGCCAGATAGAACATCTTGAAAAGGAGCGCAACGCTGTTTTGTCCTCTAAAGATCTTACGCCGGAAGAGGTGGACGGTTACAGTCGTAGTTATCATTACAAGGATGTTAATGTATGGGTTTTCTGGCAGTATGGTGGTCAATATGGGAAAACCTGTAAAAGCATCGGTATGCGGCGTGGGGACCCTATCGAATTGGTCCCACATCACAGAAAAGACGATCCAAAACAAATTTCAATCCGCTGGCGTGATATAGAAGTTGCCAATATGAAAACCAGTCGCATGCGAGATATGGTCCACGTGTGGAAAAAAGCAAATCTTCCAATTCGGTGTGTTGTTTCAGCCGTGGGTGGTGAGCAAAAACTTTTGTTAGAGTTTTCCTTTTATGGGCAAGCCAAATAGGGTGCAACATATATTTTTCTGTTTCGGGCAAATAAAAACCGCCCGCCGTGCGGTGTGGGATAAATTCCAAGGAGGAAACGATCATGGCATTAAATTTCGGAAAATTTACAGGAAACGCTATTTTCAATGGCTTGTCCGGGAACCTGAACGAACTTTCCGTTGATGTGCTGCAAAAAGAATACGGTGCGTATCTGATGACGGGGGAGTCCATCCAGACCGGCTTCAAACTGATCCGTGACGCAATCGTTATCACGGACAAACGAATTCTTGACTTTGACCGGCAGGGAGCGACCGGCACCAAACAGCGTGTGAAGTCGATCCGTCTTTCTTCCATCGTGGAAGTCGAAGCGGAAACCGCCGGTTTCGGATTGGATGACAGCGAACTCACCATCACTTATATCGTATCGCCCTACTACAGAGCGAACGAAGTCCAGTTGGAAAAGAAAAAGTTCGAGTTCCCCAAAAAATACAACATTCAAGGTCTTTACACCATGCTGACCGAAATCGCAGAATCCAATGTAGACGCCATAAACAAATAAAACTGCCCCGCCGGCGGCAACCGGCAGGGCAGGAAATGAAATAACGCTCCCGATGCGGCAACACCGGGAGCGTTTGAAATAGATCAGCTTGCCCGAAGGCAAAAAAATCCGACCTACGCAATTCGGATTATACCACCTCCGGGCAGGCTTTGACAAGTGTACCTTGGAGGTGTTTTTTCATGCAAGATTACGGTTTTGCCGCGCCGCTGGCTTATGGTTACTGCCGCAAGTCAACGAACGGCCAACGCGAAGAAAGCATCGAAGCCCAGCAGCGCGCCATTGTAGCCTATGCCGCGGCCTGCGGGTATAAGCTGGTCAAGATCTACAAAGACCACGGCAACAGCGGCCGCAATGGGGAACGGCCACAATTCATGCAGATGGTCCAGGATGCGACGGCTGGCGGCGCGCAGTATATCATCGTCCATAAGCTGGATCGCTTTTTCCGCAATGCGGAACGCCAGACGCTGGTGGAAGCGCAGCTCCGACGTCATGGTGTGCGGGTGCTTTCGGCAACGGAACACTTCGACGACAGCCCCCAGGGGCAATTCATGCGGAACATCACCAAGGCTATCAACCAGTGGTACAGCGCCAACTTGGCCCAGGAAGTCATGAAGGGTCTGCGGGAAAACGCCCTCGGCGCCCGCAATACGGGCGGGCCTCCGCCACTGGGGTACATGGTGGACAAGGCCACCGGCAAGTTTGTGATCGAGCCACATGAAGCCGAAGCCGTGCGGATCATCTTCCGCATGTATCTGCAGGACACCGGGTATGCCGCAATCATCGACGAACTGTCCCGCGGCGGCTACAAGACCCGCCGGGGGCAGCCATTCGGAAAAAACAGCATCTACGAGATCCTGCGCAATGAGAAATACACCGGCGTGTATGTATGGAACCGCCTGGCGCCGGCCGACCCGGATGGACACGTCAGCCGCCGGCGGTTGAAACCAAAATCGGAATGGGTCTATATAGAAAATGGTATGCCGCGCATTATAGAGCCGGAAGATTTCCGCCGGGCACAGATCGCAATGGATCAGCGCCGCCACAAGAGCGGACAGGCGCGCGCAAAGGTGTTTTATTTGCTTTCCGGGCTGGTGTACTGCGGCGGCTGCGGCGGCCCGATGGGCGGCGAGGTCCGCCGCTACAAGAGCCATGGCGATACGCCGGTGGAATATCGGTACTATGTCTGTACTACCAGGAAGCGGATGCACGCGGCGGGGGACCATGTGCGGGCAGTACCGGCGGACAAGCTGGAAAGTGCCGTGCTTGAATATCTGCAGCGCATTGTGTTGAACCCTGCCACGATGGAAGCCATGTGCGCTGCCGTCCTGGCAGCCATGCGGCAGGGGGACAGTCCCGCCGAGATAGCCGCCGGGATTAGAAAGAAGGCAGAAGCCCTGCAGCGCAAGATCGACCGGCTGTATACAGCCATCGAAAACGGCCTTGACGGCCCGGACACGATCCGGCGCATCAAAGAGATGCAGGCCCAGCGCGCCGACCTGTTGTCCAAGGTGGAAGCGAAGGAGCGCGAAACTGGAAAGACCGCGGCCACGGTCGAAGAACTTTGCCGCGTGTGGGGCGGCATACGCCTGGACAAGCTGCCGCCGGAACAGATGCGCACGCTTATTCGGGAACTGGTCGAGAAGATCATCGTGTACGATGACGGCCCCAACGCCCACCGCGTGCGTGTCGTACTCAACCCGGGAAAAGTAAGGCCCCCGGACCAGCCGCCGGACTACGTTTCTACGCCATTTAATGAACTGGGAACCCTTTTGGATGGAACTGTGGACGGTCTACCCCTGCCAAAAAGACTCGTCGAAAGACGAGTCTTTTTTGTTTGCAAAAAATACTTTTGCAGCACCCTTGCTTTTTCTGCGGGCCGTGCTATAATACCAGACGCGGTATGGGAAAAACCGTAATTTCAGGGTGAGGGAAAGTACGTTATGACAAAGGATTTGACACACGGAAGTTCGCTGAAGGTGATTCTGTTTTTCACGCTGCCTTTGGTACTGGGCAATCTGTTTCAGCAGTTCTATGCGCTGGCGGATACCATTATTGTGGGGCGGTATTGCGGCGTTAGCGCTTTGGCTTCGGTGGGCTCTACGGGCTCCATCAACTATCTGATTCTGGGCTTTGTAATCGGCATCTGCAACGGCTTTGCCATTCCCATCGCACAGCTGTTTGGTGCACGGGATTACCATGATCTGCGCCGCCATGTGGCCAACGCGGCCTGGCTTTGCCTTGCGGGCAGTGTGGTACTTACCTTGTTTACTGTCACGTTCACCCGGCCTATGCTGGTGCTGATGCAGACCCCGTCGGATATTCTGGATGGCGCCGTGATTTATATCGGCTGGATTTTTGCGGGAATCCCCTTTATCTTCCTGTATAATATGGTGGCAGGTATCATGCGTGCCCTGGGCGACAGCAAAACGCCGCTGTATTTCTTGATCCTGACCAGCGCACTGAATATCGGGCTGGACCTGCTGTTTGTGATCCCGATGCAGATGGGGATTCTGGGCGCTGCGCTGGCTACAGACATCTCTCAGGCAATTTCCGGCATTCTGAGCTTTCTGTATCTGCGCCGTAAGTTTGAAGTGCTGAAGATGGAAAAAGGGGAGGCGCGTCCCAATAAAAGTGCCTGCCTGCGCCTGATGGGCATTGGTGTGCCTATGGGGCTGCAGTGCAGCATTACGGCCATTGGCAGCGTCATCATGCAATCGGCTGTCAACGTTCTGGGCAGCACGGCGGTGGCGGCAGTCACGGCGGCCAGCAAGACCATGAATCTTTTGACCGTCCCGCTGGAAAGCATCGGCACGGCGATGGCCACCTATTCTGGACAGAACCTGGGGGCCGCGCGGATGGACCGCGTACGGAAAGGCGTATACAGCGCCCTGATGATTGCTGCCGTGTACGCGATTGCGTCGCTGGTGATTCTGCACTTCTGCGATGTGGCGGTTATGGGGCTGTTCCTGGATACCACCACAGAAGTGGAAATCGTCGAAATGGGCCGGGAATATCTGTTCTGGAACAGCGTCTTCTTTGTGCCGCTGGGCGCTTTGATCGTGTGGCGGTACAGCATCCAGGGGCTTGGTTTCTCCACCTTGGCCATGATGGCCGGTGTGGCCGAGATGGTAGCCCGCACGGCAGTGGCGATCATTCTGGTGCCGGTGCTCGGCTACTTCGGTGCGGAACTGGCCAACCCGGCCGCCTGGGTTGCTGCCTGCCTGTTCCTGTATCCTGCCTATACATGGACCTGCCGTCAGCTGGACAACCGGCTTTTGGCCGCACGGCTGCACCTGCAAAACCAGCAGGCAATCACCGATTGATTTTGTATAACTTTGCATAAATTTGCGCAAACTCTTGCCCGGATGCAGAAATCGGTTTATAATAGGACCATTCGAAAGCAATCAAGGGAAAGCCGGAAAGGAACAGAAAAATGCCGCAAAAGCTGCCGTTTATTACGCTGGAACAGGCAAAGGAGATCATCGCGGATGTGCCCACGCCGTTCCATCTCTATGACGAAAAAGGAATCCGAGAAAATGCACGCCGCGTGAATGCGGCTTTCAGCTGGAACAAGGGCTTTAAAGAATATTTCGCCGTAAAGGCCACGCCGAACCCGTACATCCTCAAAATTCTGCAGGAGGAAGGCTGCGGCGTCGATTGCTCCAGCTATACCGAGCTGCTGATGAGCGAAGCTTGCGGCTTTACCGGCAGTGACATTATGTTCTCTTCCAACGATACGCCGACGCAGGATATGCAGAAAGCGTATGAACTGGGTGCCTACATCAATCTGGATGATCTCACCCATGTGGACTTCCTCAAAGAGGTGGCGGGTATTCCCAAAACCGTCTGCTGCCGGTACAATCCGGGCGGCGTGTTCGACCTGGGAAATGGCATCATGGATAATCCCGGCGATGCCAAGTACGGCATGAGCGAGGACCAGATGGCCGAGGCCTACACCAAGCTGATGGCGTTGGGCGCCGAGGAGTTCGGCATCCATGCCTTCCTGGCCAGTAACACGGTGACGGATGAATACTACCCGAAGCTGGCGGGTATTCTGTTCCGCCTGGCTGTGCGCCTGCATGAGCGGACAGGGGCCAAGATCAAGTTCATCAACCTTTCGGGCGGTGTGGGCATTGCCTATCGTCCCGATCAGCGCAGCAACGATATCGCCAAGATCGGCGAGGGGGTCCGCAAACAGTTTGAAGAAATCCTGGTACCGGTCGGCATGGGCGATGTGGCCCTGTTTACCGAGATGGGCCGGTATATGTTGGCGCCGTATGGCGGTCTGGTGACCACAGCGCTGCATGAAAAGCATATCTATAAAGAGTATATCGGCGTGGATGCCTGCGCAGCCAACCTGATGCGCCCGGCCATGTACGGCGCCTACCATCATATCACGGTGCTGGGCAAGGAGAACGAGCCCTGTGACCATAAGTACGATATTACCGGTGGCCTGTGCGAAAACAACGATAAGTTTGCCATCGACCGTATGCTGCCCGAGATCGATAAGGGTGACGTGCTCTTTATCCATGATGCGGGCGCCCACGGTTTCTCCATGGGTTACAACTACAACGGCAAGCTGCGCAGTGCCGAGGTGCTGCTCAAGGCGGATGGCTCTCATCAGCTGATTCGCCGTGCGGAAACACCGGCCGACTATTTTGCGACCTTTGACTTCACGCCGTTCTTCAAGAAAAACTGAGCCTGAGCGCTTCCAACAAAAAGAAAGCCACCCTGCGAAAAACGCGGAGTGGCTTTTTACTTTGTATCAATCGGTGGTATCAATGATGCCGCCGCCGTAGACCAGGCCGTCACGGTAGAAAACCGCGCTTTGGCCGGGGGCGGGGGCTCGGACCGGTTCGGGGAAAGTGACGCTGCCGCTGCCGTCATACCGGCACGGCGTCGGTTTTGCCGCGCTGCGGATCTTGACCAGGTATTCTCCGGCGGCAAGTGGTTCGCCGTCGGGAGTGGCCAGGTCGGTAAGCGTCATGCGGGTGCTGTACTCCTGGCCGGTTTCTGCCAGCTGGATGTCGCCGCTGGGCAGGATGGCTTTGACAAACAGCGGTCGCCCGGCTGCAATGCCAAGCCCCTTGCGCTGGCCGACGGTATAGTGATCTACCCCGGCGTGGGCTCCCAGATCCTCTCCGTCAGGGCCGATGAAGCGGCCTGCCTTGGGCGAAAAGCCGCGGGCACGGATATAGGCGGAGTAATCGCCGTCGGGAATAAAGCAGATCTCCATGGAATCCGGCGCATCAGCACAGGCCAATTGCAGCTCCCGCGCCATCTCCCGGATATCATCTTTTTCAAACTCGCCCAGGGGCAGCACCAGCTTGCGCAGAATATCCTGGGGCAGGCGGTAGAGCATATAGCTCTGGTCCCGTGCAGCGCTTTCGGGTACGGCGATGCGGCTTATGCCGTCCTCGCCCACCTCCACGCGGGCATAATGGCCGGTGGCGATAAAGGCACAGCCCAGTTCGTCCGCCTTCTCGGCCAGCAGCCGGAATTTTACCAGCGGGTTGCAGGCGATGCAGGGGTTGGGGGTACGCCCGGCGCAGTAATTCTCACAGAACGGCAGGATGACGTGCGTTTCAAACGCCTGTTCGGCATCGATGACGTGCAGAGGAATTTTCAGCGTATCGGCTGTAGCCTGGGCGGCCGTTACAGCTGCATCGTGTGCGGGGGAAAACCGAATGACAGCGCCCTGCACGGCAAAGCCCTGTTCCTGCAGGATACGGACGGCGACGCTGGAATCCACACCGCCGCTCATACCGATCAAAACCTTGTCCTGCTTCTCAAATGTGTTGAAGCCTTCCATAAAGGACCTCCTTGCCGGTCAGGCCTGACGCCCGCCGTATTTTTTGCTTTGTTCTACCGCCATATGGTCGCAGCGCTCGTTTTCCGGGTGACCTGCGTGACCTTTCAGCCAGTGGTAGGTGATCTGATGTTTTTCGCTCTCGGCCAGCAGCGGAGCCCAGAGATCGGGGTTCAGGGCGGGGGATTTATCGGCCTTTTTCCAGCCTCTGGCCCGCCAGCCCCTGGCCCATCCTTTTTCCAGGGCGTTAATTACATACTGGCTGTCGCTGTACAGATCGATGGCACAGGGCTCTTTGAGCTGACGCAGCGCTTCCAGCAGGGCGGTCATCTCCATGCGGTTGTTGGTGGTTTGTGCTTCCCCGCCGGAAAGCTCTTTTTCATACACCTTGTCCCGGGTGCGAAACCGCAGAATGGCGCCCCAACCGCCCGGGCCGGGGTTGCCGCTGCAGGCACCATCGGTGTAGATCTCGATGTGCTTCATATAATTCTCCTGTAAGTGGCAATAATGACTGTACTTGGAATTATACCCGCTTTGGGGGCTTCTGGCAAGTTTGACAAGTCAGGGGAATGCGTTTATAATAAATAATAACTGCAATGATGTGTATAAGATAGGGCCCGGCCGCGCCTTTTCAGGCGGACTTTTCGCGCCCAACCGACAAAGAAAAGCATGCTGGCTTTTCGTCATACATAAATCGCAAATTCACGGCGGAGTGTCCTTTTCCGAGAAATTTGGCGGAAGTGGGCTCCGTAGTATGGTACGGAGGTTTTCATGGAAGAAATCAAACCAAAGCGTAAAACGAATTCGAATGGACAGGCAGGCGAGCGCCCCGCGGGCAATCACCGTGCGCCTCGCAGCGATAAAGCGCAGCAGGGCGCGAGCCCACGCCATGCAAACCGCCCGAGGCTCCGTACGAAGAGTTACCGAATTTC
>OGWU01002003.1_pt1 | contig 10801 bp, 8 predicted proteins | sample 1576071 | NCBI WGS metagenome assembly OGWU01 (sample SAMEA3541582, study PRJEB24748) | human gut metagenome | biome: human gut; feature: human-associated habitat; material: faeces | place: China | collected 2012
GGTATGCTGGCTGGGCGCTGGCGCGGTGGAAATGATCCCTTCCGGCTCGTGGCCATATTTTCCGATCACCGTCGGCGATGTGATCAGCCAGGCGTTGATCTTTCTCACAGCTTTTCTCATTTTCCGTAGCATTTCCCGCCATGCTTTTGACGATAAGATGGGGAAGTTGTTTTTCCTCGTTTTTGCAGCGCTGGCAATTTCCATTCTCTCGAGCATTTTTCTCACGCAATTTCTCTGCAACGTACACATCCTGGTCTTTGCCACCGTGCTGGTGATCTGCTTCATCCTCTACAAACTCATCGACGCGCGCGTCGATTGACAGAAAACCGCTGGCCGTTCCCGCAAAAGAACGGTCGGCGGTTTTCTGTCAATCATTAATGTGCAATTTTTTTGATAGATGTCTTTTCAAATGATATAGTTTTGTACTATAATAAGAACAAAAATATACGAAAGTTGAGGGGTATTATTATGCAAAGAGCAACTATGCCTTTAGAATTAGAAAAATATATTCCGTTAGCTGAAAGTATATATGCGAATTTCGGAAAAAATACAGAGATTGTGATCCATGACTTGAGTCATCCAGAAAATTCTGTAGTATATGTGCTTGGCGATGTAACGAAACGTAGCATCGGTGCACCAGCTACGAATTTAATTTTAGAAGTTTTGCAAAATGACAAGGAACGAAAACCCGAGGAAGAGCCTGTGCAACATGTTTGCTGTTATAAAACGGTGACGAAAGACGGGAAAATTTTACGTTCTTCATCAACTTTTATCCGCAATGATCAGGAAGAAATCATTGGATGTTTTTGCATCAACTATGATATTACAGAGTTTCTTCAATGTAATCGCATGTTGGAAGAATTTACAGCATTTCCTGATTCTGGAGAAACTCGCGGAAAAAAAGAGTTCTTTGCAAATCATGTAAAAGAAAATTTGGAGGATATTGTAACTAGCGTGGTTCAGCGCTCCACGATGCCGGTGAATGTGATGACGAAAGAAGACAAACTGGAGCTTATGAGGATTTTTGAGGAAAAAGGTGTGTTTTTAGTAAAGGGAGCAGTAGAATATATTGCGGAAGTGCTTAATGTGTCCAGATATACGGTGTATAATTATTTGGATGAGATCAGGCATACAGAAAAATAAACTGGAATCAACTAAAATTTAGGTGCTAAAAATTTATTTGCAAACTCGTGTTTACTTATTGAGAGTGAGTAAACACGAGTTTTTTTCTTTTTGCTGGTAAAACTGCTGGATATAAAATGAAAAAACATCGAAAAACCATAAATTTTTTTATTGACAACGATATGAAGTGGTAGTAAACTTAAAATAAATTAAGAAGCATTAAAATATTTTTGTAATGGAGGGAAAAAGATGAACGCCAACTTCCGAGAAAAATTAGATGAGCATATCGAAAACCAGCGAGATTTTTATAAATCCATGTTTTTTGATATTTTACGATTTGAGACCGTCAATCCGCCGGGTAACGAAGAAGCAATGGCAAAATATGTGCTGAGTCAGGTGGAAGGAACAAACAGCACATGTTCTCTGCAATATGTTAAGCCGGACCGTCCAAATGCGTTAGCAGAATTGTCATTTGGTAAATCTGGAAAGAAATTAGTCTGGAACGCTCATATGGACGTCGTGCCACCTGGTGAGTCAGTAAACTGGAACACGGAACCTTTTGCCCCCGTCGAAATAGATGGGAAAATATATGCCAGGGGATCTTCTGATGATAAAGGTGGGCTGATGTCTATGATAATCGCTTACCGGACGTTGCAAGAATTACAGCCAGAATTAAATGGCTCAGTTCTATTATGTGGCGTTATGGGCGAAGAAACTGGGGGCATGGGAACCAAATATTGGGTTGAGCAAGGTGGCAAAGCAGATGCAGCCATCGTCGGTGAGCCTAGCAAGATGGAACTGGTTGTGGCACACAGAGGTGCCTATCGACCTATATTTGGTTTTAAAGGAAGAACAGCTCATTCGAGCGAACCTGATCTTGGGGATAATGCGATCTATTCGGCAGCACGTTTTGTATGTAGAGTTGCTGAGTTGAACGAAGAGTTTAAAGCATCTGGGCATCCTTTAACAGGTTCTCCTACAATAGCAGCTACAGTATTTCAGGGTGGCGTTAAGAACAATGTTATTCCTGACTATGCTGAAGTTTCGATTGATAGACGGTTAAGTCCAGGAGAAACCTATGATGATGCGGAAAAACAGTTGCTAGAAGTTTTGAAGCAGATGCAAGAAAAGGGCGAAATTGGTGAGTGGGAGCTGGTGCGATATCTGAATAACAAAGGAGCCGCTGCTTGTGACTTGCAAGATCCACTTGTTCTGGAACTTCAAGATGTATTGAAAGAACGATCATACAAAGATGATGTTTGTGGTATGCGTGCAACGACTGACATGTATTTAATGCAGGATGTTGGCATTCCAACGGTAATCTTTGGTCCTGGTGATATGGGCTTAGCACATTGCCCGAATGAATATATCCAATTCCAGGAGATCTTAGATGCAGCGAAAATATATGCTGAGTTGGCTGTTCGATATCTGCAGTAGAAAGAGAATGAAAAGAGGAGGATTGTTATGGGGAATTGGCCAAAAACAAATGAAATCATGGGCACTGCGAACAGAGGCACACCTTGTGAATCTGGGCTTTGCGAACAATGTAGAACAGATTGCCAGGGAAAATGCGAGACGTTTGTGTCATCTTTTAAAGGAAGAAGAACGATTTATACTCAGGAGCCAACCGGCAATGTTATTTATGGCAGTGATAATATTAACCCGATCGGCGTATCCTACAATGCATTAAAAGTGCAAGGCAAAATCTACGGCGCAAATGGCATCAAAGATCGGAGCAGTGAATCTGCATTATCAGCGAATGTGGATGTTTCTACAGAATTTGGCGTGTACAAAAAAACGAAATGTAAGGTTCCGGTGTTACAAGGCCCTGCATTAAATGCAGTAAGCAAATATTGGGATTCCTACGCTATTGCAGCAGCAGTCGTTGGTTATCCATTGGTCATTGGTGAAAATGCGATGAACATGGATAAAGAGATGATTGTTGAAAATGGTAAAGTGATTAAAGCGCCACGAATTGATAAAATGATCGATGCTTTCCTTAAATTTGATCATGGATACGGCGGTATCGTTGTACAAGTCAATTACGATGATGTGTATCAACCAAATCTTCCTACCATCGATTATATTTGTGAAAAATATGGCGATAAGGTTCTGATGGAAATTAAATGGAGCCAAGGTGGAAAGATCATTAATGGTGAAGTTATTACTAAAGATTTGGCACATGCTAAATTTATGAGCCAGAGATATCCGGTATTCCCTGATCCGAATGATCCTGCTATCGAACGCATCTATGCCGAAGGCGGCAGTGTGAGGTTTACACGTCAAAGCCGAGTACCACATACTGCGTTAGACACTTATGAGCAAGTTGAAAAAGAATTTGTAGCTTTAGTAGATCACATTCGTGACAAAGGCATAAGCCGCGTGATGATGAAGATCGGCGGACTGGAGATGGCTAGTTTGGCGATGGCATTGAAAGCAGCATCTAAAGCAAAGATTGATCTGGTCACTATTGATGGCTCCGGCGGTGGGACAGCGCATAGCCCATGGCCAATGATGGAGCACAGCGGTGTGCCATCGATCTTAGTACATTCAAAGGCTTATGAGTATAGCAAGATTTTAGCGGATCGGGGCGAGTTTACAGCAGATTTGTCCTTTGCCGGTGGCCTCGCTCGTGCTGATCACATTTATAAAGCATTGGCGCTGGGAGCTCCATTCTGCAAAATTATCACGCTGGGACGGTCCATTATGATCCCGGGGTTTGTAGGTTCTAATATCGAAGGTGCTTTGTATCCAGAAAGAAAAGCCAAAGTTAACGGTGCTTGGGATAAATTGCCAACTGTTGTGCAAGAATGTGGCAATACGCCAGAAGAAATCTTTGAAGGCTATGCTGATTTCAAAAATATGGTTGGCGCAGATATGATGAAAAATATCCCGCTGGGTGCTGTGGCCATCTGGACCTATATTGATAAATTAATTGTTGGTATGCAGCAATTAATGGCCGGTGCAAGAAGTTTTGATATCGCAAGTATTTCGAGAAATGACATTGCTTCCGCAAATCGTGAGACAGAAAAAGAAACTGGCGTGCCATTTATCACCGAAGCGCAGGACGATGTTGCAAAGCAAATCTTAATGGGATAAGTAGAGTAAATTAAGTAACAGTTTATACAGCTTCACATAATAGGAGAGTTTAATAGTGGAATAAGGTTCTGCAAAGTGGCGTCTTGGAATTAGGGCCCGATTTATAGGACGTATGATGATCTAAAGATCATGACTCTGCAGAACCTTTGTTTAAATAAAGAGGTGAATATCATGCTGGATAAAGTATGTAGCGTTTTAGCTAAAATATCCATGTTTATAGCTGCAAGCTGTACCGGGGTTTTAGCTGTTATCATGTTTTTACAGATTTTTTTCCGTATGGTTGTAAACTCTCCGCTTTCCTGGGCGGATGAGATTAGTGGATATGTTTTGGTCTGGATCAGCATGTATGGTGCTGTAGCAGCGTTATACGAAAAACGTCATTTAGCCATCACAGCTGTTCTGGATCGTTTATCTGGAAAAACACTGGCGACCATGAAAATCGTGGTTAATATTTTGATCTTAGTGTTCTTGGGATTTTTATTCTATTATAGTATTCCGTTAATTACAAAATTAGGGAGTATGACGGCAAATGCACTGCCTATACCGTTGACGTTGATCTATTCGCCAATGGCAATCACTGCATGTTTTAGTATTATTATCGTTATTTCGGATATCTTGGATGAGATTAAAAAGAATTGGCGTAAGGAAGGGGGCGTAAAACAATGATTGGTATTGTTGTTATCATTCTCTTTGCCTTGTTCGCGGTTGGTGTTCCGATCGCTTACACGCTGGGTTTAACAGGTATTTTTGCCATGTACATGGTTGGCGGCACTTCATTGGCTGTCGTACCGATGATGATGTTCAGTGGCGCGAACGCCTATACGCTGGTAGCGATTCCACTGTTTATGCTCATGGGCGAAATAATGAACAAGTCGGGCATTTCGAATCGCCTGATCGATTTCGCCAGCTCGATCATTGGGTTCATTCGAGGTGGTTTGGGGATCGCGACGGTTATGACTGGTACAGTTATGGCAGCGATTTCTGGTTCTGCTACGGCAGACGCCGCAGCTCTGGGCTCTATTCTGATTCCTCAGATGGAAAAACGCGGCTATAAAAAAGGCTTCGCAGCGTCCATCGTTTCCAGTGGTGCGACACTGGCTTCGATGATTCCGCCTAGTATCAATATGATCTTGTATGCAGTTATTGCAGGATGTTCGATCAGTCAGTTATTTATTGCAGGTGTTATTCCTGGGCTGATTATGTCTGGTTTGTTCATGCTTTTGGTGTATTTCTTTGCGCGCAAAGAAGGGATGACACCAGAAGGAAAATTTCAGCTGCATTTAGTAGGGAAGGCTTTCTGGCGCGCAATTTGGGGGTTGGTGCTTCCGATCATCGTCATTGGTGGCATCCTTCTTGGTTACTTTACTCCTACGGAAGCTGGCGCTATTGGTGTCGTATATTCTTTATTAGTTGGCATGTTCGTTTACAGAGAATTTAAGGTTGCGGATTTGGTTCCATGTTTGAAAGGTGCGGCACGACAGACTTCTATTGTCATGTTGATGGTTGCAACTTCTTCGATTCTTGGTTGGTTTATCTCTCAGCAGCGTATTCCACAGAACCTTGCGACAAGCATGTTGAGTATTTCTGAAAATCCATATGTGATCATGGCAATGGCTGTTATCGTTATTCTGATCGCAGGGATGTTCTTACAGGCTTCCCCTCTGATCGTCATGATTCTTCCAATTCTTACACCTATGGTTGAAAGTGTTGGCTGGGATCTGATTCAGTTTGGCGTTATCGCTTGTATTGCTCTTTGCATTGGCCAGGTTTCTCCTCCAGTTGCAAGTGTATTAATGACCACGATGGGGATTGCAAATTGTAACTTGGATAAAGTATTGCCATACATTCTGCCTGTCATGGGGGTTATGTTGATCGTGTTGATCTTAGTGGTGCTTTTGCCACCGTTGGCGTTATGGCTGCCTTCGGTGATGATAAGCAGTGTGTGATGAAAATATGACTGCAAGGGGGTATTAGAATGTTGAAAAAAATGTCCTGTCTAGGAGTCATGGCGTTATTGATCATGTGTATTGTAGCCCTTGTGGGCTGCAGCAATAACGATGGAGCAGATGCAGAACAAAATGATGAAAAAATAATTATTCAGTTGAACTCCTCTCAAAGCGAAGGAAGTATTGCGGTAAATGGCGCATATATGCTTAAGGAATATGTTGAAGATAAGATCGGAACTGACCGCGTGGAAATTCAAGTATTCCCGGATGCACAGTTAGGAAGTGACACGGATATTTTGATGGGGATGCAGCTAGGCATCCATGATGCGCTGATTGTTGGCGCTCCGATGACAACGGTAGATAAAAAATTCTATTTGTTTGACCTTCCATATTTGTTTAATACGAGAGAAGATGTTGAAAAAATAACCAAAGGTCCAGTTGGAGAAAAGCTTAATGAATCTCTGAAAGAAAAAGGATTTATAAATCTGGGATACTGGTTTACAGGATGGCGTCAGATTACTAATAACGAGCGCCCTATCTATGAGCCGGAAGATTTACACGGATTGAAAATTCGAATTTCGACAAGTCCATCTCGCCAAAGAGTATTAGAAACAATGGGAGCTGCGCCGGTAGCGCTTGCTGCTAGTGAAACTTTTAGTGCGATGCAGCAAGGGGTCGTTGATGGACAGGAAAATCCGATTTACGTATTGGAAACTAGTGCGTACGCAGACGTCCAAAAGTATGCGTCATTAACAAATTATTTGGTTCTTGTTTATGAAGTTGTATTTGCCGAAGATGTGTGGAATAGTTATCCTGAAGACTTACAACAAGCCCTTAGAGAGGGGGCTCAGATGGTACAGGAAGCCAGCTGGGAAATGACAGAAGAATTAGAAGCCGAAGTTTATGAATATCTTGAAGGTAAGGTCGAAGTCAATGATGTAGATGTTGAAGCATTTAAGAAATCAACAGAACCTTTGTATAGTGATCCTTATTTTGTTGATGCAATTGGCGAAGATTTATTAGATGAAGTGCTGACAACATTAGGGAGAAAATAGCATGCTGTGAATAGAGGTGCAAAAATGATTTCGAAAATTGATTGCTATGATATGAGATTGCCGCTGCGCGTTCCGTATGGTAATTCATTGGGAGTATTAACGGAGTTTACTTCTATCATTGCCATTGTGACCGATGAAAATGGAAAGTATGGTATGGGTGAAGGAACGCCGGCGCAACCTGGGTATCAGCACGAAACGCCGGAAGGTATTTGGGAGTTTGTTTGTGAACATAGCAAGAAAATGCTAGGGCTTTCGGTTGAGCAAGCTCATGATAAAATTATGGAACAAAAAGATGCTTTCCCTTTCGGATCGACGATTTTTCTAACTGCGCTAGAAGAGATCCAGGGTGCACAAGTTTTGACAATACCAAAAGAAGGCCTAACGTTTCCGCTGGTAGGCATTGTTAATCCGCCTAAGGGAGTTTCCTTGGAAGATCACCTGGAACAGCGTTTGGAAGAAGGGTATAAAACGTTAAAAGTGAAAGTAGGGTTTGGTTTAGAAGGTGATATAGAGAAAGTGAAAAAAATACAGAAGATCGTAGGTGAGCGGGCGTTACTGAGATTAGATGCCAATCAGGCCTACTCTTTTGAAGAGGCTTATCGATTTACACATGAAATTAATCCATTTAATATTGAACTTTTGGAGCAACCATTTGAAGCTGGCGTATGGGAATCGATGCAACGATTGGCAAAAGATTCACCATTGCCACTGATGCTAGATGAATCCATTTTTAATAAAAAGGATGTTATCCAGACTGGAGAGCTTCAATGTGCGCAGTATATTAAGTTTAAGCTGATGAAATCAGCAAGTGCCGTGGCTATGACAGAAGAAATGCAGATTGCCGGTGATTATGGGATCAAAGTACTTATAGGAAACGGTGTTGCGGCAGATATTGGATGTCTGCAGGAAACTCTGATTGGTTATCATGCAAATTGTCAGGCCGCAGGTGAACAAAATGGGTATTTAAAACCGACAGTATCTCTGTTTTCAAATCCTTGTGGTTTTGAAAATGGTAATATGGTTATTCCGCCAAACTATCATCCTGTTTTGGATGAAGATGTGCTAAAAAAATACAGCAGGGCAGAGTTCCATGTTGAATATTAATAGTAAAGCTGCTGCAGATGTTTGCAGCAGCTTTTTTAGAAGGTGAAAGAGTGATGATAGATCTTCGTAGCGATACGGTAACGTTACCGACAGAAGAAATGTTGGAAGCCATGCGATATGCACGGGTGGGAGATGATATCTTACGAGAAGATTTAAGCGTTAAGGAATTGGAAAAACTGGCAGCGGAGATAATGGGAAAAGAAGCGGCTTTATTCACAGTATCCGGAACAATGTCAAATCAGATCGCGGTCATGACATTGACAGAACGTGGCGAGGAGATCATTGTTGGCGACAAGAGCCACATCTTTAATTTGGAAGTAGGGGGGGTGGCAGCATTAAGTCAAGTGCAAGTGCATCCTGTAGATTTTCGTGATGGCAAATTTGGAAATCAAGAGCTGGAAAAATATATTCGACCGTATGGGGTACAATCTCCACGTTCGTCTTTGCTTTGCTTGGAAAACACCTATGATTTGAACCGTGGCATAGCGATTTCTAAAGAACAAATAGAAATAGTTTCTGCTTTTGCTCATGAAAATAACATGAATGTCTATATGGACGGTGCCAGAATTTTTAACGCAGCTCAAAAGCTTCAAATAGAGGTTTCTCAACTTTGTAAGCCTGTTGACGCGGTGCAATTTTGTTTGACGAAAGGCCTGTGTGCACCATTTGGAGCGGTTTTAGCCGGATCAAATGAATTTGTAGAAAAAGCACGTTGGTTTAAGCAGCGCTTAGGTGGAGGGTTTAGGCAGGCAGGCTATATGGCGGCTGTGGCTTCGGTTGCATTACAAAAAGCAACTGAACAAGTGGAGGAAGATAATAGAAAAGCAGAACACTTGGCTTCTTTACTATTGGAGAAGCACCATGATTTGCTAGAATGGTTACCGAACCAGACAAACATAATAAAAATAGATATATCGGTATTCGGCTGTGATGAGAAGCGTTTTTTGCAGCAACTAGAAAGAGACGGGATCCTGATTAAGCCATTAGGAAGTGGTGCATTTCGACTTGTTTGTCACAAAGATATCCAGTGGTCAGACTTAAAGAAAATTTCTGAAAAAATATGTTGCAATTTGCAGGAAATAAATCATAAAATATAAGAGAGGATTAAAATTTTTTAGCGAACGGTAAAAAATTAGGAGGTTTGTCTTATGTCTTACGGTCCAAAACTGGCGTCTGCGTTCAACGATACGCAGATGCGTTCGGAAAAGATCGCGCCGTCGGGGATGTGCTCGTTCTGCGCGGAGGAATGCACGGGAACGTGCGAGATCGGCGTCTCGGCGATGCGCGGCGAGATGGCGGTGTATCCGACGAACACTGGCGCGAACCAGGTGGCGTCGGAAAAAGTGATGCCGCTTGATTGGTCGCATTTCAATATTAATGGTTGCGTCTTTGGCGCCGTCGGCGCGCCTGCCGATAGCGACCAGGCCACGATCTTTAATGTGAACACGCAGCTTTCGATCGGCCGTAGAAATCCGGTGAAGCTCGCTATGCCGGTGATCCTACCGGCGTTGATCAAGCTCAACTGGCAGGATTATTTTGCCGGCGCGGCGATGGCGGGCGTGAATTGCGTGATCGGCGAAGGCGCTGTGAGCAAGGATCCGAACGCTGTCATCGAAAATGGCAAGATCGTGAAATTTGACAAGCTGAATGAAATGCTCGACGCCTTCCGCAAATTCTACCGCGGCTATGGTCAGATCATCCCGCAGGTAAATGTGGAGGACGATGCCCTCGGCTTGCCGGAATACGCGCTGACGCAGTGCGGCGCGGAAGCGATTGAGTTCAAATTTGGCCAGTCGGCGAAGGGCACGCAGCCAGCGAACTATATCGCGACGCTCGAAGAGGCGCTGGAAAAACAGCGCATCGGCAAAGTTGTGTATCCCGATCCGAGCGATCCCGTCGTGCAGGAAGCGTACAAGAAGGGTGCATCGCCAAACTTTTTCAGCTACGACCGCCTGCCGATGTGGGATGAAACGAATCTGCCGCAGCGCATCGAGGAATTGCGCGCGCTCGGCCTGAAGAACGTGTATTTCAAAATGGCTGGCTACGACGTCGCGGATATGGAGCGCGTGCTGCGATTGGCGGCGCTTTGCGATGTGGATCTCGTGACCTTTGACGGCGCAGGCGGTGGCTCCGGCTACAGCCCATGCAAGATGATGAACGAGTGGGGCTATCCCGCCGTGCTCATCGAAGCGGCGATCATGCCGATTTGCCAGCGCCTGGAAGCAGAAGGCATTCGTGTGCCGGATATCGCAATCACCGGCGGTTTTGCGACGGAAGATCAGGTGTACAAAGCCCTCGCCCTCGGCGCGCCGTATGTGAAGATCGTCGGGCTCTGCCGCGCCTCCATGGCTGCTGCGATGAACGGGAAGAAAATCGGCGAGCTGCTCGCGAGCGGCAAGGTGCCGCCGCATATCGCGCGCTATGGCACGACGAAGGAAGCAGTGTTCGCCGATCTGCCAGCGCTGCGCGGACTCT
>OGWU01002009.1_pt1 | contig 10770 bp, 9 predicted proteins | sample 1576071 | NCBI WGS metagenome assembly OGWU01 (sample SAMEA3541582, study PRJEB24748) | human gut metagenome | biome: human gut; feature: human-associated habitat; material: faeces | place: China | collected 2012
CTCTAAATCCTAATGTTGACCGCTTGACTCAGTCAGCTATTATGGAGATTACTCCAAAAGGTAAGGTGGTTAATCATAAGATTTGCCAATCTGTGATTAATACAACCTTCCGTATGACCTACAGTGATGTCAATGAGATGTTGGCTGGAAATCCAGAAAAGATTGAGCAGTTTAAGCCAATCATGGACTCTGTATCAGCTATGGCAGGACTGCATAAGATTTTAGAAGACATGCGTGAGCGTCGTGGTGCCCTTAACTTTGATACATCTGAAGCTCGTATCTTGGTTAATGAGAAGGGAATGCCAGTGGATATCGTGGTGCGTGAACGTGGAACAGCCGAGCGAATGATTGAATCCTTCATGTTGGCTGCCAATGAATGTGTGGCAGAGCACTTTGCTAAGGCTAAGTTGCCATTTATTTATCGAATCCACGAGGAACCAAAAGCTGAGAAATTGCAACGCTTCATGGATTATGCCTCTATCTTTGGTGTTCAAATCAAAGGAACTGCCAATAAGATGGATCAGCTAGACTTGCAAGAGTTTATGGCCAAAGTTCAGGGAAAACCTGGAGCAGAAGTCATGAACATGATGCTGCTTCGTTCAATGCAACAAGCCCGCTATTCAGAACACAATCATGGACACTATGGACTTGCGGCTCAGTATTATACCCACTTTACTAGTCCAATCCGTCGTTACCCAGACCTCTTGGTTCACCGAATGATTCGTGAGTACACTAACAATATGTCTCAAGAAACACGTGAACATTTTGAAGAGGTTATTCCTGAGTTAGCGACATCATCTTCAACCCTTGAACGCCGTGCCATTGATGCCGAACGTGTCGTTGAAGCGATGAAAAAAGCGGAATACATGGAAGAGTTTGTTGGCCAAGAATTCGATGGTATTGTCGGAAGTGTGGTTAAATTTGGTATGTTTGTGGAATTGCCAAACACTATCGAAGGTTTGGTTCACATCACGACCCTTCCAGAATTTTACAATTACAATGAACGTACCATGACACTTCAGGGTGAGAAAACTGGTAAGACTTTCCGAGTTGGTCAGCCTATCCGTGTCAAATTAACACGTGCGGATAAGGAAACCGGAGATATTGACTTCCAATACCTTCCAAGCGAGTATGATGTCACTGAAAAAGTAGACCACAAGGCTCGTCAGGAACGTGAAGAAAAGGCAAAAGCCTTCCGCAATAGAGGTCCACGTCGTGACCGTCAAAATGGAGACTTCGAACGTCGTGGTAAACGTGGGGATAACCGTAACCGTCAAGATGGTAATGGTCGTAAAGGCTCTTATGACGAAAAACGTAAGTCATCTAAGAAACCCGACAAGCGTAAGAATCAAAACCGTCCTCATAATGATAACAAGGGACGTGAGAGTGGCCGTCGTAAGAAGAAAGGGAACAAACCTTTCTACAAGGACGTTGCTAAAAAACGAAAATAGGATGAGAATGGAGGGACTGCTATGCCAAAGGGTGAAGGCAATGTTGTTGCTCAGAATAAAAAGGCTAGACATGACTATAGTATCGTTGATACTATTGAAGCAGGTATCGTGCTAACAGGGACGGAGATTAAATCCGTTCGTGCGGCACGCATCCAACTAAAAGATGGCTATGCCCAAATCAAAAATGGTGAGGCCTGGTTAATTAATGTCCATATTGCTCCTTTTGAGCAAGGAAATATTTGGAATCAAGATCCAGACCGTACGAGAAAATTATTGCTCAAGAAGAAGCAAATCACCAAACTTCAAAATGACCTTAAGGGAACAGGAATGACCTTGGTTCCTTTGAAGGTATACCTAAAAAACGGTTTTGCCAAGGTATTGCTTGGTATTGCCAAAGGGAAACACGATTACGATAAACGTGAGTCTATCAAGCGTCGTGAACAAGAGCGTGATATTAAACGTATTATCAAGAGTGTTAACCGTTAAAACGCCTATCATCTAAGACTGCTATAGTCCTAGATGATTTTTTGTTTTTGGCTTTAAGACATGATATAATGGGAGTACCATACGGTCTTTAGTTAGGATAGCAGGTATACCTAACTCTGGACGTGATACTGTAAAGGAGATTAGCGATGCCAGTAGATGCTAAAACAAAATACAAGGCCAAAAAGACAAAGATTGTTTTCTTCGACATTGACGACACCCTTCGTGTCAAAAAGACAGGCTACATTCCTGAGTCTATTAAGGCTGTTTTCAAAGGGCTTAAAGAAAAAGGAATTTTGACGGGGATTGCCACAGGACGTGGCTACTATGGTGTCGTTGAGGACATTCGAGACCTAGAGCCCGATTATTTTGTAACCATCAATGGAACTTATGTGATTAATCGAAAAGGGGAAGAAATTTATAACCAGCCCCTAGCTCGTGAAGTTACAGAAGCCTTTGTTGCTTGGTGCAAGGAGATTGGGATTGCTTGGGGCTTTGCCGGTAAGGATAAGCCAGTTGTCTCAGAGCGTTCAGATTTGATTGATGATGCTATGAAACCAGTCTATGGTCTTTGTGATGTGGAGCCAGACTTCCATTTGTCGAACGATGTTTACCATATGTGGACTTTTGCGGAAAATGATGGTGAGCTTGAGTTACCAGAAGAACTTGCGACACATGTTCGTATGGTACCTTGGCACGAACACTCATCTGACGTCGTAGCAAATGGTATCTCAAAAGCATCTGGTGTCGAGCATGTCTTGGAGCACGAAAACCTTAAACCGGTCAATGCTATGATGTTTGGGGATGGTCCAAACGATATGGAGATTTTTGACTATGTTGGACTTAAGGTTGCCATGGGTAATGCCACACCAGAACTGAAAGAAAAAGCAGATTACGTTACAGGAACAGTAGAAGAAGATGGCATTTTCAATGCCTTGGAGGAACTCGGATTGGTAGAAAAAGAACTTCATTTCCCACAACTTGACTTGGATGCAGTAGAAGGTCCAGTCGCAACAATTAAAACAAACCATGGTGATTTGGTCATCAAGCTTTTCCCTGACCATGCACCGTTAACAGTTACTAACTTTGTCAATTTGGCCAAGAGTGGCTACTATGACGGTGTGATTTTCCACCGTATTATCAAGGACTTTATGATTCAAGGTGGTGACCCAACTGGTACTGGAATGGGTGGTGAGTCAAGCTTTGGTGGTAGCTTCCAGGATGAATTTTCTGAAGAGCTCTATAACCTCCGTGGTGCGCTTTCTATGGCCAATGCTGGACCAGATACTAATGGTAGTCAGTTCTTCATCGTTCAAACGCCTGAAATTCCTTATGCTAAAAAGGAACTCGAACGTGGTGGTTGGCCAGCACCAATCGCGGAAGCTTATGCTGAAAATGGTGGAACACCTCACCTAGACCGTCGCCACACAGTCTTTGGTCAATTGGTGGATGAAGACTCTTACAAGGTGCTTGATGAGATTGCCAATGTTGAGGTTGGGGCTCAAGATAAGCCACTTGAGGATGTTGTGATTGAAACAGTTGAGGTAGCAGACTAAGATGAAAATTGGAGACAAGCTTAGGGGTGTTATCACAGGCATCAAGCCTTACGGTGCCTTTGTTTCATTGGAAAATGGTACCACAGGCTTGATTCACATCTCGGAGATTAAGACAGGTTATATCGACAACATCTACAATACCCTCAAGGTAGACCAGGAGGTCTTGGTTCAAGTTGTTGATTTTGATGAATTTACACAAAAGGCTAGTCTTTCTTTGAGAACCCTTGAGGAAGAAAAAAATAAAATCCCTCATCGTCATCGTTTCTCTGATAGTCGTTTGAACTATGGCTTTAAACCCTTGGCAGAAGCAATGCCAGGATGGATTGAAGAAGGACTTGACTATCTTAGACAAGAGCATGAGGAAAAATAGTAAAAGCTGACTCTCGATGAGTCAGCTTTTTTGGTGTTTTCGATTTGGCTACAAACAAAAAGATCTTCAATTTAATTGAAGACCCATGTTTATTAATTAGACATCAAAATAGAGCAATTCTTTTGGTGTGTGTGTGAAGACTTCAAAGCCATCTTTTGTCACATAACCACAGTCCTCGATACGAACACCAACTTTTTCAGGAATGTAAATACCTGGTTCAACAGAGAAGCACATTCCTTCTTCGATTACCAAGTCATTTCCTTCCATGATTGAAGGGAATTCATGCACATCCATTCCGATACCGTGTCCGAGGCGGTGGTTGAAGTATTCACCATAACCAGCTTTTTCAATAACATTACGTGCTGCAGCATCGACTTCGCTGGCAGTTACACCTGGTTTAATCATATCTAGGGCAGCCTGTTGAGCTTCTAAAGTCAAGTGGTAGATTTCTTTTTTGAAATCATCGGGTTTTCCAACAGCGACTGTTCGCGTCATATCTGAAGCATAGCCATTCACCATACAGCCCAAGTCGAAGAGAAGAAGAGCATCTTTTTCAATTTTGTTGCTTCCAGGAATGCCGTGTGGGTTGGCTGCATTGTTACCAGTCAAGACCATAGTTTCAAAGCTCATTTCATAGCCCAAGCGTTTGATGCCAAATTCGATTTGAGCAATGATGTCTGTTTCAGTAACGTCAAGAGAGATATTGTCGAAACCGATATTAACAGCTTTATCAGCATAATCACCGGCAACCAACATTTTTTGAATTTCATCAGCTGACTTGATAACGCGCATTTTTTGAATGAATGGTGTCAAGTTTTCAAAGCGACCTTCAAAGACCGTTTGCAATCCTTGGAACTTAGTCACATTGAGATTGTCAAACTCTGCATAAATAATAGGGCTGTCTGTACTTGCTAGACCAGCTTTGATTTTTTGCCATGGATTTTCAGAATCCACATAACCAAAGACTGGGAAGTCGAGTACAGCAGAGGCACGTGCAACCTCAAGAGCAGGAACAAAGAGGGCAGGTTCACGATTTTCGTAGACGAAGAGGAACATTTGGCGTTCATGTGGGTCACAATCAAAACCAGTAAGATAATTGACAGTTACAGGATCTGAAACAATAGCTAGCCCTGCTTTATTTTCATTCAAAAAATGACGAATGCGATCAAGTTTAGACATAGAAAAAACTCCTTTGTATTTCTTACACTCATTCTGTCACTTTTATAGGGAAAATGCAAGTTGTTTTTTGGCTTTTCATTAAATCATTTACTTTCATTGAGACTTTTTTAGGCTAGTTTTGTAAGCGATGGATAGTCTTGGAAACACGAAATGAGAGGCCTTTTTCTGAAATGGCTTTCTTCCTCGTAACCATAAAGAAGGAATCCCTTTCATTTTTTTGTAAAAAATCAGTCAAAATAATTGAAAGTGTTTTCAGAATCTGATACAATTAGCATGAATAAGTGAGCGTAAAATGAGAAAGGAAGTGTTTTTATGAATACTGATGAAACAATTACTATATACGACGTTGCGCGTGAAGCAGGTGTTTCGATGGCGACTGTGTCTCGTGTGGTAAATGGAAATAAAAATGTAAAAGAAAACACCCGAAAAAAAGTGCTTGAGGTCATTGATCGTTTGGATTACCGTCCAAATGCGGTTGCGCGTGGCTTGGCGAGTAAGAAAACCACTACTGTAGGAGTTGTTATTCCAAATATTGCTAATAGTTATTTTGCTACTTTAGCAAGGGGGATTGATGATATTGCTACGATGTACAAGTACAATATTGTTCTTGCATCTAGTGATGAAAATGACGATCATGAAGTTACCGTGATTAACTCTCTATTTGCCAAACAAGTAGACGGTATCATCTTCATGGGTTACCACTTGACGGAAAAAATTCGTGCAGAATTTTCTCGTACCCGTACGCCGATTGTTCTAGCAGGAACAGTAGACCTCGAACACCAATTACCGAGTGTTAACATCGACTATAAAGCTGCCGTTGAGGATTCTGTAACGCAGCTTGCCAAGAATAATGAAAAGGTTGCCTTTGTATCAGGACCACTAATTGATGATATTAATGGCAAGCTCCGTCTAGCTGGTTATAAGGCTGGACTTGAAAAGAATAATTTGCGCTACAATGAAGGACTAGTCTTTGAAGCTAAATATAGCTATAAAGATGGCTTTGATCTAGCACAACGTGTCTTGAACTCTGGTGCCACTGCTGCCTATGTTGGGGAAGATGAATTGGCTGCGGGTCTCTTGAATGGCCTCTTTGCTGCAGGTAAATCCGTTCCAGAAGACTTCGAAATCATCACAAGCAATGACTCACCAATTACAAGCTACACACGTCCAAACCTTTCTAGTATTAATCATCCTCTCTATGATTTAGGGGCAGTTAGCATGCGTATGTTGACTAAAATCATGAATAAGGAAGAGCTTGAAGAAAAAGATGTTATTCTTAATCACGGTATTACCTTACGTCAGTCAACAAAATAAAAAAGGAGTTGGGACATAAGTTTGTCTCAACTTCTCTTTTTTAGAAAAAGGGAGAACCAATGACTTTTGAGGATGCTTATTTTAAAAAGAAAGTCCTAAAACCTGATAGCCTAGAGCCTTTTGGTTTTACAGCTACCGAGCAAGGCTATGAGTTCAGAAAAACACTGATAGCTGAAGAACTTGAAGCTCGATTGTTTATTGATTTAGAAGGTAAGTTGACGGGACAGGTTGTCGATAGTGATCTTGATGAGCCTTATGATATCTTCAGGAGTCCTCAGGCTACTGGAACTTACGTTGGTCAAGTCAGAGAGGCTTATGGAGAACTTCTGTCAAAGGTAGCTGATTCTTGTTATGAAGATCAATTATTCTCATCTCCACAAGCTAATCGCCTGGCTAAATTTTTAGCTCAAGAATTTTCAGACCAAGCAGACCATCCTTTCGAGAAAGAACCAAGCTATCTATCTTTTAGAGTTGATGGTAAATGGTATGCCTTGTTTTTTCCTCTTAAGGGAGAAAAACTAGGGCTTGGTGGAGAAAAGGCAGAATCAACATATGACGTGGTTAACCTCAAGGTTAATCCGACGCAAATGGATAAGCTCTTGAAAATGGATGGCGTTTTTCCTAGCTACCATATGTCCAAGAAGACCTGGGTTAGTCTTGTTTTAGATGAGACCTTGCCAGACCAGACTGTTTTTGAGCTTCTTAGTGAAAGTCGTTCCCTAGTGGCTCCCAAACATCTTAGAAAGGCTTCGGAGCCTCATTATTGGATTATCCCGGTAAATTTGAAATACTACGATATTGGGGATGAGTTTTCCGCAAATGAGGAGATTCTTTGGACACAGAAAGCTAGTATGCAAAAGGGAGATTTTGTGGCTATCTATATTACGGCACCTACCAAGGCCATCCGTTACGTCTGTCAGGTTTTAGAGGCAAATATCCCTAATCAAGGTTATCGTGAAGAGGAGAGTATTAAGGAGTTGATGCGGATTAAACCCTTATACACTTTTAATGACACTGACTTTGATAGTGATAGACTAAAGAGTTTAGGTATTAAAACTGTTCGGGGTCCTAGACATATGACGGAAGAGTTAGTTCAGGCCTTATCCCCTTACCTAAAAGAAAAATAGAAGGAGGACATCATGCGAATTTTGATTGCACCTGATTCGTTTAAGGAAAGTTTGTCTGCAAAAGAGGTCGCCTTAGCTCTTAAATCAGGCCTTGAAAATGCCTTACCCGACGCTGATTTTGACCTCATGCCAATAGGTGATGGTGGCGAAGGCACCTTAGATGCTCTTGCTGAAAATCTAAATCTTGAGAAGAAAAGTATCAAGATTCCTCATGCCTATACAAGTGATGGAAGTGTTTCTTTTGCCAGCAATGGCCAGACTGCCATTTTTGAAATGGCTGCGATTTGTGGCTTGGAGCATATTCCTAAGGAGAAACGAAATCCTCTAGCTCTAACGACACAAGGCGTAGGTGAACTAATTGTTCATTTGGTTCAGTCTGGCATCCGAGAGTTTATTATAGGCGTTGGTGGATCTGCTACCAATGATGGTGGTATTGGTATGGCATATGGATTGGGTTATCGTTTTTATGATTCTGAGGGACAGGAGCTTGAGCCAATAGGTGCTAATCTTGGTCTCATTAAGAAGGTATCCTCTAAAAATAAGGTTGATTTGTCTGGTGTCACCATTCGTCTGATTACTGACGTAGATAACCCCTTGTGTGGTCAACATGGAGCGACCTATATTTTTGGTGGACAAAAAGGCTTGTCTCCTTCACAATTTAAAAAAGTTGACCAAGATATGTCACAATTCTACACTGACTTTGCTCCTGAAGTTTTAAAACTGGCTGGTTCAGGAGCAGGGGGAGGCATGGCTGCAGGCCTGGTGGCCTTTGCAGGTGCAGAAATTAAATCAGGGATTGACTTTGTACTTGATTGTGTTGATTTTGACCAACGTGTGAAGTCTGCTGATTTGGTTATAGTAGGAGAAGGACGTATGGATAGCCAGTCCTTGTCTGGTAAGGCACCGGTCGGGGTGGCTAGGCGGACACCATCAGCTATTCCCGTCATTGCTATCTGCGGTAGTCTAAAGGATGACTTGCCTGATTTTCCAGTAGTGGGCATTTCAGCTGCCTTTCCCATTATTGGTCAAGTAGCAGACTTAGACCAAGTTTTAGCTGCTGCTAAGGAGAATCTCTATCGAACAGGACTCAATATTGGGAATCTCATCAAGCTCAGTAAAACATTGTGATATAAGAAAAAGCTGACCTTGCGTCAGCTTTTATTTTCCAAATAGTTTAGCAAAAAATCCCTTTTTTTCAGTAACAGGTTCAGTTTCTTTAGGAGCGAGGATATCAGGATAGAGCTCTGAAAATAACACTTTATCAAGATTCTCTGCTTGATTACTATGTACAATAAGACCGTATGGTGAATGGGCCTTGGCCTCGTCCACGATAGTAGCTGAAATGTTGAGTGCTTGAGCCGTTTTGATATAGGTAAATTGTATCTGGTCAGCTAATTTTGGCGATAGCTTGAGACTAAGATTCGGGTAAACGGCTTGTAAGTCTTTTAAGATCTGCGGAAAATGGTCAATTACAGTTTTCTTTTCAGCATTTTCCAATAGAACAGCTAGGACTACACGTTCCGCATAGGTTCCAAAATACTGACGAAGTTCATCGGGATTTAGGCGTTTTTCGCCACTAGCGCATTGGAGCACTTTGTTTTCAAGTGAAGTCATAGGAATCTCCTGTAAGTTTTCTACTAGTATTATACAATATTTTGAATTCCTTTTCATTCGGGTCGTTTTCTGAGATTTTCAAAAACAATTGAAAATATTAAAAAATAGAAAATCGCTAGAAAATTCTGGTTTTAATTTGCTTAAGCCTTGATATTATGGTAATATATAGGTGTAAAAAATTTTAACTCATAAGGAGAGTATTGTAATGTCAATTATTACTGATGTTTACGCACGCGAAGTCCTTGACTCACGCGGTAACCCAACACTTGAAGTAGAAGTTTACACTGAATCTGGTGCATTCGGTCGCGGTATGGTTCCTTCAGGAGCTTCAACTGGTGAACACGAAGCAGTAGAACTTCGTGATGGTGACAAAGCTCGTTACGGTGGTCTTGGTACTCAAAAAGCAGTTGATAACGTAAACAACGTTATTGCTGAACACATCATCGGATTCGACGTACGTGATCAACAAGGTATTGACCGCGCAATGATCGCTCTTGACGGTACTCCAAACAAAGGTAAACTTGGTGCCAACGCTATTCTTGGTGTGTCTATCGCTGTAGCACGCGCAGCTGCTGACTACCTTGAAGTTCCACTTTACAGCTACCTTGGCGGATTCAACACTAAAGTTCTTCCAACTCCAATGATGAACATCATCAACGGTGGTTCTCACTCAGACGCTCCAATCGCTTTCCAAGAATTCATGATCGTACCTGCTGGTGCACCAACATTCAAAGAAGCTCTTCGTTGGGGTGCTGAAATCTTCCACGCACTTAAGAAAATCCTTAAAGAACGTGGACTTGAAACAGCCGTAGGTGACGAAGGTGGTTTCGCACCTCGTTTCGACGGAACTGAAGATGGTGTTGAAACTATCATCAAAGCTATCGAAGCTGCTGGATATGTACCAGGTAAAGACGTATTTATCGGATTTGACTGTGCATCATCAGAATTCTACGATAAAGAACGTAAAGTTTACGACTACACTAAATTTGAAGGTGAAGGCGCTGCTGTTCGTACTGCTGCAGAACAAATCGACTACCTTGAAGAATTGGTTAACAAATACCCAATCATCACTATCGAAGATGGTATGGACGAAAACGACTGGGACGGTTGGAAAGCTCTTACTGAACGTCTTGGTGGTAAAGTTCAATTGGTTGGTGACGACTTCTTCGTAACTAACACAGCTTACCTTGAAAAAGGTATTGCAGAACACGCTGCTAACTCAATCCTTATCAAAGTTAACCAAATCGGTACTTTGACTGAAACTTTCGACGCTATCGAAATGGCGAAAGAAGCTGGATACACAGCAGTAGTATCACACCGTTCAGGTGAAACTGAAGATTCAACAATCGCTGATATCGCAGTTGCAACTAACGCTGGTCAAATCAAGACAGGTTCATTGTCACGTACTGACCGTATCGCTAAATACAACCAATTGCTTCGTATCGAAGACCAACTTGGTGAAGTTGCAGAATACCGTGGTTTGAAATCATTCTACAACTTGAAAAAATAATTCTATAGTCATATAGAATAAAAAGAGGTTCCTTAGGGAATCTCTTTTTTTGCTTGTTCTAAAGAACTTTTGACTAAGCTAGGCACCGTCTCTAAATAGGACTTCTAGACATAAAAAGCCCCCGCAATCCTATTGACTGCGGGGATTTAGTCTTAGAATAGACCTT
>OGWU01002013.1_pt1 | contig 10753 bp, 15 predicted proteins | sample 1576071 | NCBI WGS metagenome assembly OGWU01 (sample SAMEA3541582, study PRJEB24748) | human gut metagenome | biome: human gut; feature: human-associated habitat; material: faeces | place: China | collected 2012
CACGAGATCGCCCACGCAAAGCTCCACGCCTTCAAGCAGGATGAGCAAGCCGCACAGCTTTTCGCAGAAAATGCCGTATTGTTTGGGCGGGCTGACGGGGTGCCAGAGCAAGCGGCAACGGAGCTTTTCGGCTCTGCCGCCGTGGACTTTGCCAAGAGACAACAGAACGCCGGGCTTACCTTTAACGGCTACGGCATCGGAGACTATACCGCATGGTATTTGACGGAGTACGGCTTTTATATCGCCGTCATCTATTGCAATGTAGAGCGCATCCGAGAGGGGGGCGGCTGAAATGAATGAGCTTTTACCGATGATAACCGAGCGGGACGGAATACCCGTAACCACAAGCCGAGCTGTGGCGGAGCAGTTCGGTAAAAATCATAAAGAGGTGCTGAGGGCGATAGAGAACACAATAACCCAGCTCAAAGAGACAGAAGAGGGAAGAACCTTTAATGAGCGCAATTTTGCGCCGATCTCCCTTAGGGACGCAATGAACCGAGAAAAGCCCGCCTATCTTCTCACCCGTGACGGCTTCACGCTTCTTGCAATGGGCTTTACCGGCGCAAAAGCAATGCAATTTAAGATTGCTTATATCAACGCCTTTAACCGTATGGAGCGGCTTATAAGGGGCGGCGGTGTATCTGTACCCGCTCCCGCTCTACAGAGCATAGAACGCCGCTTAGAAGCTCTGGAACAGGCTACAGGGCCGCAGATAACCGGAGCATCAAAGGAAGGGCTTATCTTCTTACAGGCGATCAGAGCCGCTATAGATAGTGGGGAGTATTACATAAAGCAGAAGTACAAGCCCTATAAGGGAAAGCCCGGTATACTCTTAGGGACGAGAGGGCGGGCAGAAACCGCCGTAAAAACTTTGCTCGCATATAAGATATACAGCGAGTACGCCACCCATCCGCTTAGCCGTATGGCCTTGTGGGGGCTTCTGGAACGGAGCGGAATAATCCTTGAGAGGGAAGGATTGCCCTATACGGTGAGTTTTGGAGACGGGAAGTGCGGAGCTATCTATATCAAAAACGAGAAATTAGAGAGGAGATAACACAATGGAAATCACTGTAGGACAGCTTCAGGAGCTTATTTTTGAGGAAGAGCAGATAAAGAAGATAGCGCAGACGCAGAGCGACCGGCTCGACTATGAAGCTTCTGTAGAGCTTATGGGGCGGGTAATGAATGCGTACCCCATTCAACCGGAAGAGCGGGAAAAGGTATCCCGGCTGGATCGCATTATCTACGCTGTGAGGGGCGCTTATATCATCGGGTATATGTCCGCTGTAGATACCCTTAATGACGCCATTAGGGCGTTTGTAGCCGATTTTATCGGGGGGGGTACAGAGAGTAACCCTTATTCTCTACAGGCCGTTACAGCGCATTGTAGCGGGCGAGAGGGGGGCTTGAAATGATAGGCAAGTATAGTCCGCAAGAGCTTATCACGCCGGAAGAAGCAATAGCTCTTTTTGAATATGGAACGATTGCAGAAATGTACACGGCAAAAGCCCTTTTCGATATTTACCGACAACGCCACGGAGTAGGCGCGGAGCGCTTATGGGACACTATGCGGGTATTGTCTTTCGTATATGACACCGGGAGAATACAGGGCATAAGAGAAGAACGCGCCAAAGCCAGAGGAGCGGCGCGGAAAGAAGCCACAAAGAAAACCGAATAGCCACATAAAGGAAAGCCCCAGCAATTATAGCCGGGGCTTCTTTTTAATAACTTAAAAGTACTTGACAGGGCAATAACTTTTGAGTATAATAGAAGCAGAAAGGGGGAAAGCTACTTGCATAAGATACACTTTTACAGGGATAGAAACGGCAAAGAGCCAGTATTAGAGTACTTGCGGGAGCTATCCCAGAAAAAGGACAAGGACAGCCGCATAAAGGCACATAAGATCAATGACTATATCGAAATATTGAGCCAGTACGGGACGCAAGCCGGAGAGCCTTATATAAAGCACCTTGACGGCGAAATATGGGAGCTTAGACCTCTTAGAGATCGTATATTGTTTGTGGCGTGGCATAATGGGAGCTATGTATTGCTCCATTCCTTTATGAAGAAGACCCAGAAGACCCCAGCCAGAGAGATAGCACAGGCAAAACGGGAACTTGCAGACCTTATAGAAAGGGGATTTGACGATGAATAAAAATAGCGCAATCGGGAGTAGCTGGGACGAAGTGAGAGCCGAGCTTTTCACCCCGGAGGAAATCGCCGAGAGCGATTTAAGAGTAGCCCTTATCGGAGAGCTTATTAAGGCCAGACAGGAAAAGGGCATAAGCCAAAAGAAGCTTGAAGAATTGAGCGGGGTAAAACAGCCGATTATAGCCCGCATGGAAAAGGGAAGCACAAGCCCACAAATAGACACAATCTTAAAAGTATTAGCCCCGCTGGGGAAAACACTTGCTATAGTCCCGCTCCAGAAGTAAAGAGATCATACAGAACACGGGGAACGCTCCAGCTTATACGCTGGGGCTTTCTCTTTATCGGCAACTATGAAAAAATACGAAATAGCCCCTTGACATATAGCGGACAATCGGCTATAATTGATACTGTAATAATGATACACAAAAAGGTATACACAATACAGTATACACAATAGCGCAGACAGAGAGGAGCGGGAAACATGAACGGCTTAACAGTGATAGAGAATACCGCCATAGTAGAACAGCGGACTATTAACGCCGATCTTTTTAGCCGCTGGACTTCCTATATTGACGCAAGCCCCAAGACTATAGAGACGTATAGCAAGGCTATTAGACGCTTTTTTGTCTACCTTATGGAGAACGGCATAACCCAGCCCCAGCGGGAAGACATTGTAGCATATCGGGACTATTTGAAGCTGGAGCATAAGCCTACTACGGTACAAGGCTACTTAGCCGCTGTAAAGCTCTTTTTCCAGTGGACAGCGCAAGAGGGGCTTTATCCCAATGTAGCAGACAGAGTAAAAGGGGCAAAGCTGGATACGGAGCATAAAAAGGACTACTTGACCACGAAGCAAGTAGCCCGCTTGCTGGGGGCTATTGACCGCTCCACCCTTAAAGGCTTGAGAGACTACGCTATGCTTTCTGTAATGGTAACTACGGGGCTTAGAGAAATCTCCATAGTAAGAGCCGATATAGGCGATATTAGAACCGCTGGAGACGCTGTAGCCCTTTTCTATCAGGGCAAAGGGCACGAAGAAAAAGCGGACTATGTAAAGCTTGCCGAGCCTGTAGAAGAAGCTGTTAGAGCCTACCTTAAAGCCAGAGGGGGCGCAGACCCCAAAGCCCCGCTTTTTAGCTCCATAGCAAACCGTAACAGCGGGGAACGCATGACTACCAGAAGCGTAAGCCGAGTAGCCAAAGAGCGGCTTATAGCTGTAGGGCTTGAGAGTGACCGCTTGACCGGGCACAGCATGAGACATACCGCCGCCACGCTTAACCTTTTGAACGGCGGCACAGTAGAGGAGACCCGCCAGCTCTTAGGGCATACCAACATAAACACAACCCTTATTTATTCCCACGCTCTGGAGCGGGCAAAGAATAACAGCGAGGAGCGCATAGCTAAAGCAATCTTTGGATAAGAGTATACACAATAACACATACACAACTACAGATAAGGGGGACTGTATGCAAGCTTTATCTTACAGGCAGAGAAGACCATATAACAGCCTTGAGCGGGCGGGGGAGACCCTACCCGCTACAAGCGCATTTATAGAGAGGAGCGCAGAATATGCCCAGCACAGCCTTTAATTATGAAATCGTAGAGAAAGTAGCCGTATTAAGCCAGAGCGGGGACACCACAAAAGAGCTTAACAGGGTAAGCTACAACGGAAACCCCGCAAAGTATGACTTGCGGAGCTGGAGACGGACGGACGGAGAGGAGAAGCTTCTAAAGGGGCTTACTCTTACCGATGAAGAAGCCAGAGCATTAAAAGAAGCCCTAAACAGCCGGGGCGATCTATGAGAGGGGCGGGGAATATGGACAAGGATATTTACCAGCTTGCAGACGAAGCCGCCGAGGAGATTAACCGCCAAGCCGAGGAGACCCAGCGGGAGCTACAGCGGATAGCAGACGAAGCGGACGAAGCCATAAGGGGGACACTATGAGCAAGGTATACACGATCACAAACCAAAAAGGGGGAGCGGGCAAGACCACTACAGCCCTTGCCGTAGCCGCTGGGCTTTCCCTTAAAGGCTACTCTGTACTTTCCATAGACTTAGACGCTCAAAGCAATATGACATACACGGCGGGAGCCAAAGCGGACGGAGCTACAGCTTTAGGAGTGCTTACGGGGGAGATCAGAGCCGGGGACGCTATACAGAAGACGGGGAGCGGGGGCATTATTCCAGCCAGTAAAGCCCTTGCCGGAGCGGACGCTTTTATAACAGACACGGGGAAAGAGTACAGGCTAAAGGAAGCTCTGGAGCCGATAAGGGGAGAGTATGACTATATCATAATCGACACCCCGCCCGCTCTGGGCATACTTACTATTAACGCTCTTACCGCTTGCGACAGCGTTATAATCCCCGCTCAAGCCGATATTTACAGCTTACAGGGCATAGAACAGCTTGCGGAGACTATGAAGCCCGTAAAGAAGTATACAAACCCCGATCTAACCATAGAGGGCATACTTTTAACCCGCTATAACCCCCGCTCTGTATTGAGTAGAGAAGTAGCGGAGCTTGCCCAGCAGATAGCCGGGAAGCTGGGAACTAAGTTATTCCGGGCTACTATCCGGGAAGCCGTAGCCGTAAAGGAAGCCCAGATAAGCCAGCAGAGCCTTTATAGCTATGCTCCCAAAGCCAAAGTAACAGAAGACTACAGCCGCTTCATAGCGGAGCTTTTAGGAGAGGAGTAAAGACAATGGCAAAGAAGAAAAGCTTTATAGACAACCCCGCTTTACAGTTTATCAGCACAGCGGAGCCAGAGGAGACCCGGCAAGAGGAGCGGGAGCTTCCCGCTTCACAGGCAAAGCCAGCCGAGAAGCCGCCAGAGGGCTATAAGCTTAACCCGCTCTATGTGGAGACTAAGAGCCGCCGCTTACAGCTTGTCTTACAGCCCAGCCTTTACGACAGAGTAAAAGCGGGAGCCGCCGCCGCTGGGCTTTCTGTAAATGAGTATGTACACCAGATTTTAGACACCGCCACAAGAGAGGAGTAAAAGCTATGGGAGTAAGTCTTGACAGCAAACAGAGAACGGAAGCCAGAGCGGAAGCAAACGCCGCCAAGCTCGATACTATCCGGCTATACACCCTTACGGAGCTGGAGCCGATCTTAGGAGTAACCCACAGGACGCTACAAAGCTATATAAAGGACGGGCGGCTAAAGGGCGTTAAAATCGGCGGCAAGTGGAAAGTATCAGAGGAGACGCTAAGAAAGTTTATTAACGGGGAGAGCTAACGGACTTCCCAAAGGGCGCACTTACTCACCACCTTACAGGCGGCATAAGTGCTACCCCAGAAACCGGGCTAAAATATGTTATTGTCTTGAAATTACTATTAGCGGACATTAAAACTATGAAGCCAGAGACAGCCTTTTAGCTACTTCCTGTATGGTAAAATACGGCTATCCGCATACACATAACAGCATACGCAGACCAATAGCCGAGAGCCATATAAGAAGAATAGCAAGCACAGCAAGTGTACATACACTTTGCGAAAATCAATATTAGAGAGGGGGCTTATACATGAAGCCAGCCGAATTAAAAAAGGAATATGTACGGCTTAGAGCCGAGGGGCAAAGCTATAGCTCTATATGTGAACAGCTCCATATCTCTAAAAGCACCTGTACAAAATGGGAAAAGGCTTTAGCCGCCCAGATTGACGAACTGAAACGGGCAGAGCTTGCGGAGCTATGCGAGAGCTACAGCATGACAAAGGAAGCCCGTATAAGGCGGCTGGGGGACACGCTGGAGAAAATTAACGCCGCTCTGGAGCAAGCGGACTTTAGCACTGTAGACCCCGCCAAGCTCTTAGACTTTAAGCTGAAATACACGGAAGCCCTTAAAGGGGAGTATATCGGGACTAAGCCCGCTCTGGAGCTGGACGCTATAGACGCAAAGAGTATAGTAACCGCTTTAGCCGATCTACTTAACAGAGTACGAGCGGGAGAAGTGACAACGGAGCAAGCCCAGAAAGAGAGCGGCATACTTGCCCAGCTCTTAAAGGCTTATGACACCGTAGAAGTCAAGGCAAAGCTTGACGAACTGGAAGCGATTATAGGAGGGCGGCAATAATGGCAGATATAAAGCGGCTACTAAAGAAAAAAGGCTGGACAGGGCGGGAGCTGGGCATACTGGAGCTTTCCAATATGGCTATTATGTTCCGGCAAGCCTTAGAGGGGAAAGAGCCACAGCCTATAGTAGAGCAAGCCCGCTTTCGGGAAATGATTAACGGCATTACAGACCGCCAGCAAGGGCAAATCTATAACGGCTATATCTCTATTCACGAATGGCTTTCTATCCGCTATAACATAGCCCAGACCCAGCTACAGCAAGCCCAGCTCCAGTATAGGACGCTTGCCGCTTATGTTACGGATGCTATTTTTGCCGAGGACGTATACCGCTATATAGAACAGCTCCCCGCCATTATGACAGAGAAGCAATACCGGGACGCAAGGGAAGCGGGGCTAAAAAAATGGCTTTACGATAAAGACGGGACAGAGAGAGGAGACAGTTTAGCCGCTCTTATTGAGAGGGGCATAAGCTTTTATACTAAGCAACTCCAAACAAACCCGGCAAAGCCTAACCCCTTAAAGGCGATCAGAAAAAAATATATAGCCGAGCCTGTAAAGAGTAAGCTTATCCTTGAGGGCTATAACGAAGTTATGGGAGAGGGCTACTATACCATAGAGGATGGGAGCGGGAGACGTAGCGACACCATGACCGCCGAGGAATGGCAGGAAGCTATTACTACTCCCGCTATGAAGCAAGCCCTTAGAGATATGAAAACCACAGACGGGAGCGGGACGGAATACACCCAGCAAATAGCCACCAGAAGACTATTAGACCGGGCTAAAGTGATTTTTGAGGGCGGGACGGAAGCGGACGCAGACGAAGCCCAGCAAAAGAAAGACTACGAGCGGGGGCTTGCTACTCCCGTTAAATGGCATTACTACGAAGAAGCCCCCGCCGATCTTACCAAATGGGACATTGTAGAAGCTGGGCTTATGGACTTCTACGGCGGCTTGTTTTGTGGTATGGACGTAAGCGAGGGAGAATACCTTGCGGAGCTGGAAGACTTCCTTACAGAGTTTAGGGAGCTTGCAGACGCTATTATAGCCGATATAGAGAAGCTTTACCTTACAGGAAAGAAACAGCTCCAGCCGCTCCCCGTAAAAGGACACAAGCCGCTAAAGGATATAGCAAGCTTGCCGCTGGAAGACTGGAGTAGCACCGTCTTTAGCTGGGGAGACCTGTATAAGCTCGATGTATACGGCTTTAAGGAAGAAGCAGAAGAAGACACTACTATTTTTGACGGTAACAGGAGAGCTATAATAAACGGCATAGCTATATTACGGGCAAGCGATCTTTTAGGAAGAAGCCCCCGCATAAATGAGAGGGGCTACTATGTGGAGCCGGATATAAGCAACACGCTTTCTAACTTCACGCTGGAAGCTTTCTTTACGGAAGCGGAAGACTATGCGGACAATGTGGACATAGTAGAGACCGCCCGCCAGACACTTATAGAGAGCTATTACCACCTTAAAGGCTATAACTATGCTCTGGAGATCATCGCCCGCTATTATGACGTTCCCGATATTGTGATATTCCAGATGAATACAGCGGGCATAGAGGACAAAATACAAGCGTTAAATGAGCTTGTACCTATCCTGTATAAGAAAATACGTGATACAGACTATGAAGACAAAGAGCTTAAAGAGCGCAAGCTACAAGTGCTAAAAGACCTTTTCCAGCCGATAGACTACGAAGCTCTTACTATTCCAGAGGATAGCCGGGAGCAAGCGGAGCAACTTTTAGACGGCTTTAAGGCTTTTAAGCCGGAGTATACCGCCCTATTTGATAAGCTTCTATGCACCCTGCCGGAGACAGAAGACGAAGACGGAGAGGGGGCTTACTAATGGCAAAGAAAAACCAGCAAGCCCAAGCTCTACAGCCTGTAGCCCCGCTCAAGCCTTTAGAGCAAAAAGACTTTTACAACGTGCCGGACAGCACCGCCAGCAATCTTATTTTAGAGACGCTGGGAGCTGGAGCGGATATAGCAGACTTGCCCGCCCGCAAGCGGCAAGTAAACCACTCTACAACGCTCGAAGTATTGGAGAGCGGGAAGCGTAGACAGGTAAGCTTGAAGACCCAGAAAGCCAGCGTAACTATAGAGCTTGCGGACATTGACAAGCTAACCGGGAGCAATAAGCCCGCTAAAAAGCTTTTCGTGCTTGCCCTTATAAAGGCAAATGAGCAAGCAATACACGGGGGACAGCTCACACGGGACTATATCAGTTTCCCGCTCCAAGAGCTTATAGACACGGGCTTTTACTCCACTCCCCAGAGTGCCAGAAAAGGCTTTAACGCCGGAATGGACACGCTTACAAGCCTTAAAATCAAGGGGCATATACAGCAGACAAAGAAAAAAGGAAGCTCTATAGACGCTCTGGAAGTGCTTTTTACGGGAGCAAGGATAGAGCGGGGACAATGTACGATCTTCTTTAATGAGCGGATAAGCTGGAGCTTTATAGCCCAATACTTTACAATACTCCCCCGCTATTACTTTCGGCTATCAAACCGGGCAAGCGATCTACTCTACTATATCTTCTACTTAGCCCGCCAGCATACACGGGACATAGAGGAGCGGGGCTACTTCACTATAGGCTTTAGGGCTATCCAGCACCGCTTACAGCTCCCCAGCGAAATAGGGAATAACAACCCGGACAGAACCATAAAACAGCCGATAGAAGAAGCTATAGAGCAAATCGAAGACGGGCATAGCGGGCTTTACGGTAACATGGAGTTTAGCTTACTTCCTGTATACGATGAAACCGCTACTATATCGGAATATCTGGAAAACGGCTATTTGAAAGTGGAGCTTAAAGGGGCTTTTGCAGAGACCTTTATAGCGATCAGTAAAGACACCGCCAAACAGATAGAAGCCGCCCAGAAGAGGCAAGCCCGCATTACAGAGAAAGCAATAGCCATTAACACAGCTAAGAAGCTGGAAGCCGAGTAGAACACCGAAAAAGCCGAGAGGAGCGGGACAGACTACCAAATGAGTAAGACAGGGGCGGGGGCTTTTATGCTCCCGCTCCACCCCTTTTATACCGCCAGAAAAGCAAAAGGAACATTTTACTCAGGAAGACTATATAGCCGGAAGCCCAGCCGCTCCCCCTCTATATCCTGTATTTGCCTATAAAGAGAAGCCCCCAGCAACAGCAAGTAAAGGAACATTCCACTCAGGAAAAGGAACATTTTACTCAGGGATAGGAACATTCCACTCAGGAAAAGGAACATTTTACTCAGGGAAAATATTTTTTTCGACACCCGAAAAACCCAGTAATAGCAAGGCTTTCCGGGCTTTTTGCTCCCGCTCGAAAAATCCTAATATATAATCAATAGACTATTGATTGATTATCAAGCCGCATAGCCCGCCAGCCCTTACGGGGCGGGCAATGCTATAATAGAACCTGTAAAAGAAGAAGCTCCAGCGGAGAGAGCGGGGGCTTACTTCCTTAAAGGCATGAGAGGAGCGGACGGGCTTTTATGAAAGATAGAGTAGCGGCTTGCATATACCCGGATAGTACAAGCTGTAGGGGCTGTAGCTATAGCTTTAACCCGGCATTATTTGACGGGGGCTGTATGCTCCAATATGGAGCGCAGGGGGATAGCAAATATCTACAGCCGGACAAGCGGACAACGGCGGGGGAACGCCACGAAGAAAATAGCGAAATCAAACGGGGGATATACCCCAGAGAGGATAGCCGGACATGAATAGAGAAGAAGCCAGACAATACATAATCGAGCGGGGGAAAGATCACCTTACCCCAGACAAGAGCGGCAAGGGCTTTATATGCCCTATATGCGGAAGCGGGAGCGGGCGAAAAGGAACGGGCATAACAACCAAAGACGGAGTACATTTTACTTGCTGGGCGGGATGCTTCACTAACGCCGATATTATAGACATTATAGGCTTAGAAACGGGAGCAACGGACTATAATAGCAAGCTCGAAGCCGCCGCCGCAGAGTACAATATTACCATAGAGGGCTACCGTAGAACTACCCCGCAAGAGGACTTTGCACCCGTAGCCGAGGAGTACCAAAAGAAAGCCAAAAGTAAACAATATACACAATCAGACATACACAATACCGCATACACAATGCAACAGGGGGAAGCGGAGCCGGACTATACAAGCTTCTTTTTACAGGCAAACAGGGACATAGCAAAGACCAGCTACCACAGGGGGCTAACGCTGGAGACGCTTAACCGCTTCAAGCTGGGATATGTGGAGAGCTGGACGCACCCCAAAGCCCCGCAAGCTCCACCGTCTCCCCGGCTTATCATTCCTACCAGCAAGCACAGCTATTTAGCAAGAGATACAAGGGACAATCTCACGCCGGAGCAAGCCCAATATGCAAAGAGCAAAGTAGGGAAAGTAAGAATATTTAATAGCAAAGCCCTGTATACGGCAAGTAAGCCCGTCTTTATCGTAGAGGGGGAGCTTGACGCACTTTCTATTATTGACGTAGGCGGGGAAGCTGTAGCACTGGGAACCGAGAATCTTGTACCGATAATTAGGATTCCAGTCCATGAGAG
>OGWU01002016.1_pt1 | contig 10743 bp, 9 predicted proteins | sample 1576071 | NCBI WGS metagenome assembly OGWU01 (sample SAMEA3541582, study PRJEB24748) | human gut metagenome | biome: human gut; feature: human-associated habitat; material: faeces | place: China | collected 2012
CATGGGAAAGAAGAGAAGCTCTTAGAAATAAAGATGCATAAGGCAATGTCTGTGATTCAGTTTAAGGTGGAAGGGCAATTGATCCGAGAGCATCCAGAATTTCATTTGGATAGCAGGAATCTTTTGCACCTTATGAATTGTGAGACTGGAACGATAGAGATACAGGGGCATACGTATGAGCTGTTGGATACGAATTTCCCTACGGTTGATTGGAAAGATCCTTATGCGCTGACGAAAGAGGAAGAGGAGATTATGGAGCGTCTGACAGGAGCCTTTCAGAATTGTGAAAAGCTGCAGCGGCATATGAGGTTTCTGCTGAGTAAAGGCGGACTTTATAAGATTTGCAATCAGAATCTTCTGTATCATGGCTGTGTACCACTTGCAGAAGACGGAAGCCTGAAGAAAGTTTCTTTATCTGGGAAAGAATATCAGGGGAAAAGCTTGTACGAGATGCTGGAAAGTTCTGTGAGAAAAGGTTTTTATGCGGTGGAGGAAGAAGAGCGGAAAAAAGGTCGGGATTTGATGTGGTATATCTGGCTGGGAGAAGATTCTCCGCTTTTTGGAAAGGATAAGATGGCGACGTTTGAACGGTATTTTCTTGCAGATAAAGCGACCCATAAGGAAGAGAAAAATCCCTACTATCATCTTCTGGAGAATGAGCAGGCAATGAATGGAATTTTGCGGGAGTTTGGTCTGCCGGAAGAGGGAAGCCACATTATCAATGGGCATGTTCCGGTTAAGAGTAAAAGCGGGGAGAGTCCGGTGAAATGTGGTGGAAAAGTTCTGGTTATTGATGGTGGATTTTCCAAAGCTTATCAGAAAGAAACGGGAATTGCAGGGTATACGCTTATCTATAATTCTTACGGTTTGATTCTGGCCGCCCATGAGCCGTTTGAATCTACGGAAGCTGCCATCGAAAAAGAAAGTGATATTCATTCGGACAGTACAATCGTTAAACGGGTGGTTGAGCGTAAGCTGGTTGGGGATACGGATGTAGGACGAGAGCTGCAGGAACAGATTTTGGATCTGGAACGTCTGCTGGCAGCTTACCGAAGTGGAAAGATTGCAGAACGGATGTGATGTTTTAACTACGTTTCAGCCCAAAAGAAAAGGAAAAAAATTCCATAGAAAAAGCGGTATAAATTTCCGGTATCTGCAAATAGTATCTGTAGCAAGTATTGCTTGATAACAGACCATGATACAGGAAAGGGAGACAGACATGAAACAGTTGAAAAAATGGATGCTCGTTCTGATGTGTGCAGGGACGATGATGAGTGTAACCGCTTGTGGAAGCGACAAGAATGCAAAGGATAACGAGGCGACGCAGGATCAGGATCATACAGGTAAGGATCAGGATCGAGATATGGCGGATGATGAAGACAGCAAGATGGATGATGCTGGAAAGAATGATGCCATAGAGGATGGCAATCGTGACGGCGTTGCAGATGAAATTGGCAAAGATATCAAAGATGGAGCCAAGGACATAAAAGAAGATGCCGAAAACGGAGTCAATGAAATGATGGATGAAAATGATCCTGATAAGACAACAAGATAAAAAGTGAGATAGAATATTTGTGATGCCGGGGCTTGGTAAGTCCCGGTATTTTTGTTTGATGGAAAAAGAATTATTTATGATTTTAACTTAAAAACATTGCTATTTAACTTTGCGAAAGTTATAATAAAGTTAAATTAAGTGAAAAGAGGTATTGCTATGGATATTCTTACGGATATATTTGGAGTAGAGGTGCAATATGAAAGCTGGAATAAACAAGGCGCATTACCGATGTATATTGCAGGAAGCTATGACTTTTTAGTAGCAATATTAAATGGATGCAAATTTATTGTTTTATCTCCGACAGAAGAACTCGTTACCCTTCCGGCACTAAAAAAACAAATACAGAAAATACAACAGATCGATAATATTCCAGTAGTAATAAAACTCCCGACGATTTCACCGTACAGAAGAAAAAAGATGATAGAGGGTAGAATTCCTTTTATTACTGGTAAACAGATATTTTTGCCATTTATAGGAACATTTTTAACGAAGGAAGATGAAGCGGCAAAAGAAATTACAAAATTTATGTTTTCTGCTCAGCAATTGGCTTTGCTGTATATCTATAACAACAGCAAAAAACTATATGTTTCTGATGCTACAAAAAAGCTTCCCTTTACTGCAATGACCATGAGTCGAGCAGTGAAGCAGCTTGAGGCAACCGGGTTGTTTTACACAACAAAAGACGGTGTGAACAAAGTGATCAAGTCTGATTACTGTGGACGAACCTTATATGAAAAGGCAAAAAAGTATATGACATCTCCGGTTCGTAAAAATGGTTATGTAAGCAGGTTGGAGATGACAAAGGATATGGCTATTGCCGGTGAGTCCCTTTTGGCAGAAGCAACAATGCTTAATCCAAGCAGATTGATGACATACGCTGTTTATGCCAAGTCTTTTGCGAAGGAGAAATTGGTCAATGAACTGGTTGATCCTGATGAGCAGATTAGACTTGAATTATGGGAATATGATCCGAAGCAGTTTTCTGAAAGTAACATGGCAGATAGACTCTCCGTCGCGCTGGCGTTTGAAAGAAATGAAGATGAACGAGTAGAAGAAGCTGTAGAAGAATTGTTGGAAGGAGTGTGGACAGAATAAATGGTTACGGGATTTACCAAATTTAAAGAGAGATTCAAAGGTTTTGAAAATCAGTATGTTGTAATTGGAGGAACGGCCTGCGATCTACTGATGGAAAACGAAGATATGACTTTTAGAGCTACAAAAGACATTGATATTGTTCTAATCATCGAATCTATCACAGCGGAATTTGGCAAAGCACTCTGGGAATCTATCAAAGAAGCGGAGTATGAACATAAAAATAAGAACACAGGAAATATGCAGTTTTATCGTTTCACGTCTCCCAAAAGTAAAGAGTATCCCTCTATGATTGAGATTTTTTCAAAGAAACCAGAGTTTATTACATTAGATGAAACTGCTGTATTAACACCGCTCCCGATTGATGGGGAGATTTCCAGTTTGTCAGCAATACTGTTGAATGATGCTTATTATGATTTTTTGAAAGAGGGACAGCTTATTTTAGATGGAATTCCTGTACTTAAAGAGGTTTGCTTGATTCCATTCAAGGCAAAAGCTTGGCTCGATTTGACAGAACGAAAAGCCAATGGCGAGACGGTTGACAGCAAAAATATTAAGAAACATAAAAACGATGTTTTCCGGCTTGGTCAGCTGATTACGGCTGAATCCAAACAGGTTCTTAATACAGAAATCGCAGCAGATATGAAACGCTTTTTGGATGAAATGGAAAAAGAAACAATTGATTTGAAAGCCTTAGGGATTTGAGGTTTTAACCAGAAATCTATGATAGGGATGTTGCGTAGATGTTATGAAATAGAATAGTGTATTCTATCATTGGAGCGAAAATCCGCGGCCTATGGTAGAATAAACGAAGTACAAAACATTAATTTTATGAAAAGCCAATCATTGAAGATGAAAAAAGGAGAGTATTATGCGGTTCAGACCATGTATTGATATTCACAATGGAGCAGTAAAGCAGATTGTGGGAGGAAGCCTGAAAGATCAGGGAGATCAGGTGATTGAAAATTTCAGATCGGATCAGGATGCGGCGTATTATGCGAGAATGTACCGGGAGGATGATCTGCCGGGCGGGCATGTGATCCTTCTGAACTCTTCGTCTTCTCCTTATTACGAGAAGACGAAAGAGCAGGCGCTGAAAGCACTTCGGGCATATCCGAAAGGGCTGCAGGTCGGAGGTGGAATTACGGCGGAGAATGCAGAAGAGTATTTGGAGGCCGGAGCAAGTCATGTCATTGTTACATCCTATGTATTTAAGGACGGGGAAATCCGTTTAGACAGGCTTAAGGAGCTTGAAAAGGCAGTGGGAAGAAAGCATCTAGTGCTGGATGTCAGCTGCCGCAGAAAAGGCGATGATTACTATATTGTGACGGATCGGTGGCAGACATTTACGAATGTACGCCTTACAAGAGCGAAAATGGAGGAACTCGCAGCGTACTGCGATGAATTTCTGGTACATGGAGTGGATGTAGAAGGAAAAGCCTCCGGAGTGGAAGAAAATTTGGTGCAAATACTGCGGTCCGTGGAAAACATACCGATTACTTACGCAGGGGGGATCGGGAAAATGGAAGACTTGGAAGCCTTCCGGCAGATGTCGGGTGGGCGATTGGACTATACAATCGGAAGTGCGTTGGATTTATTTGGCGGTTCGATACCTTATGAGTATGTAAAAAGACAGGGACTATGTCCGAATCGTAACGATAATGTGAACACTTTATAAATTAGTTGAACTGAAACAGTGTTGGTGCTAGAATGGAAAGATAGAGGGGTCATTTATAGGCCAAATTCATGACAAGGAGTATACGTCACATGAGTTTATTTACAAAAATATTTGGAACACATAGTGAAAATGAATTAAAAAGAATTTACCCGATCGTAGATGCGATCGAGGCATTGGAGCCGGAGATACAGAAGCTTTCGGATGAAGAATTGAAGGGAAAAACCAAAGAGTTTAAGAACCGCCTGGCAGAGGGGGAGACGCTTGACGATCTGCTTCCGGAGGCATATGCGGTTGTCAGAGAAGCAGCTTTCCGTACAATGGGAATGAAGCATTACCGAGTGCAGTTAATCGGTGGAATTATTCTTCACCAGGGTCGTATTGCAGAGATGAAGACAGGAGAAGGTAAGACATTGGTGTCTACCCTTCCGGCATATTTAAATGCATTAACAGGAGAAGGTGTCCATATCGTCACGGTCAATGATTATCTTGCAAAGCGTGATGCGGAATGGATGGGACAGGTTCACGAATTCCTGGGGCTGACAGTCGGCGTTGTATTAAACAGTATGGATAATGATGAGAGACGGGCTGCTTACAATTGTGATATCACTTATGTGACGAATAATGAGTTGGGATTTGATTATCTGCGTGATAATATGGTGATTTATAAGGAGCAGCTAGTACAGAGAGGACTGAAGTATGCCATCATTGATGAGGTTGACTCTGTTCTGATTGATGAGGCGCGTACTCCGCTTATTATTTCCGGACAGAGCGGAAAGTCTACCAAGCTTTATGAAGCGTGCGATATTCTGGCACGTCAGCTGGAGCGTGGAGAGGCAAGCGGAGAATTCACCAAAATGAACGCCATTATGGGTGAAGATATTGAAGAGACGGGTGACTTTGTTGTCAATGAGAAGGAGAAGAATATCAACCTGACCGAGGATGGTGTAAAGAAGGTAGAGAAGTTCTTCCATATTGATAACCTTGCAGACCCGGAGAATTTAGAGATTCAGCACAATATTATTCTGGCGCTTCGCGCACATAATCTGATGTTTAGAGATCAGGACTATGTGGTGAAAGATGACGAAGTTCTGATTGTAGATGAATTTACCGGACGTATTATGCCAGGCCGTCGTTACTCTGACGGTCTTCATCAGGCGATTGAGGCGAAGGAGCATGTGAAGGTAAAACGGGAGAGCAAGACACTTGCAACGATTACGTTCCAGAACCTGTTTAATAAATTCCAGAAGAAGGCAGGTATGACAGGTACTGCCCTTACAGAGGAGAAGGAATTCCGTGAGATTTACGGAATGGACGTTGTAGAGATTCCGACCAACAAACCGGTTCTCCGTGAGGATTTAGAGGATGCGGTTTATAAGACCCAGAAAGAAAAGTTCCGCGCTGTTTGTGATGAGATTGAGCGGGCACATGCGAAACATCAGCCGGTTCTGGTAGGTACAATTACCATTGAAACCTCCGAATTGTTAAGTGGAATGCTGAAGAGAAGAGGTATTCAGCATAATGTATTGAATGCCAAGTTCCATGAGATGGAGGCGGAGATTGTTGCTCAGGCGGGTATCCATGATGCCGTTACCATTGCGACCAATATGGCGGGACGTGGTACGGATATTAAGCTGGATGATGAGGCGAAAGAGGCCGGCGGTTTAAAGATCATCGGTACGGAGCGCCATGAGTCCAGACGAATTGATAACCAGCTGCGCGGACGTTCCGGACGTCAGGGAGATCCGGGTGAATCTAGATTTTACATTTCTCTGGAAGATGATCTGATGCGCTTATTTGGATCTGAGCGTCTGATGAATGTGTTTAATACACTTGGCGTGCAGGACGGGGAACAGATTGAACACAAGATGCTTTCCAGCGCAATCGAGAAGGCGCAGCAGAAGATTGAAAGCAATAACTTTGGAATTCGTAAGAATCTGCTGGAATACGACCAGGTTATGAACGAGCAGAGAGAAATTATATACGAAGAGAGACGCCGGGTGTTAGACGGAGAAAATATGCGGGATTCTATTTTCCATATGATGAACGAATATGTAGAAAACCTGGTGGATCGTATGACCAGTTCCGATCAGGATCCAGAAGAGTGGAATTTGGCTGAGTTGAATCTGACTCTTCACAATACGATTCCAATGGCCCCGATTACGGAAGAAGACGTTAAGAATATGAGCCAGAAAGAGTTGAAGCATATGCTCAAAGAGCGGGCTGCTAAGGCTTATGAGGCGAAAGAATCTGAGTTCCCAGAGCCGGAACACATCCGCGAACTGGAGCGAGTGGTACTTCTGAAGGTGATCGATGCTAAATGGATGGATCATATTGATGATATGGATCAGCTTCGTCAGGGAATCGGTCTGCAGGCATATGGTCAGAGAGATCCAAAGGTAGAGTATAAGATGCTGGGATATGAGATGTTTGATGCAATGACGAAGAGTATTGAGGAAGATACAGTTCGTACGCTGCTTCACATCAAGTTGGAACAGAAGGTGGAAAGAGAACAGGTTGCAAAGGTGACCGGAACCAATAAAGATGACAGCGCAGTAAAAGAGCCGAAGAAGCGGGCAGAGAAAAAGGTGTATCCAAATGATCCATGCCCATGTGGAAGCGGTAAGAAATACAAACAGTGCTGTGGACGGAAATAATCAGAAAAAGAGGTGATTAGGTGGTTGAATTAGATCAGTTTAAAACATTGATGAATTCTTATGAGGAACCACTTGCTGAAATGAGGGATTCACTTTGACCCGGCCGGTAAGGAGAGACGGATCGAAGAATTACAGCGTAAGATAGAAGAACCAGGCTTTTGGGATCAGCCGGAAGAATCCCAAAAGCTGATGAAAGAATTAAAAGATTTACAGGCGCTTCAGGAGACGATTCAAAGCCTGTACCGCACCTATGAGGATATTCAGGTGTTAATAGAAATGGGATACGAGGAAGAGGATCCGGAAATGGTTCGGGAGATTCAGACGGAGATAGCAGCCTTTGAGGCTCTATTTGAGGAACTTCGGATTCAGACTCTGCTGTCTGGTGAATATGATGGGTGTAACGCAATTGTAACGATCCATGCGGGAGCAGGCGGTACAGAGTCTTGTGACTGGGCAGGAATGCTTTACCGTATGTACAGTCGCTGGGCGGAGCGGAAAGGTTTTTCACTTCAGATACTGGATTATCTGGAAGGAGATATTGCAGGAACAAAGTCCGTCACCTTTGAGGTGAACGGGGAGAATGCTTACGGGTACCTGAAATCAGAAAAAGGCGTGCATCGTCTGGTTAGAATTTCTCCGTTTAACTCAGCGGGGAAACGTCAGACATCCTTTGCATCCTGTGATGTGGTGCCGGATATAGAAGATGAGATTGATATCGAGATTGCAGATGATGAGTTAAAGATTGATACTTACCGTGCCAGCGGAGCCGGAGGTCAGCATGTAAATAAGACTTCTTCCGCAATTCGGATCACCCATCTTCCGACGGGAATTGTAGTACAGTGTCAGAATGAAAGGTCTCAGCACCATAATAAAGAAAAGGCAATGCAGATGCTGAAGGTGAAGCTTCAGATGCTGAAGGAGCAGGAACAGGCAGAGAAGGTTTCTGATATTCGGGGTGAGGTTAAGGAGATTGGATTTGGAAATCAGATCCGTTCCTACGTGATGCAGCCGTATACACTGGTGAAAGATCATAGAACGAATGCGGAGAGCAGTAACGTGAATGCAGTGTTGGATGGAGAGATTGATCTGTTCATCAATGCATATTTGAAACAAACAGTCAGCGGATAAGGAGGGCATATGGTTAACATAGCGGTATTAGGTTATGGAACGGTTGGTTCCGGTGTGGTAGAGGTTGTGAATACCAACGGCGCCCGGATCAGTCAGAGGATCGGAGATGAACTGAACATTAAGTATGTGTTGGATTTGAAGGATTTTCCGGGAGATCCGGTACAGGAGAAGATCGTCCATGATTTTGAGACGATTATCGAGGATGAAGAGGTTCAGATTGTTGTGGAAGTGATGGGAGGAATTGAACCGGCATACACCTTTGTCAAACGGTCCTTGCAGGCAGGAAAGAGTGTGGCAACTTCCAACAAGGCACTGGTCGCCAAACATGGTGCGGAATTGTTATCCATTGCAAAAGAGCGGAATATTAATTTCCTGTTTGAGGCAAGTGTCGGAGGTGGAATTCCGATTATAAGACCATTGAACTCTTCGCTGACAGCAGATGAGATTGAAGAAATTACCGGTATTTTAAACGGGACGACCAACTATATGCTGACCCGGATGTTCTATGAAGGGGCAGACTATGGGGAGGCGCTGAAAGAGGCGCAGGAGAAAGGCTACGCAGAGAGGAATCCGGAAGCGGATGTAGAAGGATATGATGCCTGCAGAAAAATTGCGATCCTGTCCTCCCTGATCTCAGGACAGCAAGTAGATTTTGAAGATATCTACTGTGAAGGAATCACACAAATCACAGTCGAAGATATGAAGTATGCTAAGAGTATGGGGATGACAATTAAGCTGTTGGCATCCAGTAAGCGTTATGCCGGAAACCGGCTTCATGCAATTGTAGCCCCCTTCCTTCTGAAGGCGGATCATCCTCTGTACCATGTGGATGGCGTGTTCAATTCCATTTTTGTACATGGAAATGTTCTGGGAGATGCCATGTTCTATGGAAGTGGGGCAGGGAAACTGCCTACAGCCAGCGCAGTGGTGGCAGATGTTGTAGATGCTGCGAAGCATTTGAACCGTAATATTATGACGATGTGGAAGGAAGAGAAGCTTCGGTTAGAGGAAAAATCCGGTGCGAAACGGCGTTTCTTTGTCCGGATAAAAGGAGAAGAAGAAAGCCTCCTTCCGGCAATTCAGGATTCCTTTGGGGACATAGAAGTTGTCCGGGCAGAGGGTCTAGATGGAGAGTTTGGATTTATAACACCGGTGATGATGGAAGGCGATTATGAAGTACGTGCCCGTTTATATCGGGAGCAGATTCTTCATATGATTCGTGTAGAAGGCTAGGAAAACAGGACGGCAAGAAAGGGAGATGCCTATGAAATATATCATATTGTTGAGTGATGGAATGGCAGGACGTCCGCTTCCGGAACTTTCCGGGAGGACGACATTAGAAGCGGCTCATACACCAGTGATGGATACACTGGCAAAGGTTTCGGAGATTGGAATGACTTCCATGGTACCGAAGGGAATGGCGCCGGGAAGTGATACGGCGAATCTGGCTGTAATGGGGTATGACCCGAAAAAATATTATACCGGGAGATCCCCGTTGGAAGCGCTTAGTATCGGAGTTGATATGGCGGATTCCGATATCTCGTTCCGATGTAATCTGGTGACTCTTTCCGAAGAAGAGGGTTCTTATGAAGAGCGCACAATTCTGGATCATAGTTCTGATGAGATCAGTACAAAGGAGGCAGAAATTCTGCTTAACGCAGTAAAAGAAAAGCTTGTGAAAGAGGGATATCAGTTCTATACGGGAACCAGTTATCGTCATCTTCTCATTTGGAAAGGGGGAAGGGTTCTTGAATTGACACCGCCCCATGATATTTTGACGAAGGAAATCGGCTCTTATCTTCCAAAAGATCCTGTGTTACGGGAGATGATGGAGAAAAGTTATGAGATTTTGGAGCATCATCCGATCAATGAAAATCGCAGGAAAAATGGATTGAAACCAGCCAACTCTCTTTGGTTCTGGGGAGCAGGAACAAAACCTGCTTTGACATCCTTTGAAGAGCGAACCGGGAAAAAGGGTGTGATGATTTCAGCAGTAGACTTATTGAAAGGAATTGCCATTGGAGCTGGTATGGACTGCGTGTGTGTGGAAGGTGCAAATGGAGGTCTTCATACCAATTACAAGGGGAAGGCGCTGGCAGCAGTTCAGGCGTTGACAGAAGACGGATATGATTTTGCTTATATCCATGTGGAAGCTCCGGATGAAATGGGACATCAGGGAAGTGCAGCTCATAAAATTGAGGCCATTGAACATGTCGATAAAGAGGTCCTGGGAACAGTGGCAGAAAAACTGAATCAGGCAGGAGAGGACTATCGACTTCTTTTGCTTCCAGATCATCCGACACCGATAGAAGTTCGGACCCATACGGGAGATCCCGTACCATATCTTCTGTATGACAGCACGAAAGAACAGGACGGACTTGTGGCTTACAACGAGAAGACGGCAGAGACGTCAGGACGGTATGAGGAAGATGGTTATCGTCTGATCGGACACCTGCTGCAGGAGGAGTTATGTTAGTAGTGAAGAAATTTGGCGGCAGCTCGGTCGCCGATAAAGAGAGGATCTTTAATGTTGCAAACCGTTGTATTGAAGAATATAAAGCGGGAAATGATGTGGTGGTAGCGCCAGTCCCAGCTCTTCGATTGATTCGCTGACAGGGAAAATACGTGCTGCCTGT
>OGWU01002020.1_pt1 | contig 10735 bp, 13 predicted proteins | sample 1576071 | NCBI WGS metagenome assembly OGWU01 (sample SAMEA3541582, study PRJEB24748) | human gut metagenome | biome: human gut; feature: human-associated habitat; material: faeces | place: China | collected 2012
AGGGAGTTACCGTGTGGGGTTAACAAAGTTACCATTTGGAGTAAACTGAACTTCCATGAAAGGAAACAACCGTGTACTTATAAAGGTGAAGTAAGATAATTCTTATCTGAAAAGAAGGAATAAAGTTATGAGCTGATTTATCTTCTACTACGTCCGAACAAGTCCTTTATTCCGTCAAGGTCGAAACCTAACGTGAAGCGAAGTGTCTGGTCGAGTGGATTGCTCTGTGCTGTAGATACCAGATAAGCAGCATCTAACGAGAATACACTCATCTTGAATCCTGCACCAAAAGAAAAATATTTGCGGTTTCCTTTGTTCTCATGTTCCCAATGATAGCCACCACGAATGGAAAACTGTTCGTGACGAGGTGCCGCCGGGCTCGCCGTCGTCCGACCAGCGCATTGCCCCGCTGTTGAGAACGTAGGCCCAGACGTTGTGCGTGGCGTCCGCGTGCTTTTTGCGTATCTGCTCCACAAAGGCCATGGCCTCAGCCTCGCTCTCAGCGTGCTGCACCTGACCTATGAATCTCGACTTCTTGTCAATATATTCCGCCTCGCCGTAACCGGCGGGGATGATGTAGTCCGGCATCGAAACACCCCGTTTCTTGATCACATTATTGTACTATATCACACACACCTCGACAAGCGTATGAAAACTTTTTATCAGCAGGAAAATACACGCTTGACAAATGCGCAGGGGCGTGGTATATTGCAGCCACAGTTAGTTAATTACTCAAGTAACTAACCGACACACCAGGAGGTGAGCCAATGGCAGGCTTTGATGAGTCCAGACCGATCTTCCTTCAGCTTGCGGAGATGCTGGAGGACGGGATAATTTCCGGCGCGTTTCCGGAGGAGGGGCAGATACCTTCCATCACGGAATACTCCGCCGCGCTGAAGATCAATCCCGCAACGGCGCTCAAGGGCATCAACCTGCTCGTGGAGGAGGGCCTCATCTATAAAAAGAGGGGCGTAGGCATGTTCGTCTCCACAGGCGCAAGGGAAAAGCTGCTGCAAAAGCGGCGTGAAAGTTTTTATGTAAACCTCGCGAAGCCCGCGGCAAGGGAGGCAAGAGCGCTCGGCCTCTCGCTTGAGGAGCTTCAGAAAATGATGGAAAGAGGATATAACGATGGCGATTGAGCTTAAACACGTATCCAAAAGTTTCGGCGGCGTCCATGCGCTCTCGGACGTCAGCCTGAGTTTCGGCGGCGGGAAGATATACGGCCTGCTCGGCAGCAACGGCGCCGGAAAGACTACGATGCTGAACATAATCACGAACCGCCTCTACGCGGACAGCGGCGAGGTGCTGATAGACGGCGAGAGCGCCCCTGGGCGCGACAAGGCGCTCAGCAAGGTGTACATGATGGCGGAGCAGAACCTGTTCCCGGAGAGCATGAAGGTGAAGGCAGCGCTGAAGATAACGGCGGATTTTCTGCCCAGCTTCGACCTTGAGCTGGCGATGGAGCTGGCGAAGAAGTTCGGGCTTCCCATGAACAAGAAGGTCAAGGCGCTCTCAACGGGCTATTCAAGCATAATCCGCATAATCCTGGCGCTCTCGGCGGGCACGCCCTACGTCATATTCGACGTGCACCTTCTACCGCACACTGGGCATAGTAATCCTCGATTTCCTTTACCTTGGCTTGGTCTAAAGTAACCTTGGCCGCCCGTCCGTCGTACACCAGATTGACAGTAATCCCGTCCTTGACGGATTCAGTCATGGTGTAGGAATCTACCACGGGGCCAAATACCTCAATGGTACCATCCACCGGCGTACCGGTGAAACCGACATAAGTAGCATTGGGCAGGGAATCGTGGAGATATTTGGCAAAGCCGTATTTGCGTTCTACACCGTCTTCCGTCACCTTTACCTTTTGATCGAGGTTGATCTGGCTGCGGTGCGCCTCGTCGGAAATACAGATCACATTCGTTCGGTCGGTCAGCAGTTCCAGATCCTCGGTGAATTTCTGGATGGTGGTCAGGTACACGCCGCCGCTGGTTCTTCCTTGCAGCTCCTGGCGGAGGGCCTCGCGGGAATCAATGCTTACCACCGTTTCATCGCCTATATACTTTTTGGAGGCAATGAACTGTTTGGAAAGCTGGTCGTCCAGATCGGTGCGGTCAGTGATGAGCAAGATGGTGGGACTGTGAAAATAGGGGCTTTTCATCAGCATCCGAGTAAGGAACAGCATGGTATAGCTTTTGCCGCAGCCAGTAGCACCAAAGTAAGTGCCGCCTTTTCCATCGCCCTCCGGCTTCAAGTGCTTCTTGATGTTTTCAAATAGCTTGGTTGCCGCAAAATATTGCGGATACCGGCACACAATTTTTGTGTCCCTGTCGGAGCTGTCCGGGAAATAGATAAAATCCTTGAGGACAGCCAGCAGCCGCTCTTTGCGGAAAAGGCCGCTCACCATAGTTACAAGAGAGCTGATGCCATCCAGCTCCTTGTCATCGGCCTCGATTTTGCGCCAGGCATAAAAGAAGTCGTAAGGAGCAAAGAAGGAGCCATATTTATTGTTTGCACCGTCGCTGATGACCAGGAATGCATTGTACTTGAACAGTTCGGGAATGTCCCGACGATAGCGCACGGTGAGTTGGGTGTAGTCCTCCATGATAGTAGTGTTTTCTTTGACAGCACTCTTGAACTCCAGCACCACCACCGGAATTCCGTTGAGAAAGACAATGCCGTCCGGGATACGAAGCTGACCGCCCACGCCCTCAATTTCAAACTGGTTGACGATTTTGAAAACATTGTTTTCCGGATGGTCGTAATCTACCAGCTGGATGTACAAATCCTTTTGGGTACGGTCTTCCCGGTTAAAAATGAAGCCGTCGCAGAGAAGCTTACAGAACGACTTGTTTGCCTCGTAGATGGTGCCGGAAATGGATTTCAGCCGCAGCAAAATACCATCCACTTCCGTAGCTGTCAGCCCATCTTTGGCATAGCGATTCAAAAGGTATTGTCGCAGATCGTCCGTGAGCAGAACTTCCGAACGTTCCCGGTGAATCTGTTCGCCGTTCAAGTAAAGGTATCCCTCATCCTGAAACAGTTCCATAATGGACATTTCCAGCGAATGTTCATTGAAGTTTGTCATACCACTCACCATCCCACACGATTTTATTTTGTTGATTTAATATCTTCAACAAAATCATTTCTTTTCCTTTCCCAGCGCATTTCCGGGATACTTTTACCTGTTCGCTCTGCAAGAATATGAATTAGTTCCCCAAGTCTTCTTTTCAGAAGCTCATCTTCATCATCGAGCTTAAATCCAATTTTATTTGGATTGACTGCTCCTTCTATTTCCTGATAACTAAAGCCCGGAAGCAATACCGAAGTATAATCGCTTTTCAACACCCATGCGGCACCCATTTCATTTAGGCATGCAGGGCTGTTATAATAATTCTGAGAAAGCATAAAAATAACATAGATATCATAATTCCTGAACAGACTTGCTAAATAATCATATATATCTTCATTCAGTGGAATGCCATAATCCGGGACAGACGAGCAAAACAATTCCTCATTTGTTAGTCCCATATCTGCTAACAAATCAACGAATCTTGAAACCATTTTTACATCTTCCGAAGAATGACTAATAAAAATTTTTGCCTTTTTCATACTATTTTCATCTCCTTGGACTGATTGCATTCCATCTGAATTAGGATAATATTTATCAATATTTTTTCTAATAACTGTTAAAGCCCCTTTTAGTTCGTTGAAGTACTTGTGTTCGTCAGAATTACGGCCATTAAATTTATGAATTACACCTGTAGCGTTAATAATATTCCATACAAATGTATCATGAGTTCTGTCGTAGATATCCTGAAGTTCATATAAGATAGCTTGTTTCCACTCAATAAACTCAGGAACATCATATATAAAATCTCCTGATGGGATACAGATACCTTTTGCAGGCACAAAATGACGAAATTTCTTCTCAATCTCATCAATGTTATCGATCAAATTAATAAGATCATCTTTCATAATAGCACTCCTACTAAAACAATAATTCAGTGGCTTGATAATTGAGCCAGCAGTACAGACTTCATATCTTCGAGAAGTCGGATTTCTTTGACATTACATTGGATATTTTTATAAACGCATAGAGCTATCTCTCCAAACTTGTTTAGAGAATCGTCATCTGGTATAGGAATTTCAAAAGATTCGAGTTCTTGCTTGTTGATAGCTTCTCTTGTTGAACCAGACTGGCCAATTCCTAATAGTTTTGCTTTATTACCGGCTGAACAGAGAGTAAACATGATGTAGTAGCTCATGGCGACACCTTTAGCTGGTCGCACAATCATAACGTGCTGATTGACTCTGGCAGGCAGAACATCATCCGGTACCATACAACAACGAGCCACCGAAACACCTGTAATATTGAAAAGGACATCATTTGGCTCTACAGTTACATTCGACAAAGCGTCCGCTTGAGTTTGATTTATATGTGCCAAATCTGAATATTCAAATTGAAAATCAAAGACATTGGTGCTTCTGATAAGAGAGATTCCTTCATCAATGTAAGCGGTTTTTCCACCTTTGGGTGTTGCTCCACTACCAATTTTAGTACAAATCTTTTGAAGGGGAACTTTTGAGTATTGCGTTTCTGCATCAGAGAACAACTCTTTGTAAACTGTTGATAGAGATACTACCAAATCTTCATTGATCTTCCGCTTGAGTACAATCCGGTCGGTGATGGTCTGATATGCCTTCACAATGCTGCGCTGCTTTTCGATGGGGGGAACCGGCAACTCTACTTTGCACATTTCATCCCAATCCATCACTTCACGAACACTGCCATGAGATTTGAATCTAGCATAGCGGTCAAATTCCGGCCTCTTAAACCACATCATGAGATATTCTGGCATAAGCTGGTTTTCATCTATGACTTCAAAAACTGTATAGACATTGCTTACCAAGCCTTCTTCATAGTCTTCCAAAAGTGCAATTCCGATTTTATCTCCACGGCGTGAAGTATCTGGGATGTATGTAAACTGCCCCTTTTTTACAACCTTATAGTTTGAAAAATCCGTTCCAACTGTATTGGCAATTGAGGGAATAAACTGTTTTTGAACGGATACACCCAGCAAGTTTTCTTCTTTTCCATCTACATTCCGAACATCAACTTGCCGTATATATTGCCCCAATTGCTTATAATTTGATCTCATAACCCAGCTCCTTAAACACTGCCAGCAAATCTGCCTTTGACTTTTCTTCCTCTGCCAGTAGCTCTTTCAGCTCGGCCTGCAAGGTTTTCATTTTGGTATCAAAGTCGATGGCTTCATCCCGGTTGACAAACTCAATATACCGACTGGGCACAAGGGTAAATTCCTTTTCCGCCACTTCCTCAAAACTGGCGCTGTAGCAGAACTCCGGAACATTATGATAGGTTTCTTCATAGCCTTCCTGCTGCCATGCGTGATAGACACCGGTCACCTTTGCCCGGTCTTCCTCAGTCAGCTCGATATACTTTTTCTCGTAGGGACTGCCCATCTGCCGCAGATCCATGAACAGGATTTCTCGCTCTCGGTTGCGGTAGCGCTTAACCTCGCCGTTTTGCTCCACCACACGGGCCTTTTTATTCTTATTCAAAATCCAGAGAGTCACACTGATGTCGGTAGTATAGAACAGGTTGCGGGGCAGGATGATGATGGCCTCCACCAGATTGTTTTCAATCAACTGCCGACGAATTTTTAACTCGGTGCCGTCATCAGACAAAGCGCCGTTGGCCAGCAGGAAACCGGCCACGCCATTCTGGGACAGCTTGGAGACGATATTCAGAATCCAACCGTAGTTTGCATTGCTGGTGGGCGGCACTTCATAGCCATCCCAGCGGGGATCGTCCACAAGCTCGTCGGCAGCCCTCCACTCCTTCTGGTTAAAGGGTGGGTTTGCCATGATATAGTCTGCTTTCAGGTCCTTATGCTGGTCGTTGGTGAAGGTGTTCGCCGCCATTTCGCCCAGGTTGGCGGAAATACCTCGGATAGCCAGATTCATCTTGCACAGCTTGTAGGTGGTGTTGGTGTATTCCTGCCCGTAAATGGACACCTTCTTCTTGTTGCCGTGGTGCGCCTCCACGAATTTCATGGACTGCACAAACATACCGCCGGAGCCGCAGCAGGGGTCGTACAGGATGCCGTCATAAGGTTCAATCATCTCAGCAATCAGATTAACAATACACTTTGGAGTATAAAATTCGCCCTTACCCTTGCCTTCCGCCAACGCAAATTTGCTCAGAAAATATTCGTAAATCCGACCGATGATATCATTTTCTGCGTCACCGGTATTGATTTTGTCGATTTCGTCCAGCAACGATGCCAGCTTTGCCGTGTCGATGTGGAGTCGTGAATAGTAGTTATCCGGTAAAGCTCCCTTCAAAGAGGGGTTGGCCTTTTCAATCGTATACAGCGCCGTGTCAATTTTCAGAGCAATATCATCCTGTTTGGCGTTCTCCATGATGTAGCTCCACCGGCTAATTTCAGGCAGAAAGAACACATTGTCTTTGGTATAGAAAGCAACATTGTCCAGAAACTTTTCTCCGTATTTTTCCGCAATCAGCTTGCGTTGGGCTTCAAATTTATCGCTTGCAAATTTTAAGAAGAAAAGGCTCAAAACGACGTGTTTATACTCTGCCGGTTCCACAGAACCACGCAGTTTGTCTGCCGATTTCCACAGCGCTTCCTCCATAGAAACTTCTTTTTTGGGCTTTGCCGCACCTCTGGCCATTTTATTTTCCTCCGATTTTCGGTAATTTTATATTTTCGTATAAAGCAGCACTCTATTTCTGGCTATCATGTACCACTTCGCAAATATCTCCAATATCACAGTCGAGATACTCACAGATTCGCAACAATACAGAAAGGGCTACTTCATCGCCTTTGTTTAGTTTCGCCATGGTCCCGGTGGCCAGCTTCAGGTCCGCCCGGAACTTCATTTTGCTTATATCACGCTCTAATAGCAGCATCCACAATTTTTTATAACTGATCCTCATATTCAAATCTGCTCCTATTTCATAGTGTACATAGCAGGTAGTTATTCTAATTTTAGTCGAAAAGGCATCTGCTTGCAACATAAATTTGCAATTTGTTACATAATAATTTCAACTTCGTGCAATTTTTCGCCGTGAATAAAAATGTTTTATGTTATAAAACAGAAAGCCAATAAAACGAGCAGGGACTACTCCCAAAAGAGCGATCCCTGCTTGTCGGTTATTCCTAATAACGATTTAGTGATAAATTATCTCGCTTCGAACAATTTCTTCTGCCCGGTTGCGGATGTTGTTCATGGTGCCCACCCACGCCATTGGATCATGGGCTTTCAATTCTTCGGTAATGTTTTCTGCCGCTTTCATCTGATTGATGAGGCGGTTCATCCGCTCTTGTGCTTGCTCATTCAGATCTGCCAGATATGTCCAGAGTCTGCCACTCAAAATCAGGTCATTATACTGGGCTGGATGGTACTGCTCCAAATAGTCTTTGTCCATCCGTCCCCAAATCCCAATAGGTCGGGTTTCTTCCGGCAATTCTAAGTTGGGGATGTAGTAGTCGCCAACCAACGTATAATGCAGGCCATTGTGTTCATCGTAGATATGATTTTTAAGTTCTTCCATGTTGTTGATCTCCTCATTCTGGTGTGATAGTTAGCAAGTCTGACTCTCCAGAAATATTGGTAAATCTTTGGTAAATTTGAGATTAAAACACAAAAAACGCTTAAAAACGGGGTTTATGAGACGATATGAGACTTTTCATCATGCCCGGTAAATCCTGCCGTGGCAGATGAATAATACTTTAATCAATGCTCTAAAACTCCTTAAAACGCTGTATTTACGCCACTTCTATGATATTCTCCGGCAGAACGTATTCCGCTTTTTCTTCGCATATAGTGGCATAAATTGGTATATTTTCTCATCCAAATTTAGTAAAAATCTTAGTAAAACATCTCGATTTTCTCATTTTACTAAAGACTTTTCCACTTAGGATTTTGCTTAATTGTAACACATTTCCTATGCTTCCACACACGATAATGCAGTAACTCGGTCAATTTCGTTTTTTACATCATCAAGACCTACATGAGTGTATGTATTCAATGTTACGCCTATATCTGCATGTCCCATCAGGTATTGAAGTGTCTTAGGGTTCATTCCAGACTTAGCCATATTGCTGCAGTAAGTATGCCTACATACATGAGGTGTTACTTTTGGCAATTCCTCTTTATAGATGCTGTTGTATTTAGTTATAATATGTTCAAAATATTTTTCCCAATGCAGAGCTACCATTGGCATATCATTTTTATCCAGATAAAGGAATCCATGATACAGCTTTCCGTTCTTATCCCTGACCGTAGGCTCTATCTTTGGTCTTTTTCTCTTGGCAATAATACATTCGAAGCACTCTCTTACTTCCTTTGTCATTGGCAGAAATCTTACGCCATCTGGAGTTTTGGTGTCTTCAATAATACACTCCATATCTCTTTTTCTCTGTAACTGATGATCCACCCTTATTGTACCACTTTCAAAATCAATATCTGACTTTTGCAGACCAACAAATTCTGAAATACGCAGTCCAGTTTTGAAAAGAATATAAATGCCCTCATAATATCTGCTGAAATGTTTATCATTCTTGACAAACTCAAGTAAAGCTCTCTCCTGTTTTCTGGTTATTGCTTCTCTGGTAACACTGTCATTGACAACAACTGTTGATAGTTGAAATTCAAACGGATTCTTGCGTAAAAGTTCATCATCTACTGCCATTTGAAAAGCCGGTCTGACAACTCCCCGTATGCTGTGAATAGAACTGTATCCTCTGCCATCTGCCTGTAACTTAATCAACCATTCTTTCGCATCAGACAATTTAATGGTATCAATACGCTTCTGCCCAAAATCCTCTTTCGCAATAATATTGATTACAAAATTGTAATTAGCTTGTGTATTATGGCGAACCCCTGTCTTTTGTCTAATGTACTTTTTTACCAGTTCAAGGACTGTCAAATTGCCCCCATAAGGAGTAATGCAATCCTCTATTTCTCTTAGGACAATTTTTTCTTTTTCTCGAAGTGACTGACAAGGTCTACGTCCGACTGGCAAGGAATCTGTCGGCTCCAGTTTCCAGCTATACAAGAATTTCTGCTTTCCATAACAATCTGTATATACAAACGCATATCTTCCGTCTGCTCTTTGGCTTTCTCCGTTACGCAAAATACGACCCTTTTTATCTCGTCTTTTCTGGTCACGTTTTCTTTCGTTCAAACGCCTTCGCTCCTTTCCACGAAGAAACCCTAGCACGATAGGACAATTATATCATACCAAGCTTTCTTTTTCCACTTTAAAGTATTAAATTATCTTTGTTTTTTTCAATCAAAGGGATGTAATCTGATTAAGAAAAGTTTCAAATTTTTGTCTATTTATCAATGATTTATTCCCCACCTGAACCGTAAAACAATATTCCGTATTCATATTCTCTGCAATTAATGATCTTATCTTCTTTTCTCCAATCCCAAAATACTGTACTGCTTCATCTACAGTCAGCATATACTTTTCCCATATCGGCACAGACATTTTGCCTGCTGTTATATTTGTATTTATCGCCAACACCTCCATTTCTCTAATTCTCTGCATGACTTTATCTGCCCATGACAACCACGAAAACTTTTCCCGGCTCTCATCAGCAGACAAATTTTTTAAATACAGTACAGGTGGCAGCTCATTACACCGCCCACATCGGTATCGCACCGTCAATCCTTGTTGACCGGAAATCTCCAGAAGTATCATTATTAAAAATATGTATCATCGCCCTGTGCAACTGCTTCACTTTTTGCCAGACATTTATCGCTCCTTGTCTTTACTTCAATACCCTATTTCAGCATTTCTTCGTATAAGAACCTTCCTTATTTGTATAGGAAAGCAGACAGCTCTTGGCGTGTCCGCATAGTGGCTCCACATATTCCACACGTCCTGTACGCATTTGTCTATAAAATTGTCAAGGTACACTTACAGGCTCACGCCTGTATTTTGGATAAAATCAACTTCGGACTTATCAGTCCAAAAAGCACATAAGCCACTTCCGTCTGCTATGAACGGTGTTGTAAAAATTATGTGCTTTACAAGAATGACAAGTTTAGAGTTCCAGTTTATCCGGTCCATACTTGCGGATAAGCTGAAATAAAACTTTTTTATGTATTCCATCTGCCAACTCATACATTTCATGCAAAACTTTCAATTCAAGTGGTGTTAATGTATTCATATATGGTTTGTAATTATCCCCAACAAAAATCCCACCATCTCCTCCCTGTCTTGTATAGATTGGAAAACCAAGAGATAAAGCCTGAATATCATTTTGTATCGTGCGAATGGTAACATTAAATTCTTCTGCCAATTCTTTCGCCGTGATGCGACGTCTAACCATCAGAATACTAATTATTTCAGCTCTGCGATCTGCTGTATTCATGCTTTACCTCCTTTCTGTAAATTCTCCTATCTCATTGTAAAAAATGAACCGGAAAAAACCTTTCATATTCAGATAAGCTTTTTCTCCTAATCGCTTTCGATACAATCAGGGCTTCCTTTTACATATCCAAAAGTTCCTATCTCCTCCGCTTTCTCTTATTGACTTTGCTATTTTCTGTTGCTAAAATCTTTTATGGATAAAATCATAAATTTATAAAAACACTCAAACTGCTATGGAGCTTCACGGGCATCTCTTGCCTGCAATAAGCCATAGCAGTTTTTTATTGCTTATGCCAA
>OGWU01002025.1_pt1 | contig 10718 bp, 7 predicted proteins | sample 1576071 | NCBI WGS metagenome assembly OGWU01 (sample SAMEA3541582, study PRJEB24748) | human gut metagenome | biome: human gut; feature: human-associated habitat; material: faeces | place: China | collected 2012
GGAAGCGCCGACCGAGGCACCAACAGAAGCGCCGACCGAGGCACCGACGGAAGCGCCGACTGAGGCACCAACGGAAGCGCCAACGGAGGCACAGACCGAGGCAACGTCGAAAACGCCGGAGCAGACGGAAGAAGAAACGGAAAAAGAGACGAAAACAAACGGAGAGTATACGTGGAAGAAGGACGGCGTGTCCGCAAAAGTGAAGGTGCCGGAGAGCATTACGCTCCCGGAGGATGCCGAGCTTGAGATGGAGCTTGTAAAAACAGAAGACAGTTCCTATGAAAAAGACATTGCGCTGATAGAAAAGGCGGCAAAGGATACTTTCTTCGGAGAATACCGGATTTATGATCTTCACTTTGAAACGTCGGCAGGAGAGAAGATCAGCCTGAAAGAATTTGAAGATGCGTCTGGGCGTTTACCGGATGCGATCGAGGTGGAGCTTACCTTTGAAAGTCCGCTTTTTTCGGGAACGGATTTCCAGACGGAGAAGGTTCAGCTTTTCCATATCCGGGAGATGACGGGGGAGGAGAAGGCAGCGCCGGCCGAAGCATCTGTAGGGATAGACGGACAGAAGGCCGTTCTTCTGGATGCGGATATGACATACACTCCGGCGCAGGACGGGCTGCATTCTGTGAAATTTAAGACGGACGGTTTTTCGGATTTCGTCTTTGCGGCGACTGCACAGGAACCGGAAACCGAGACAGAAACGGAGACGGAAACACAGGCAGAAAACGAAACGGAGACGCAGGCGGGAAACGAAACTGAGACAGAAACACAGGCAGAAACGGAGACGGAAACGGCTCCTGCGACGGAGCCGGCTGAGACAGAGACAAACAGCATTCCGAAGGCTCTGGCACCGGGGAAGAAAACAGCATCGACAGACGAAGAAGAACCGCAAAATACGGAAGATACGAGCAGCTGGCTGACGATTAGCCTGCAGCACAGCGGAGAGACTGCGAATGCGGGGAACGCACAGTATGCGGTGGTTGTTACAGGCAGGAACAGTAAGAGCTTCGACGGTGTAACGGTGCTGGATGAAAAGGATGCACCGATGCCGAAGAGCTCCTATACGATAAAAGAGAACACGCTGACAGTCACGGGAAAAGCCGGGCTGAAGGTGAAGCTTGTGGGGCTTGCCGCCGGGACCTATACAGTGGACGCAGGCGGAAACCACTTCGTGGAGAGCGGCGGTGCGCTTACGCTTGATCTGGCGAAAGAATATACTTCGGTTTACCAGACAAACGGAGCAAATAAGGACGGCACAGTATCGGGACCGCAGATCACAGAAAACGGTCCGGTTTCCATTGAGATCGGAGAGGCATCGACGGATGAAAAAATTCTGTATAACCAGAATGTTGTCATTACCAATGTTTACACGGTCGTAAAGGCAAAGCTGACGGATAAGGAAGAGGGCCATCTGCTGGACGGCGGTTCCTTCCGGCTGACTTTTTCGCAGAACCAGAAGACCTGGAGCAAAGATTATGTTCTTTCGAAGGGCGAGATCACGGTAAAGGGACTTCCGATCGGGCTGGACGGACAGCTCACCTCCGGGGAATACCGCTGGACGGAGCTTGCGGTTCCGGCTGGTTATGTGGCGATGGCGGAGACGCCGAAAGCTATAAAACTGGCAAAACCGGGCACTGAAAAACCGAACGCACACATGGGTACGGCGGAGTTTGCAACACAGCCCACGCAGGTGCAGATGCTTGCAAAGGATACTTCAACGGGAAAGGATTTTGCGAAAGACAGTGTGGAAATGACTGTTGCGGAAAAAGGCGGTACGGAAAACGTCTGGAGCGGCAAAAACGGCGCAGTGCTCACCGGAAAGCTGGAAGCGGGCAAAACCTATACGTTAAAGCAGACGACGCGCCGCAGAGGGTATATTATATCCACAGCCAGCGTGGATTTTACTGTGGCAAACAGCAGTAAGCTGCAGAGCGCGTCTACGGGCAATAAACCGACGGTAGTACAGGCAGGCGCAGTGCTTGCGTCAAATACCGGCAGATATCTGGCGGGCGCGGCGCTGGAAATCCGCGACAGCAGCGGCAAGACGCTGAAGAGCTGGACGAGCGGTTCTGCAGCTGAGGTGATTACCGGAGAGCTTGAGCCGGGAAGCTATACGCTGGTGCAGACAAGATATCCGAACGGTCATTACGCAAAGACGACGCAGACGAATTTCACAGTAGATGAAAAGAATGGAACGGCGAGCGCGGCGATCACAAATGTGACGACTAAGATCTCCATTTCCAGAAAGGCATTTGACAGCGTCGCGAAGGATGCGAGCGGCAAGGATCTGCGCTATATGCTTGCAGGCGCAAGATTGCAGATCCTGGATTCCGCAGGGAATGTGGTGGATGAGTGGACGAGTACGCAGAGCGCTTATCTGTGCGAGGGCAAGCTGAATGTCGGCGAGGTGTACACGCTGGCAGAGGTAAGTACGCCGGACGGCTATGAGCCGGGCAACAGGGGCACCTTCTCTACGGAAGTCGGAAAGAGCGTGGGCAGCACGACGATCAAGATCAGCGACGATGGAAAGATCACGCCGAGCGTTACGATGCAGACCGGAAGGACACGCGGAAAGATCCGTGTGGCAAAGCGTGTTTCCTATAAGGGAACTGCGATCAAGACAAACGGTACCTTCTACTTTGCGCTGTTTACGGATGCGGCGAAAACACAGCGGTTTGCGGACGCAGGCGTGAAAGCGGTGACGCTGACGCAGAACGACATTTATGCAACCGTTGACTTTGACGGACTTCCGGCAGGTACCTACTACGTGGGCGAGACGGATGCGAACGGCAACCTGCTCTCCGCAAGCGGAAATTCACAGAAATTTAGTATTACCTATTCTGTCGGCGAACAGATTCGCCTGAACGCAGGCGGAAGCGCGATCGCGGAGGTGGTAAACAACTTCGCTTCGGCTCCGGAAAATGGCTATTCCGTTGTCTCGCAGGATGAGCTGAAGCAGTCCTACGAGCAGGAATATGCCGGATACGGCGGTTCACAGGCAGCCGCGGCAGAGCTGGCGGCTGGCGCGAATGGCACGCCTGTGCAGACCGGCGACACGACGGCGATCATCCCGTATGTGATAGCGGTGCTTGCTGCACTTATCATTCTGATAGCTGCGGTATTCTTCAGAAAAAAGAAGAAATAAACGCGGGTGAATAGAAAAAATGCCCGGAGCATATGCTGTAAAAAAGCATGGCTCCGGGTAATTTTATGAAGGTATTGATGTTTCTCTCAGCATGTTCGATTCCGCTGGTTATTTTTGTCATCGTGGGATACGGACTTCTTATGGGAAAAAATGTGTATGAGATTTTTGTGAAGGGGGCAGCCGAGGGACTGAAAACAGTTGCGGCGATCTTGCCGACGCTGGTCGGACTGATGGCTGCAGTTGGCATTTTGCGCGCTTCCGGATTCCTCGATCTGCTTTCTGATATTTGCGGGAGGGCTGTCGCGTTTCTCGGTTTTCCGCCGGAGCTGGTGCCGCTGTCAATTATCCGCATGTTTTCTTCGAGCGCGGCCACGGGGCTTGCGCTGGATATCTTTAAAGAGTATGGCCCGGATTCAAGGATGGGGCTGATTACCTCTATTATGATGAGCTGCACGGAAACTGTTTTTTATACGATGAGTGTTTACTTTATGACGGCAAAGGTAAAGAAAACACGCTATACGCTGACCGGAGCGCTGCTTGCCTCTTTTTCCGGAATCGCTGCCAGTATTTTCCTGGCTGATTTACTGTAAATGGACACAGAACGGCGATTCAGGCGTGAGAAAATCCCATTTGCGAAGCGAATTTTAAATGGATTTGCGAAGGCTACCGTGAGCAGAGGGAACAGCAGCGAAAAGTGTCGGCTGTGCGCGAAAAAACACGGTGTTTCCTTTGACAAGCAGCATATGTTATGCTAAAATTGTTACAACTATGTGAATTATATTACCAAAGGGGAAGAACATATAAATAAGAGGTGCATGAAAGTGGACAAATTTGAATACCAGGCAAAGTTAGAAGAGATCAATAAATTAGTAGAAAAAGAGAATTACGAGGAAGCTGCAAAGATTGCAGATACGATAGAATGGAAACGTGTGCGCAGTGTACGTACATTGTGCCTGATCAGTGAGATATATGAGGCGGTTGGAAGAGCGGAGGACAGCAAGGCGATCCTGTACCGCGCGTATCGCCGTTCGCCGGGAAGCAGACAGATTCTTTACCGACTTACAGAAGCATGCGTACAGACGCAGGAATTTGACGATGCAGTGGAGTATTACACAGAGTATGTGAATCTTTCCCCGAACGATAACAGCAAATATATTCTGAAATATGAGATCTACAAGGGACGCGGCTCATCGCTGGAGGAGCAGATCGCGGTTCTGGAGGAGTTAAAGAGCAGAGAGTACACGGAGCAGTGGGCGTATGAGCTTGCAAGGCTGTACGACGAAGCCGGGATGGTCGACAAGTGCGTGGCGGAGTGCGACGACCTTGCGCTCTGGTTCCACAATGGAAAATACGTGGTGGCGGCTCTGGAGCTGAAAAAGAAATATGTGCCGCTCACACCGGAGCAGCAAACCGTTTATGATAATCCGAGCGAGATCGTTGACATGGAGACGAAGGAGCAGGTAGTGGATAAAGCAGTGCCGACGTTGGATGAAGTCATCACGAAAGAACTGCCGAAATCAGAGAAGGATGCGATCGCGGACAGCATTATCATGGATACGGAAAGGCAGATCGCAGCGGCGGTGCAGGCTCCTGTGATGCCGCAGATTCCGGAGGAGCCGGAAGAAAAAGCGCCGGAGATCAGGATGCCGGAACTGAGAATGCCGGTGAACGATATCAACACGATTGATCTGCAGAGCGAGCTCGCAAACAGTATGCGCGAGATTTTATCGGGTATCCGCCCGGCATCATCCACCGATGAGCTGGAGAGCGCACCCACACTGGTGCAGCCGGCAGCTGCAGAGGCAGCGGCGGAGGAAGAAGAGCTTCCGAAGCATGTGAGCATTGATGATATTCTGACAGGCACGGCGGTACAAACGGATGAGCAGAGCGTGCAGCCGCAGCCGCAAAACGTGCCGTCGCAGCAGGAAAAGCCGGTGGTTCGGACCGTTGTAGATACGGCGGCAGGGCAGCAGGAGGGCGAGGGCGTGCAGCCGGTAGTCCGTACAGTTGTGGAAACACCCGTACAGGCGCAAAAGGCAGATCCGATGACAGCGCCGACGATTGATATATCAAGGAAGATCCGACAGGAGATCGGGGATACGTCGATTCGCGCGTATGCGGCGGCAGCTCAGAGAAATGCGGCACGGCAGAGTCAGGAGACTGGATCGCAGGCGGCACCTGCGATGGAGCCAAAGAGCGCGGAGCGTCAGGCGGCACCTGTAATGGAGCCAAAGACTTCGGAGCGCCAGGCGGCACCTGCAATGGAGCCAAAGACTTCGGAGCGCCAGGCGGCACCTGCAATGGAGATAAAGAGCGCGGAGCCGCAGGCTGTTTCTGCACCGGAGCCGCAGAAACCAGAAACATTTGAGCAGCCGGCGGTTTCTCCGGAAGATTATACAAGAGAGGGGCTTGACGAGAAAGAAAAAGCTATGCTCGGTTTCTGGTCGCAGATCAGCGGCATGAATGAGCAGATCAACGACGCAGTGACGCAGATCATACGCGGTGTGATCGCAAATAAAACCTCTTCCAGCGGAAATGTTGTGCTGGTGGGCGATGCCGGAAACGGCAGAACAACGCTGGCAATTTCTCTTGCAAAGATCATCAGCCGCTGCAAAGGGCAGACAAGCGTGAAGGTTGCCAAGATCTACGCGGAAGACCTCAATAAGAAGGATATCGCGGCAACCGTCAATAAAATGGCGGGCGGCGTTCTGATCATTGAGGAAGCGGGAGATTTAAGTGATGAGGCAGTGTCTCAGATGACCATGGCGATGGACTTTAAGACAGACAGCCTGGTGGTTGTTCTGGAGGATGAGCAGCGCTACCTGCAGGATCTGCTGGCGCGCAATGCGGCATTTGCAGAAAAATTCAACGTGACGATAAATGTTCCGATGCTGACGAACGACGAGCTGGTAGATTTCGGCGAGTTTTATGCGCTGGAAAACGGATGCTCTCTGGATGGGTCCGCTGTGGATGCGCTGTATGAGTGCATTGGCGCGATGCAGTCGCCGGAACAGCCGGTGGCGGTTCTGGACGTCAAGGAGATCATGGACAAGGCGATCAAAAATGCCAACCGTTTCGGCGTCGGCAAGCTGACCTCCAGCATTTCCGGCAAGCGCTATGACGAGAACGACCGCGTCATTCTGAAGGGAAAGAATTTCAAAAAAATCAAATAAAAAGGCAGAGAAGATCCATGTATCGCAGCGCTGTGGTACATGGATTTTTTATGCTTGACAAAGAGTATACCGTTCGGTATACTGTAGGCAGAAGTCATATATATATGACAGAAAAGGACATACCTTTTCGGACGAAATGTCCGTGTATGAGCAGCATCTGAGTGACGGTATAAAATGGAAGGTATGATATGGAGAACAGAGAACGGATTTTAGCGTGCGCTCTTGACCTGTTTTATCAGAGGGGGTACGATGCAGTCGGCATCCAGGAAATCTGTCAGCGGGCAGGTGTGACGAAGCCGACGATGTATCATTATTTTGGAAGTAAATATGGGCTGCTGGAAACGCTGCTTGCGCAGAAGCTTGGCGGTTTTTTGGAGATGCTTTCCCATGCAGCGCATTACCGCGTGAGCGTGGAGCAGTCGCTTTACGATTTTGCGTCGGTGATTTTAGACTGCGCCGGTGCAAATTACCGGGCATATCTGCTGATGATGTCCCTCTCCTACTCCGCACGGGAGAATGAAACCTATCAGGCGGTGAAGCCATATATCAACCGTATCCACCAGCTTGCTGTGCAGCTTTTTGATGAGGCGGCACCGGTTCTTGGAAACATGAACGGCAGACAGGAGCAGTTTGCGCTTGGATTTCTCGGACTTTTTAATCACTACATTTTGTTCATGGGAAATCAGAAGGCTCCGGAGCTCGGCATAACAGTGACCGAGGAGACGAAGCGCAGTCTGATCCACCAGTTTATGCACGGCATTAATTCATGATGTAAGGTATCGAAAAGTCATAAAATGACATTATAAACAGTAAACATCACCTGGAGGTTATGACTGAAATGAGTAAATGGTATGAAGAGGCAGTTTTTTATCATATGTATCCGCTTGGAATGACGGGCGCGCCCAAATACAACACACAGGAGGAGGTAACGCACCGCTTTGACGAGCTGGAGGACTGGCTGCCGCATCTGCAGGATATCGGCTGTACGGCAATCTATATCGGTCCGCTGTTCGAATCGACGTCCCATGGATATGATACCAGGGATTACCGGCTGGTGGACAGACGCCTCGGAGATAATGAGGATTTTAAGCAGTTTGTTCAGAAGGCACACGACCTTGGCATCCACGTTGTGGTGGACGGCGTGTTCAACCATACGGGAAGAGAGTTTTTTGCATTTAAGGATATCCAGCAGAACCGCGAGCGTTCTCCGTACTGCAGTTGGTACAAAGGCATCAACTTTGGCTGGAATACGCACTACAACGACGGCTTTGGCTACGAGGCCTGGCGAAACTGCTTTGAGCTTGTCAATCTGAATCTTTACGAGCGGGCGGTGAAGGACTATCTTTTTGACGTTATCCGTTTCTGGATCCATGAGTTTGACATCGACGGTATCCGGCTGGACTGCGCGGACTGCCTGGACTTTGATTTTATGAAGGAAATGCGCTGGATGACGGCGCAGGAGAAGGAAGATTTCTGGCTGATGGGAGAGGTCATCCACGGCGATTATGCGCGCTGGGCGAACGATGACGTGCTGCACTCCGTCACGAATTACGAGCTTCACAAGGGGCTGTATTCCGGGCACAACGACCACAATTATTTTGAGATCGCGCACACCATCCGGCGTGAGTTTGACGAGAACGGCGGCATTTACCGCGGGAGAAAGCTGTATTCCTTTGTGGATAATCACGACGTGGACCGCATTATGTCGAAGCTGAATAATAAAGAGCATATTTTTTCCGTATACACCTTGCTGTATACGCTTCCGGGGATTCCTTCCATTTATTATGGAAGTGAATTTGGCGTCGAGGGAAGAAAGGAAGGTCCAAACGACGACCCGATGCGTCCGCGGCTGCTGGTAGGGGAATGCCTGGAAAACAACCGGCACCCGGAGCTGACCGAATATATACGGATGCTTGGAAAGCTCAGAAAGGACAATGAGGTCCTTGCGGATGGAAAATATCGCGAGCTGTATCTGACCACACGCCAGTACGCGTATGCGAGGATCCTTGGCGAGCGGGCGGTGATCGTTGCCGCAAACAACGACGACGCGCCTGCATGGATGGAGGTTTCGATACCGGTCGGAGCGGATAAGGTGACGGATTTCCTTACCGGGGAAGAAAAAGCGGTGGAAAACGGAAGGATACGCACGGAAGTGCAGCCGGGCAGAGCAGTGATCTATGTGACGAAATAGTCACTATTATATAAAAGGGCAGGGAGAATATTATGGGAACAGCGAAAGAAAAAGAAGAAAATCAGTTCGATATCCGTATTGGCGAGCTTGACCAGTATCTGTTCGGGCAGGGAACGCATTACGATATCTACAAAAAACTCGGCGCGCATCCGACGGTGATCGACGGAAAAAAAGGCGTACATTTTGCAGTGTGGGCGCCGCATGCAGCGAAGGTTCATCTGACCGGAGAATTCTGCGACTGGGTTGAGGATCCGGCGTACGAAATGAAGCGCCTGGAGCCTCTTGGAATCTATGAATTATTTGTGGAAGGCATACAGGTGGGAGCGCAGTACAAATACCTGATCTGCACGCACGACGGACGGAGACTTTACAAGGCAGATCCGTTTGGAAATCATGCGGAGCTGCGTCCGGGTACGGCGTCGAAGGTGGTGGATATCTTCAATATAAAGTGGAGCGATAACACATGGGTGGAGAAGCGCGGGAAGCAGGATATTGATGCGATGCCGATGTCGATCTACGAGGTGCATCCGGGCTCCTGGATGAAGCATGCGCCGACGGATGAAAACCCGGAGGGGTTTTACAACTACCGTGAGTTTGCGCATCATATCACAGACTATGTGAAGGATATGGGCTACACGCATGTGGAGCTGATGGGCATTGCCGAGCATCCGTTTGACGGTTCCTGGGGCTACCAGGTGACGGGCTACTATGCGCCGACGGCGCGTTACGGCACCCCGGAGGACTTTGCGTACATGGTAGATTATTTGCATAAAAACGGAATTGGCATTATTCTGGATTGGGTACCGGCGCACTTCCCGAAGGATGCGTGCGGTCTTGCCGAGTTCGACGGGCAGCCGCTGTTTGAATATGCGGATCCGAGAAAGGGCGATCACCCGGACTGGGGCACCAAAGTATTTGATTTTGGGAAAAATGAGGTGCGCAATTTCTTAATTGCAAACGCGCTTTACTGGGTGGAGCATTTCCACATCGACGGTCTGCGCGTAGACGCCGTGGCTTCTATGCTGTATCTGGATTATGGACGCTCTGATGGACAGTGGGTGCCGAACAAATACGGAGAAAACAAAAATCTGGAGGCGATCGAGTTTTTCCGTCATCTGAACAGCATTGTCCGCAGAAGAAATCCGGGCGTGATGATGATCGCTGAGGAATCGACGGCGTGGCCGCAGGTGACGGGCGAGCCGAAGGACGGCGGTCTTGGCTTCAGCCTGAAATGGAATATGGGCTGGATGCATGATTTTCTTGATTATATGAAGCTCGATCCGTATTTCAGAAGCTATAACCACAACAAGATGACATTCTCCATGACTTATGCGTTCTCGGAGAAGTTCATTCTGGTATTGTCTCATGATGAGGTTGTGCATCTGAAATGTTCCATGATCAATAAGATGCCTGGTCTTTACGACGACAAATTTGCAAACCTGCGGGCAGGCTATGCGTATATGTTTGCGCATCCGGGCAAAAAGCTGCTCTTTATGGGGCAGGAGTTCGCACAGTTCCAGGAGTGGAGCGAGGCGCGGGAGCTTGACTGGTACCTGCTCGGCGAGGAAAAGCACTGCCAGTTGAAGGAGTACGTAAAAGAGCTTCTTCATCTGTACAAAGGCGATCCGGCAATGTATACGCTGGATCAGTCGTGGGATGGCTTTGAATGGATCAACGCGAACGATTCCAGCAGAAGTATTTTCAGCTTTATCCGTCACTCGGCGGACAGAAAGAGCAACCTGCTGTTTGTGATCAACTTTACACCGGTGGCAAGAGACGATTACCAGGTGGGGGTTCCGCAGTCCGGAAATTATAAGCTTGTCCTGAACAGCGACGAGGAGCGCTTCGGCGGAACCGGGCAGGAGCAGCCTGCGACCTTTAAGGCAGTGAAGGGCGAGAGCGACGGACAGCCGTATCATCTGGAGTACAAGTTGCCGCCTTACGGCGTTGCGGTATTTAAATATGCGGAGCGCAAACCGGCAGCAAAGAATGCGACGGCAGAGAAAACTGCAGAAAGTAAACCGGCGGAAAAGAAAACAACGGCGAAGAAAACCGCAGAAAGCAAACCGGCGGAAAAAAAGACGGCGGGACGTAAGCCGCGCGTGAAGAAGGAAAAGTAAATCTGGAAAAATCGTTACTGTTCACGTCGTTCACAGTAATATTCGCAAATCCATTTAAAATTCGCTCCGCGAATGGGATTTGC
>OGWU01002028.1_pt1 | contig 10716 bp, 10 predicted proteins | sample 1576071 | NCBI WGS metagenome assembly OGWU01 (sample SAMEA3541582, study PRJEB24748) | human gut metagenome | biome: human gut; feature: human-associated habitat; material: faeces | place: China | collected 2012
CTATGTACCAGGCTTTGGCTGGATAGAGAGCCGGGGTCCCAACCAGGTAACATACGCCGAGGATATGTACGAAAACGGGAACAAAATCGGTATCATGGGCTGACGCAAAAAATGCGCCGCATAAACAAAGAAATAGCCGCAGGAGTCCGGAATGAAACGCTCCTGCGGCTATTCTGTGTTGATGCTTGATTTCATAATAGATATTTGGAAATGAAATCGAGAGTTTGAAAATTGGATTTTTAATGGACAAAATAGGATTGCTTTGGTAAAATTATTATGTGTTCGTATAAAATCAGTAAATGAGGTGTTCTATATGAGTCAGATTGTTCGCGGTTTAGATCAACAGCAGTTAAAGGCGCTTTGTGGTGTTGTGGCTCATACATCTCAAGGATTGACCAAAAGCGAGTTGACCGTATTATTAGGTCAATGCGGAATTTGTGCAGTTGATGATGGCTCCTCTCGTAGTCAATGGGGTTATACCATAGGATTAAATAAAAGAGACTGGCTTTATAATTGCTTGGCAACGGAGATAAACAACAGCCACTCATTAAGTAAGGTATTTTCTTTCTTGCAGGCCGCATTAAATCCCGCTCGATACACAAGCGTTGACAGTAGGCAACAATATAGATATTTGCTTGAAGAAACAAATAAAATTTTGCTCTTTGCCGGTTTATTGATTGACCAAAGCGGAAGATTGAAAGAAGTTTCTCAGGCTCACACACTTACCGAAGTCGACCAAAGAGTAAACCACCTAAAGAAAGCTCTCTATGACCGTGCTATACATTCCGAGGTGCAGAAATACTGTGTTGAGGACTATTTGAGGGCAGATTATTATGATGCTGTGTTTGAAGCGGCAAAGGGGCTGGCTGAACGCGTTCGGCAGATTTCAGGGTTAACTACGGATGGTGGAGCACTTTTTCAAACTGCATTTTCTCAGAACAAACCCTATATCTTTTTTAACGCAATGAAAACAGAAAGCGAACGTAGTGAATTCATAGGTTTGAAGGAGTTGCTTGAGGCAATTTTTCATTTGGTCAGAAATCCGGCAGCACATACGCCGAAAGTTAATTGGAAAACCGATGAAACAAAAGCGCTTGACATACTCACACTCATATCGTTTGCACACAAATATTTAGACGAGTGTCATCGCATCCCAGGGAAATAGCAGGAGGGTGCTAAATTGGATAGGCCACAATATCTCAATTGGATTGTTAAAGAAGATGGCGTAGTTTTTGAAGATCAACAGCCATTGAATTGCTACAGATTATCATATGAAATCGATGAGGATATTCTCTCTGATTGGGCACTCCATATTAGAAGACACTATGTTCCAGATGATGAATTAGAAGAAGATGCCTTTCTGAATGAATTAACTGTAGAAGAATATTTGCGCCAATATATTATTCCTCAAAAGGGGGAGAATTTTGGCCCGACTGCACGCTCCAATGACATTAGTGAAATCCTATTTGCAGATTTATTTGAGTTTGTGCTGAACTATGAAGTTCCACGGTGCAAGCAATACAACCGTTCTGGGAAAAATGAGTCTGAACATGGCACAGACGTACTTGCTTACAGATTTTTTGTTGGCCCTAAAAAGCCGCACAAAAACGATGAACTTGTAGCGATAGAAGTAAAAGCACTTCTTTCCTCAAAAGAAGCTGGCAAAGTAATAAAAGATGCTGTTGGCGATTCAAAAAAAGATGAGCATCGCTTTTCTCATACTTTGGATTATTACAGGAAAAAGCTTCGTTCCATGGGGAAAATATCAGAATCAGAACGCATAGCGAGATTTCAGCAAAAAACAGAGAATCCATACAAAACACTTTATGTGGGTGCTGCCATATCAAGTTTGCCGTCTATCAAAAAGAACGTTATTGTCGGCATTAAAGGAACCGATTTGGAATTGAAAACAGACCAGTCTGTTTTCTATGTCCACGGAGCAGATTTGATGTCCCTGGCACATCAAGTATTCGAGAGGTGTACCAAATGATTTTCTCAAATACTTCAAGCTATATGCTCAAATACCAAAAGGCAAAAGCAAAATTGGTAGAGTATGATATCCCAAATGAGGCTTATCCGAAGTTTCCATTAAATTCGAATGAACTATCCTATCCTGTTGTTTACATACTCTCTCGATATGCTGAAAGTGTCATTGAAAATAGTGCAGTGGACAGAGAGGAGTTTTCGCCATATTTAGGAGTTGCTTCACAATACTTTGACGCAGCTGTGGGTGCCAAAGATCGTACGGCATATGACATCGATTTTTTGCTATCCGGAGCCGCGGCCTATTTTCTCTCTGATAACTTCGGGAGTGCCAAAGTGTTATGCTCTGAGTATTTTGAGCGAAACGATCCGGACGCTACTGCACCTCAAAAAATTATGGGCAACTTTCTTGGATATCTCCTGCTAAACCGAAAGCTGCACATAAACAATGATACTCCTACTGGAGAAAAACTTTGCTGTTCCTTATTGGCGTATTATACCAGCGGGAAAAAGCCGGAAGAAATACAGAATATATTATTGGAGTATCGAAAAGAGGTTTATGCACACGATAATCCAATGGAAATATACTTTGTTGATATATTATATGCAGTTGTCATAGTAGCCTTGTCCAGATCGGCATGGAGTCTTCTGCCCAGATATTCAGGGTTGGATCTGTCCTTGTGGTCAGACTACCTTAAAAGCCAAAATGCTCCCAAGATGCTGTGGCCCGCTCAGCAGCTTATCGGGGAAAAAGGTATATTAAGCGGTCAGAGTGGAATTGTTCAGTTGCCAACAGGCGTTGGTAAAACAAAAAGCATCGAGTTGATAATTCGTTCGTCTTTTGCTTCTAATAGAGCAACTACAGCAATAATTGTAGCGCCACTACGTGCCTTGTGCAACGAAATAGCAAATGATATGATTTCTGCATTTGGGGACGAGGCTTTAGTTAACCAATTTTCGGATGTCCTTGAGGATGATTTTTCTTTAGAGATATTCCTCGACTTAAAACCGAAGGTTTTAATTTGCACCCCTGAAAAACTCAGCTATATCATTCACCACCAGACAGATTTTTTGGATGCAATCGGTCTATACATATTTGACGAAGGTCACATGTTTGATGACGGAAGTCGAGGGGCAGTTTACGAATTATTGATTTCTGAAATTCGGGAGCATATCTCAACGGAAGACCAGGTTCTTATTCTTTCAGCAGTGCTTTCTAATGCTGAGCAGATTCAAAAATGGCTTTTCGGTGAAGGCGGTGTTTTAGCAGCAGATCCCAACATTAAGGCGACTCCTAAAACAGTTGGGTTTGCATCGAAAACAACAGATATTCACTACTATTCAGATGATTCAACACAAGAGGATTTTTATGTTCCACGCAGCATAGAAGTTGTTCCATTACAAAAGCGTCCCAAGGAGAGGAAGCAACGCTATTTCCCAGAACTAACAGATGCCAAGGATATTGCAATCTATTATGCAAATAAGCTGTGCAAAAATGGGGGAACTGCTATTTTTGCTAATCGAACCAGCACTGTGCAAACCATAATCAATAGGATTATCGAATTAAAGGATCGGAGATATGAACTCTCTGAAATTAAAAGAAGCAGTAATGCCGAAGAAATGAACCGACTGGCACAATTGATGTCTGTTTATTATGGTATACAGCATCCATATACCATTGCTTGCCATTTGGGGGTTGTCCCTCACTACTCTAACCTACCCAACGGATTGCGCCTTGCTGTAGAGTATGCATTTAGAGAAAAAGATTTGCGCCTTGTTGTCTGTACTTCAACGCTGGCACAAGGAGTAAACATTCCGATTAAATATCTTTTTATGACAAGCTTTATGGTTGCGCGCAATAGTATGCAGATTCGTAGCTTCCAGAATTTAATGGGACGAACCGCACGTTCTGGCATGTATACTGAAGGCAGTGTCATTGTTACCGATCCACGGTTGTTCGACAATAAGAATGACCGAAGAAATGGTGGTAATTATAGATGGAGAGATTGTGTAAGAATGTTCGATAGTAGTGCAGCAGAACCTTGCGGAAGCTCCATTCTATCATTGGTTCAAGATATTATCATCGACTATGAAATAAGTGCGTCAGGTACATGGGTTGCACAATACATCATTGACCATTACAACGACCCTTTTTGCTTTGAACAATGTGCAATTGAGATTAGTAAAGATGTGCACGAGGAGTATCCTCAAAAAAACACCTACAATATTGAAGAGTCCATGATGACTCGAAAAAGTATTGTGGAGGCCATCGAAAATCATCTGTGTTTTGTGTTTTCAAACGACGAGAATGCTGATAAGGAAATGGTAGGGGATGATATTTGTAAAGGAACCTTGGCATATTTCATGGCAGATGATAACGAAAAAAATTTGTTAGAAAAAATCTTTGCTGCCATTACATTGAAGATAAGTGAGCTGGAATATTCTCAGGTTAAAAACTACGCCAAAGCTATGTCGGGTATTAACCTCTCATCCCTTATTGAAAAATGGATATCTGAAAACCACCTTACTCAGCAGAGTTATACAAATGAACAGCTGATTAAAATGCTTATTGACTTCTTTTTGGAAACCCACTCTCTTAAAAAACAACCAGATTTCTTTGCAGATATTTGCCAAATGTGGCTTGATGGCTGTTCGTTTGCTGAAATGAATCAACGTACATCTTTGCCGATAGCGAGTCTTGAGGATATTTGTAGCAAGTCTGTTTCCTACGAGCTGAGCTTTTTTACAGGGAGCATCATTGATATTATCGAGATCAATGAGGAAGACATAGTAAATCCATTGCAAAAGTTGCTTCTGCTACAAAAAAGAATAAAATATGGCGTCAAAACAGAAACAGCCGTTTCAATTTGCGAGAAAGTTTTTAATGATCGATTTCTTGCAAATATGCTGGCAGAGGAAATTGGCCTTGACTCGCTCGAAACTAATCGTATCGTAGGGGCTATAAAGTTGCATAAAGATAATATTTTGATGCTTTTATCAGATTATCCCACATATTTTTCCGAGCGAATCAAATGGATATGTAAGAACTAATTGGACATCTTGCAGGCAATACACTCAGTTAAAACTGCTGTTTTATGCCAAATAATCAGAGGTGAAAAAATGACTGTTTGCTACAATAAACTGTGGAAACTCCTAATCGATAAGAATATGAAAAAGAAGGATCTGCGTCTGGCCACAGGTATCTCGACCACGGCTCTTGCTAAACTGGGTAAGAATGAGCATGTCAACACGGAGATCCTTACTAAGATCTGCAAAGCGCTGGACTGCGATTTCTGCGATATTATCGAGCTGGTTAAAGAGGATGATAACCACTAAGTGGTTGGGGGGCGATAATGAATATTTCAATTTCAGATGATCTCGACCTTCAAAAAATTGCATACAGTGGGCAGTGTTTTCGTGTAAGAGAATTTGAAGATGGATTATTTCGCTTTGTCACTGGAAGCGAAGTGTTATACATCAAAGAACTATCAGCTAAGTGCTTTGAAATTAGTTGCTCTGAAGAAACTTGGAATCAAATATGGATTCCTTATTTCGATTTAGAGCGAAGCTATCTTCATGTACATGAATCAATCCCGGATTCTGATACATATATGCAGATGGCTGCGAGGGAAGGACGCGGAATCCGGATACTTCATCAAGACCCATGGGAAATGTTAGTGACATTTATTGTATCCCAGCGAAAAAGTATCCCGGCAATAAAGAATTCTGTTGAACTTCTTGCCAGTCGATTTGGAGAGGTTAAAATCACACCCTATGAGACGCTATATACTTTTCCTACTGTATTGCAGTTAGCAAATGCAGATGATCAAGACTTGGTAGAGTGCAAATTGGGATACAGGGTTCCATACATTAAAGACGCAATTACCAAAGTAATGTCCGGAAGAGTAGATTTGGCAACAATTTCAGGTTTATCGGATATTGAAATTCTTGATGTACTGAAAACGATTCGAGGTGTTGGAGACAAGGTTGCCAATTGTATATGCCTATTTTCCTATGGTAGAATTGGGGTAGCCCCAATAGATACTTGGATTCATAAAATCATTGTGCAAGAGTATGGTGGCTTTAACCCGTTTCCGGCTTACGGCGAGTACGCTGGAATAATGCAACAGTTTGCTTTTTATTATGCGATATCGCACAAAGGGAGGTTTGCTGATGGAAGCGGTCGTGACATTAGGTGAAAACTCCCCTGAAGTAAAATATTTATCTGCCAGGGATAAACGGTTAGCCAAAGCTATTTCAATGATCGGGACTATTAGCTACATTCCACACAATGATGAATATGCTTTTTTGATTCACGAAATAATCGAACAAATGTTATCCATTAAAGCAGGCAGGAAGATATACGAGCGGCTTGAGACGCTATGTGGTGCCCGGATAACCCCTCAGAGCGTTTCGGCATTATCTGATGAAGCTATTCGTTCCACCGGCACATCCAACGCAAAAGTGTCGTACATCCGAACTATTACGGATGCTGTTTTATCAGGTTCTCTTTGTTTTGATAAATTGAGAGAGTTATCAGATGAAGCAGTTATTAAAGAGTTGACCGCTTTACGAGGAATAGGGACTTGGACTGCTAAAATGTATCTTATCTTTGTACTGGATCGTCAGGATGTTCTTCCTTTTGAGGATGGTGCGTTTTTGCAGTCTTATCGTTGGCTGTATAATACGGCAGACACTACACCTGCATCAGTAAAGAAGAAATGTGCAAAATGGAAGCCTTATTCTTCTATAGCAGCCAGATACCTCTATCGTATTTTGGATCTTGGGTTAACAAAGGAAGATTTCCACTTATTCAAGTGAAAGGAGTCGAATTATGAGCATAAAAGAAGACGCTGCCATTAAACTGAAAGAAGCCTATGATGCGGCATTGGTGACGCCGAATCCCGTATGTCGACATAGTGAGTTTATTGACTATGTAATTGATAATACCCATTTGACTTTCAAATATATTCTGTTTACAGCGATTTTAGCTAAAGCCACTGATGCATCAATTAACCCGCTTTGCCTCCAAAAGAGATCGGAACTGCCAGGTGCGTATGATGCAAGAACTGTGTGCCATAAGGTGATTGTTCCGTTTGAGATGGAAACATTGGAAAAAGCTTTGGGCGGTTCAAATGAGCCGTTTTTGAATAAACCTGCAAGGTTTCCGGAGCTTGATAAAAACAATGCTGTTCGTCGAGGCAACGATCAGGAACTATTGAATGCGCTTTGCGATAATCTTCCTACTATACAGACATCCGAGGACGCATATGAGTGTCTAATTTATCTCCTGCACAAATTGATTGTAATCCGCGAAGAGAAAAAACAGCGTGCAATTTTTTCATTGCCAGATTCCGCAAACCTACCCTCCAAACTTCTATCCTTTATTGAAGCTGCGCTATGTCGAAGCTATGAAGGAGAGGTTTTAACTCTCCTTGTTGCGGGTGCATATCACCTGCTCTACAAAGGTAAAAATGCATTGGTTGAAGTTCATCCGGTAAATCAATGCGGTGCATCCAGCCACGAAATCAGTGATTTGGATATATTTGTAGATGGTGCCCTTATTTCCTCAAATGAACTGAAAGATAAAAATTATACGGAACCAGATGTCCGACATGCTGCAGACAAAGTACTGCAGTCGGGGGGCAATAAGATGTTGTTCATCGAAGGTCCCAGGGGTGTTGCAGATGGAGATTTTAAGGCAACAATTGAACATGAGTATTGCGACAGAAACTTTATGCTCTACATAATCTCCTATCGCGACTTTTTTGCCACTGTGCTTGGTGCCATGGAAGAAGTTGATTGTCATGATTTCGTAGAATTTATCCTTACTGCTGCACATGAGACCAAGTTCAAGGAAGAAGTTATTGAATATTTAGACACATTAGCTCAGAAAATTTTGGGCCTAACCCGGGAGTAGAGAGTACAGATGAAACCGACCGAAAGAGATACAAGGATTTATGCAAACCTTATTAAGATGTGTGAGATGGCACGCAAGCAGGGAGAATGCACTACTCCTTGTGAAACTGCACTTAGGAATATTGTATCCGCAAAGGAACCCAGTTATCGAGAAGTACTTCTATGCATTATTGTACAGATGATGTTGGACTTAAACTTGAAGGCTTCTGAGAAGTGGAAATCTTTTAATGCCAGAGGAATATACGACAGTGGACCTGTTAAACGCTTCTTAAAAGAACAGAATGTTCCGCACACGAAATCAGGCCCACTCAACATCTCTAAGGCTGCTAAAGGAATTAATATGGTCTGGGCAGCTCCGAGAAGATCATCAGAAATTGCTACGCAGGTTGTAGAGATTGTATTGTATCTGGAAGCACACAATTCGTTTGAAGAAGTACAAGCTATCGGGATTTCCTTGATAAAAAAGCTTCTGTGTGAAGCAGAGAGGATACAGGATTTGTCCGTAGATATCCCGCCTTCAAAAGATCCAGACAAGCTAACTGAAGCTTGTATTCAACTTATAAAAAATGCACCGGATTTAGGAAATACGCCGCAGCAAATCGCAGCGAAACTCCTTAAATGCTATCACCGCTCCATTCATTCATCTATTGATGTCATTGGTGGAGAGGATCGTGCATCTGTTACAAGCACTACCAGCCATAAGCCCGGCGATATTAATGAAGAGTGTTGTGGTCGAATCCTCAAGGTCTATGAGATTACAGTAAAGCCCTTCGATGAAGGCCGAATTATTGACTCATATGATTGTATCAAAAAGTTTAGGCAACACTGTGAGCAGCAAATTCATGAAGTAATTGTTATTTGTAGACCAGAAGATTGCCCAGAATATATACAAAAGAGCGGTTTTAAGTCCTGCTTCGGCAGTGTTGAATATCAGGATGTAAAATACTACTTTTGGGATCTATATGAATGGATTGCATCCATGCTCCAAAGGATGCCAGATGAAGGGAAGGAACTTTTCTTTATCGATCTTAACGGATATATTAATGATGTTAATACATCCGAAGTTGTCAAAGTAGAATGGCGTAAGATTCATGGTATCGAATAAGTAAAATGGAGGGACATCCCAAAAGAGATGCCCCTCCATTTTTCGATACAAATCAATATTGCCCTTTGATGTACTCAACAACAGCTTTTGCCACTGCCTCTGCTAATCTACAAGGTACTGCATTACCAATTTGTGTATATATTCTTCCCTTATTCCCGCAGAAAATATAGTCATCAGGGAAAGTTTGAATTCTGGCAGCCTCCCTTATGGTAATTCTTCTTAACCGAGAAGGAGCCTCTGTAAATTCTGGTGTAATTGTGCCATCAGTCAGGCCTTTGTGATATGCGACAACCCAATCCTCAGATGCATCACCATAGAGATATTCCTCATCAACAAAGGGGGTTTTATTTCCGCCCATTGACGCGGGCAATGTATTAGAGTATCCATCAACACACATTGGCCTGCCTTGACCATTAAAGTACATACCGGCATATGGGGATTTTCGCATGATGGGACGTGTTGCAAAAGTAATTTTGGCTGTGCAGGTGTTGGGGTTATTTTTTGTACCAGCCTTTCCGAGTGAAGCCAACAATTCCCTGATCGTTGGTGCAGGATTTTTTTGGCGTTCAATACAATCATTCATATGATGCTCAAAAAAAGGATCATTGTTATCCTTAAAGCCAATAAAAAACACACGTTCTCTTTTTTGCGAAACACCATACTCTGTTGCGTTTAATATGAAAGATGCGCAATTATAACCCAAACTAAAAGCGCGGTCCATATATTTTTTTCTGACAGGTTCCCATTTTTCCAGAATTCCTAATGCTTTTACATTTTCCATGACAAAGAAACGGGGGCGTACTTTTTCTACTACATCCAAAAATGTAAAAATTAGCTTACTCCGTTCATCATCAGGATTCATTTTTCCGGCTACGGAAAATCCTTGGCAAGGCGGACCGCCGAAAACCAAATCTACACCCTCGTAGTTGCTTAACTCATCAAAAATATTATTGATATCATCATTTAGCATGTTGCAGCCAGGATGGTTAGCGCGATAGGTTTCTGCAGCTTCTTTCATAATCTCATTTGCAAAAACTACATTAAAACCTGCGGCTTCAAAGCCTATATCCATCCCACCAGCACCGGTGAATAGTGAAATAGCGGTAAGTTTGTTATTCATTTAGGTTGCTCCTCGCAGTTTTCATGAATTTTAAAAATTAGAGAATTGTTTTTGGAGTTCAAGTAAATATCAAATTGGGTTTTACCTTTTTCGACATTCATATTGGTGAGGATTGCCTTAGGCAAGCGGACACGCATATCCTGCTGCAACACATATGTATCGAGGTAAATTAGCTCTGTCATAATACAACCTCCTTCTGCCCTGATTTTAGTCTAACTATACCCTGGATGCAGTCTGAAGTCAACTTGAACTCGAACGCTTTGGGATGAAAATCTTATATTTGTTACCTGTGACGAATGTAGTTGCTTTGAGAATAACGATAATACCAGAAGGCGCTGAGACTTTACCGTCTCAGCGCCTTCTGAATTTACTTCTCTTTCCGTTTCCCGTTCAAACTGTCCCAATAGTTGCGCAGCAGTCCTTCGGCCTCCCTATCCATGAACCGGAAATAGAATACAGCGCCAGCCAACGCCCAAATACCATAGCCCACATATTCCAACCAGGGGTACAGCGGCACAAGATATCTTCCGGCAAGGGTGATGACACCCAGGATGGCTATATAGATGAGCAGCACGATCAAGGTCGTATT
>OGWU01002039.1_pt1 | contig 10658 bp, 6 predicted proteins | sample 1576071 | NCBI WGS metagenome assembly OGWU01 (sample SAMEA3541582, study PRJEB24748) | human gut metagenome | biome: human gut; feature: human-associated habitat; material: faeces | place: China | collected 2012
TTGACAAAAAAAGATTTCACTTCTCCCTATCAGAAAAGTGAAATCTTAAAAATCTGCTTTGATTTTTCCAAAATTATTCTTCTATTTTCCTTTTATCCCTCTGTTTTTTCACGACCAAAAACAGAATCATAAACCCACTAGCTAGTAAGATCCATAACAAGGTACTCAGCAACGCTTTATCTCCAGTTTTTACCAGAGTATTCTGTTCTGTAGGAACTTTCGGCAATTCATATCGATTAACAAAGCGAACTGCATCTTTTTTCACTTCCTCTTTCCCCTGCTCCAAAGCTACAACCGTCGTTTCCAAGCCTTGCGCAGAATCTGCAGTACAATATACTGTCACATTATACACACAAGTATCGTAGGTATAATATTCTTGATTTCCTGGCTGTTGTCTGACTTCGTACTTGTAAACACCTGGCTGTTTAAAGGTAATAGGAGGAAATGCCTTTTTTCCCTGACCCTGAATCTCTATTGTGACTTTTTGGTTCTCCGTCTGTTCCGGCATAGGTGCATCGTTCGTCAATGCTTGCATCTGAATCACAAAAGTTTCCTGACGCAAAGGCCTATCTCCTTCCAAGACTGTTTCAACAGGAAGTTGAAAGCTTGTTTCCATCGCAAAAGTCTGCAGTGTATCTTTACTGAATAATAACAACATGAGTAAAATAGAAAACAGAGTTTTATTTAGCTTTTTCACATATTACTCCTTCCTGTCTTTATCCTCCACCGGTATCATCTGTGCCAGAACCACAGTCCTTGCATCCGTGAATTCCGATGTACAGGTAGTTAAAGATATAAGCTGTGGATGCTCGCATTTTTCCAATGCATTCAACACATCGTCTCTAACAAAAAGAGCTTGACTTCGGATATAATCCAATTGACCATCTTTCCATTTTGGAGGCCAGTTTTGAAGTTGGAATATCCTCTCATCTGAAACTCCGGTTATCAATACAGCCGCCACCTTCAGATCATATACTTTATTCGGCAAAAGCAGGGTTCCTGTATCATGTTTCTCAAAAAATTCCGACTTTTTATATAAGTCCAAATCTCCAAACATATTTCCCCCATCCATGTGATGGCCATACAAAAGATTATAAGAATCTGTAAAATCTTTTGCATTCTGACAGTCTAGAAAAATGCTTCCCGCAAGAGCAAACTGTCCATATATATCTCGATTAATATATGTAAGATTGGTTTCTCCCTGCAAAACCGGATAATCAATATGGGTCCCATCCATAGTAAGCCATGCACAGACATCTGGATTAATGGAACACAGCTTTGAGAAATCCGGCTTTTCTTTATCCGGTTTCAGTTTCAGCATATCCTCCTGAACATTTTCTGCAGCCGAATAAATTCTACGGTTATCATTCAACACAAATAACGCATAAGCGGCCGCAATAATAAAAATAAGAATCAGCACAAAACTGATAATAAAGTTCAGGAAACGTTGTATATATCCGGAAATTTTATGTCCCACTATTTTGCTTCCTTTCGTTGTCTGCCTTTCTTTTTGCAGAGAATCCCCCCGCAAATCACCGGAGGATTCCCCTTATATACCTCTATTATTCCTCTCTTCTTCTACGACTTTTTACGAACATCATTCCTGCTCCGATAATAACAAGACCAAGAATTACTACATAAGGAAGAGTTTCAAGATTAATTCCTGTGTTTGGCTTTACCATATCGCTGTCTTCATTATTTGCACCCTTGCTGTTGCTGATAACAATATTATTATTCGTATCAGATCCAACAGTACCAGATGCAAAAAGGGTTCTTCCATAGTCTTTATCAGCCGGCTTATCAACAGTTGGATTCTCTACTTTTGTTCCTCCGCCATAATAAGCTACCGTATATCCTTTTGTCGTATCATTGATATTTGATTCCGTCAGCTGTCCAATATGCTTCGGATCCTCTTTCACCGTATATTTTACCCCTGCCGGAATCCCCTTAAACTCAACGACTTCATCGTCTTTAATCTGGAGTGTTACCTCTGCTGTATATCCAGTGGCGTCAGTTCCTGTCCAACTGGAATTAGCACTTCCCACTTTAGAAATCACATGCTCTTCTCCATCATTGCAGATAATATCACTGCGAACCGGCTTCTCTGACTGCAACGTTACGTGCACCTCAAATTGTTCCTTGCCTGCTAATAGTCCTCTTGCCTGCTTCATAATCTTAAATTTTGCTTTTTCTACCGGCTTCTCTGACTCTGGAACTGGTTTTACCGGATCCGGATCTTCTGGTTGCGGAGTTGGAACCGGGTTCGGATCTGGATCTTGTGGCCCCGGAAGTTCTGGATCAACCTCTCCGTCTAACAAATACTTATTTTTAAAATCTGCTTTTTTAGTTGCGTCATTGCTCGTATCTGTTTCCGCCCCTACAAAATCACCGTTTGCAGCAACCGTCACAAACTTTTTCAGACTACCGCCATCATATTTTACAACAACCTGGATAAATACAGACGCTTTGTCATATACCACACCGGCTGTATCCTTTGAACCTGGTGCATATTCATCTGGGGACAGCTCTTTGATTTCATAGTTATATTTTCCCGGTACCGTATAAGCCGGCACAGTCACCGTAATATTATTTGTAACATTTGTAACCTGCAAATCTGCTACGCTTAATGCTGGTGCAGTAGCTGGATCCATTGGCGCTGCTGTACAGGTCGTTGTAAATTTCAGGATTTCATCTGGGAATCTGTCTACTGATGTTGTACCATCATTTTTCACATACTTCTTCTCAATTACAAACTCCGATGTTCTTCCTGCGTCGCTTCCGTCTGTCGGATAATTCGTTGGCGCTGCCAAAACTGGTATGCTCATACAAAATGACAGAACAACTGCCAGTATAAGTGATAATTTCTTTTTCATATTTCTTCTCCTTTTATCATATGTTAATAGATTCTGCAAAGTTAAAATCCTCTGCGTCGGACAATGGTAATCACCTTGCCCTTTATTGCTTCCTCTGGCAGCGGACCAAAGTCCCTGCTGTCAGAAGCTTTTGTACGGTAGTCTCCAAGAACAAAGATATACCCTTCTGGTACATGATACGGATATTCTAAAAGCTCTTTTGGTTCTGTAGGGTACAGAATCTCTCCTGATTGTACTGCACCATTTACATACAGTTTTCCCTCATCATCCATATCCACATAATCTGTTTCTTTTGCTACTACCCTAGACACACAGATTTCTCTGTCCATCTCATACAGGATCAGATCGTCTTTTTGGATTTCGTTCTCCAACCGAAATCCAAAAACGAGATCCCCATCTTTCAAGGACGGAAACATCGCATTTCCGTTAAGCTGGCAGACAATAAACACTTTAGAAAACAGGATATAAAATACAAGTATTAATCCTGCCAGCCTTACTCCCAATTCTCCCCAGCCTCTGCGGTCAAGAATCTTATTTCTGCGAGACTTAATGACCTCTTCCGCTGTTACTTTTGAACCTTGATGCTTCTTTTTCATTTTTCTGAAACTTCCTCACACTTTCCGGTTCGTTCCTGTAAGAGAAGATCGTATCTTTTTCTCTCCCACACAAGCGCCTCCTCATACATCTGATTTAACTCTTGTATTTTCTTCCAGACATCTGCTTCATCTACACCAAAAAGTCTTCTTTTGAACCTTAACCGTTCTAAGTACAGTGCAATCCTATTTTCCTGCTGTCTGTTCCGATCTTCTCTTGATTTTTGTTTTGAATCTATCGCACTCCCTCCTCTTTCGTTATTCTCTAATAACTCTCTTCTTCCTTCCCCAGAAAAACAGGGCGGACATAATACTTATGATGATCAACATTCCTACATACAGCTTCTGATCTAAATCAATACCTGTATTTGGTGTTGCATCCTCTTGATTTTTATTTGTGATCTCGAGTTCAATCACATCTCCCGGCGTTCCATTAATCGAATACTCCATAACAGCTTCATTGTCATTTTCTTCTGCGTCAACTTTCTGCAAAGAATCTCCATTTTGATTTTTCCTTGAAATTGACACATCATATTTGACAGTGTCTACCGTTTCTGTCACTTTCAGAACGGAACCAAGCGCTACATGTTCTATCGTAACCATATCGCCATCCTTAAGAGAAGCGTTTATTTGTTTGTTCATCTGCATACCATCTTCCTGATATGCTATCTTCATCTTGAACGGCTTATTTCTTTCACCAAAAGGACCGGTTACTTCTTTTTTAATGCGAACCGTAACTCCACCCTTTTGCGGATGATTGACGATATGTCTATCCGTAAGTGGTTTCCATTCCTGTGTCTTCGGATCTCTCTCATATAAGAAGAGAATCTCATCTTCTACATCCACCATATACAAAGCCAGGTTATCCTTGTATTGTGTTTTACTAATATCTCCCTTGTATGGGGTAGAAGACTCTACCATCCAATATCTGCCATTTGCAACATGATCCGGTATATGAAGCATACCCTTCTGATCCGTCTTAAATTCCGTATCTTGGATTGGTGTACACTCCACCCCATCCTTTTTCAGGATCACTTTATCACTGGTCTGGCCATTCTGGTATTCTACAGTATAGGCTTTATCATCTACATATTCTGAAGTACCATCTTTATACGGCACTTCATACAACATGAACCTCGCACCTTCCAAACGTTTTCTTGGAAGATCATCCGTCTTTAAGATGCTCCGCTCTGCCAGATTAAAGTGCAGATTCTGAACCTCCAACTCGATCTTCTCAATTGTTTTGAATTCCTGCTCATTTGTCGGGTTTACAAGCTGATCACTTTTATCCTTGTATACAATTTCCGGATAAACCACTTCGTAGTATAGGAATCCATCACCAAATTCCGGCGAGTAATGGGTTTTACCGATTTCAATCTCTTCTATCTTATACTGTACCGGCTTCTGATCCACAAACAATGGTACTTTATCAATTGTACACTGCCATCCATTCTCCTCATCCAGGATAAAGTCCTGACCTGTGGATACCCCATCTCTGTACAAACGTACCTTTACCTGTTTTTCAGTCAGTGCATCATTTCTGTTTTCCCATGTCTTTTTAATATGCAGACTGCTGCTTTTTGAGAAATTTCGGATATTTAGGCTCGTTGCTCCTCGAAGTGTCAATACTTCTTTCCCATCAATTTTTCCATCTTCAGGTGCCGCAACTCCGTCTTGTGAGCCTTCCGCCTTTCTGTCAACCAACTTTGCAGATACGATTTGGAACGCTCCGTCTTTAATATCAACCTTGATTTCAATGTCTCCCGGATCAATATAGCCAACCGGCACATTCGTTTCCCTCAACAGATAAGTCTCCGTAGCTACACGATTATTGCCCGAGTCATCCTGCAGCAAAACAGAGAGTTCTGCAATACCATTTTTATCTGTGGTAACCGAATCTTTTTTATTCCCGTCTACCATGACATCAAATGTAATCTCTTCCATTCCTTGCCCTGTAATAGCATCAAATTTATTTAGGGTAAGAACCCCCGGTTCTTGATAACGATTTTCCAGTTCAATGGTAAGCGATTCCCCGCCACGTCCCAATCCACGTCCTGTAAATTTAATTCCGCTTTCCGGATATAATTCCCAAGTATTTACATTTTCTCCCGCTTCATGGGAATTATGAACGTTATACCACCCCGAAAATTGTACGTTCGGTTGAGATGGCTGATAATTATACTCTTTTAACGTGTACTTCCAGAATGGATCTGCTTTCACAATCCAAGTACAGCTTGTATGTGTTTCGTCATCCCACGTTCCTACTATCTGTTCTGGTGCATTATCCGCTGCCGGCTGCTGACCTTCTTCTGTTGGAAGCACCAACTTCATATGCTGATGAAATGCCGGTGGCTGAGGTCTCCCATCTGAGAAGGTTGCATCCTCATCGATACTCATATAATAATTCTGTTTGATCTCTTCTATAACTTCCGGAGCTCCAACAAAGTCTTTCTTTACTGTAAGATAACCATTTTTAGCTACAATTCGTCCATCAATATGCCAGCCGTCTGCCGCTACACCCTTGAAAGAATACCAATAAATCGTAAAAAATTCTGTATCTAGCTGAGAAGAAGGAATCTCCTTTTGTCCGATACGGATCTTTCGTCCACTTTCACGTATCGTCTGGAACACTTCTTCGTCCGAAGGAATTCGATCCAATTTGTATACGTAATCTTCATCTCCTTTATAGCCTTCGTCCGCCTTTGTTCCCTGCAGAAGTTTCATTACACTCTTATGGCCTTCCGCATACTGATCCCACGAACTTGGATTCTTATTCCCCAGTACCGGCACATCTTTTACACGACTTGCCTTCCTATTGCAGTTCGCTACAGCAACCGCACTTGTATAATCCTGTTCATTCACTGATGGCAAAGGGATCGATCCATCTTCTGGCATTGCCGATTTACAAATATAAAACTGTACCTGTCTACGGCTTATATCACTTACCCGACTCCAGGATGCATAAAACACAATCGGCCGTTGCGTATCCTTATAAATATCCGAAAGATTAATTGCGGCGTCGCACTCCTCCCAACGACCAGATGCATTTTTATAATCCCAATGATCAAATTCATACTGCTCCAGCTCTTTACTATCATTATCCTCATGGTCATAGGTCAGCGGATATGGTGATTTTATCTTATAATCTAAAGCTTCCTCCACAGGAATATCTTCAATAAATCTTGTCTTATTCTGAACCTGCGGCGTCATCTTCTCTTCTTTCGGCATCTTCTTCATATACCGGGTCGTATCATAGACAATCCTCACTGTACCAGGCTCTTGTGGCTTATCTGCGACAATCTGATAAGAATAACCGATCTTTGACATATGAAAGGCTAATATATCTGCTCCCGATGACTGTGGATAAATATCCGGCGCATCTCTGTCGTTCGACGTACAACTCCAGACAATATCTTTTCCCTGATACTCCCCTTCCTTCGTCGCCTTCTTAGGTACTTCTACTTTATAGTCATCTCCATGAGGCACATACTGTCTTAAAACTGCTTTACCTTCTGTCAAATCCATTGGATCAATTACTTCTACAAGGTGGAAACTTCCCTCCTCATCAAACTTGCGCCCGGCAACACCAATCTGGGCTGACAGACCCGTCAAACGGTCAAAATAGTTTTCAATTCTGTCTGGATTCAACGGGTTAGGATTTGAAAAGTAATACACCGACACATCATTCCCATTTTTCAAAACAGGAATATACCATGTTCCATCTTTATCTTTATAAGGATGTTGTACAAATACCCGGCTGTCCGTCGCATATCCAAATAAGATCTTTTCTTTTCTATCCGATCCCGGCTCCAGTTTTTCCGGTTTGAAGCCAAACTCTTTATAGATCTGGGAGATCGTATCATCCTCTCCTGCTCTTAGATAATACCGACTGCTTCGCCCACTGTTTTCTTCTGTTATGTAGTACTGAGTCGCATTGATGTTTTTCACAAGCCGATAGTCCCCATCGATAAACACATAGAAACTAATATTGGCCTCTTTTTCTTCTGCTGGTTTTGCCGTATTATCCGGAACAATCACATAAGGTCTTACCGCAGCATCTCCTGAAATGGTAAAACTCATTTCTCTATTTGCTTCATCCTTTACTCCAGTAATACCAGAAGGTGATCCATCTTCCTTTCGGCATTCCCAGTTCACATCTTTCGTTTCTCCTTCTGCAAGCGGCTCTGTACTTACCGTTCTTGTCAGCGTTGATTTTCTCGCCACAAAGTCAATCGCCGGGAGATTCTCTAATGCTGTAGGGCTATAAACCTGTCCCTTCTCATCCTGCACTGTTACACTGTAAAAGCCATTATACCGATTATCGTGATATTCCATCAGTGTCTTTACATTCAGAATCGGTGCATTCTGACCATCCGGGAGATAATACACATCCATTGGCTGTCCTGTTTTTCCTATATAGATACAGTCCAGATTGTTTTGCGTATATTTCCCCGCATTGTGAATCGTATCATAATCTCTCTTGGAATAATAAAATCTCTCACTCTTTCCGTTTAAGATAGATCCATCATAATGGAATTTTTCCAATTCTTCCTGTAATACTTTATTAGAAATATAATAGTAAGTAGTTCCTTTATCCGTCTCTGTATCTTTCAGCACAGGAATATCTTTTTGAACGACGTTATATCTCTCATAATCTACAAATGTATAGAACTTAATATTTAATGTCTCTGGAGCAAAGGTATTGCATGCAATCGTATATGGCTGTTCGATCTGTTGAACTGTAAATTCTAATTTTTGTTCCTGCGCATTCTCCACTGCCGGTATCGTCTTTTTCCCGTCTTCACTAGCGCAAAGCCATTCATCCGCCTTTGACTCTCCAGGGTCAACCGAAACGGTAACATTATCCCCTTTCTTATGATAGGTAACTGTCTGAGAACCATCCAGCTGCAATACCGTCATCGAATAAAAGCTGTGTTTATTGGATTTTAACTGATCTGCAACCGATGAGGTAACCGTTCCATCTCCATCTACCACATCTTCCGGAACCTTCTCAGATTTTTCCGCTCCCTTTGGCATATAATAAATGTCTGTTGGTACCGTACTACTCTGATTCGTCAAGGTATAGGATACATATTGCTTTCCTTTGCAAGTCTTCATTCCAGCATGTGCCAATGTCTTTCCACCGCGCACCGTATATGGGAAATATTTTCCATATTGTGTATCCGTCGCTTTCATTCCATATTCTTTATAAATCTCTGCCAGATCATCTACGGAAACATAGCACTCACCATTATTATTCCACTGATACACCTCTTTCAAGGAATCACTTGGCAGCTGCCGAATCTCATTGTCCACATATATATAAAACTGAATGTCAAACGCAGTCTTGTCCGCTCTTTGAATCACATAAGACCGCTCAATCTTATTCAACACAAACTTCGTTTTATTTTCTGCCTCTAACGTTCCATCTACATCCACATCATCGCTTCCGACACAGGTCCATTCAATCTGATCCGTCTGTTCCGGAATGGTCGGATTATAATTAGATACTGACTGTTCAAATGTTGTTTGATACAGTGCATAATGAATCTGATCCTGTCCTTCCCCCTTTACCTCTACAGAATAAAAGGAGTTATCTCTTTTTACGGCCGACGCTAGTGTTAGGTATGCTCCCTTTCCCTCCGGAAGATAATAAATATCTACAGGGACACTCTTCTTATCCACCCCATCATTATAGGAAACATATGTTTTTCCAGAATCCGGATCCTCATAAACAGTTCCATATTCTATTCCGTTTTTCCCTCTATTGGCAGACACAAACTTCTTAGACGCATTTGGATATTGACCATCACTTCCTTTGGCAAATCCAAACTCTCCATATACTGACATAAGATCATCCAAAGAAATTCCATGATATGTATTTCTTCCTTGCGTCCACGTCTTAACACCGGAAATTCCATTTGTTTGAAGCTTAAGCTTCTTTCCTTCATAAATAATATAGAAGTCAAGATTGTAATCCTGTTTCTCTTCATAAGTCTCCGGTGTTACATTCGCTGCATTCTGCGGGGAATCCATCTTTGCATTCTGCTGCTCTGACGGCACTTCACTGTCTGTTAAGCCTTCGCTATCTGATGGTAATCCTTCTTCCGCCTGACCTTCTCCCTCCGGTGTCTGTGATCCTTCCGGGGCAACTGGTTCTACTGAAGGTGGAACTTCTTCCGACGGTTGTTCTTCCCCTAAAGGGGATTCTCCTTCCGGCATCATTCCGTCCTCTGTCGTTCCTTCACCTTCTGCAAACATCTCTGCGCTCTCAGCAGCTCCATCGGTTTCTTTCAACATTTCTCTTTCTTCCGCAGAAGGCTCTGCTGCTGTTAAAACCGTTGTCCCAATACCACTTATACCCATAACGAGTATAAGCCCCCATGCTATCCATCGGAGCCACGCATTTTTCTTTTTCACATTCCTTCCTCCTTATATCCTCAAGTTTTTTTGAAAATTAAATCTTTCTAATTACTTATATTTCGACGCTAAACTCATCCCATAGAGATTCCATCTGCCAAGTTCCCCTACATACTACGATGCCATTTGACATTTTTCTCTATATAATCCGTCTGTTTATTATATATATTATAGCACGAACTATTGTTTATACAAGTATGGTTCCCCAATAAGTCGCAAAAAAAAGAGATCTCACACAAGAAATCTCTTTTTATCCTTTTCAAAAAAACAATTATCAAACTTCTTATCGCCCATTAACTCCAATTAATAATACGAAATCTCATTATATGCCAGACTCGTTCCATTTGGACTGCTTACTGTGCACTCTAAATGTCTTGCCCCTCCTGTTCCAGTCACACTCGGTCCTTCAAAATAAATCGTATATATTTGATTATAAGCTGTTAGCCCATTTGCTAAAACATACACGGGCTCTCCTCTCCGGGGTGCCTGTCTGGCTTCTTCCCTCTCCGGCCCCGTACCATCTCCTTCCCTCTCCTGTCCCTCCGCGACGCTTCCTCTACTGAAATCCTTCAAACTTACGCCAGCGCCCTTTTCCGGCATGGTGGCCTCACGGGTGCGACACCGCCCCGCCATCATTCCACCGCCATGCAGGAGGGCATATGCGCGACAATTTCACTCTGGCCCATACGTTCACGGCCCGCTGGGAAGGCGGCCTTTCCGACCACGAAGCCGATCCCGGCGGCATCACCAATCACGGCATCTCCCTGCGCTG
>OGWU01002042.1_pt1 | contig 10655 bp, 9 predicted proteins | sample 1576071 | NCBI WGS metagenome assembly OGWU01 (sample SAMEA3541582, study PRJEB24748) | human gut metagenome | biome: human gut; feature: human-associated habitat; material: faeces | place: China | collected 2012
GGCGGCTGCGAGCGGCGTCGAGGCGATCGTGCAGCCGGGAGGCAGCGTCCGGGACGAGGATTCGATCCGGAAGGCCAATGAATCGGGTATTCCGATGTTGTTTACCGGGATGCGTCATTTCAAACATTAAACTGCGGATTTCGTGTCCGTCGGTCGGATTATTTTTTATGGACGATTTCCGAGCCGCTCTTTGCGGAAAGTGCGGTCGGGAATAAACGATAGGTTATGAAAGTTTTAGTCGTAGGCGGCGGTGGCCGCGAACATGCCGTCGTCGATGCGTTGTCGCGTTCGCCGCAGGTTTCGAAGATATATTGCGCTCCCGGCAATGCGGGTATCGCTCGTCAGGCCGAGTGTGTGCCGGTCAAGGATACCGATGTCGAGGGATTGCTTTCCCTTGCTCGTGAAAAAGAGATCGACCTCACGGTGGTAGGACCCGAAGCGGCGCTCGTGGCCGGTATCGTCGATCGCTTCCGTGAGGAGGGACTTCGTATTTTCGGCCCGACGAAGGCGGCGGCCCGCATCGAGTCGAGCAAGGAGTTTGCAAAAGATCTGATGGGGCGGTACGGTATTCCGACGGCCGGTTACCGGGCGTTCGACGATTACCGGAAGGCTTCGGAGTACGTTCGTTCGCGCCCTCTGCCCGCCGTCCTGAAATACGATGGTCTGGCTGCGGGAAAGGGTGTCGTTATCGCCCGGACGATGGAGGAGGCCGATGCCGCGTTGCGCGACATGTTGCTGGACGACAAGTTCGGCAAGGGACGTGTGGTCGTGGAGGATTTTCTGACCGGACCCGAATTTTCGTTCATGTGTTTCGTGTCGGGGCGCAAGGTGCTGCCGATGGTGCTGGCGCAGGATCACAAACGGGCGTTCGACGGCGATGAAGGTCCCAATACGGGCGGTATGGGAGCATACTCCCCGCTGCCGTTCATTACTCCGGAAGACGAGGCTTTCGCATTGGAAAAGGTGATGCAGCGCACGGCCGACGCTCTCTGCGACGAGGGATGTCCTTTCACGGGCGTGCTTTACGGCGGTTTGATGAAGACCCCGCAGGGAATCCGCGTGATCGAGTTCAACGCCCGTTTCGGCGATCCCGAAACCGAAGTGGTGCTGCCCCGCCTGAAGAGCGACATTTACGATATTTTCAGCGCCGTAGCCGACGGACGGGATCCGGGCGAGGCCGAGTGGCACGACTTTGCGACTCTGGGGATCGTGCTGGCATCGAAAGGATATCCCGGCTCCTATGAGAAGGGGTATGAAATTACGGGAACGGAGCAGGTGGACGGCGTAGTGTACCATATGGGCACGGCGATAAAAGAGGGGCGGCTCGTTACCTCGGGCGGCCGGGTGATGATCGTCGTCTGCCGGAGTGCCGACCCGGAGCAGGCCAGGTGCCGGGCGCTCGAGGAGGTCCGGAAAATCGGTTGCGAGAATCTTTTCTATCGATCCGATATCGGTATGAAGGCTCTTTCGTTTTTAGTGAAAAAATAGTTATATTTGTCCTTCGAATCCCTGGATGGGACGGATAAGCAATCTTTAAAATCAAAACAATATATGGTAATCAGCGGAAAAGAATTAGCGGCGGCTTGCAAGGCCAAGATGGCCGAGCAGGTGAAGACATTCCCGGAGAAATACGGCCGGCTGCCCCATTTGGTAGTGGTGCTGGTCGGTGAGGATGCGGGCAGCGTATCCTATGTGACGGGTAAGACGAAGGCTGCCGACGAGGTCGGTATCCTGAATACGACGATTCGCAAGCCGGCGGACATTTCGGAGGAGGAGTTGCTGAAAATTATCGACGACCTCAATGCCGACGATACGGTGGACGGAATTTTGATCCAGCTGCCGCTGCCGAAACATATCGATTCGGATAAGGTGATCGCACGGATTCGTCAAGAGAAGGATGTGGATGGCTTCCACCCCCTCAATGTGGCGGCTCTCTGGCAGAAACAGCCCTGCGTGCTGCCCTGTACGCCGAAGGGTATCATGAAGCTCCTGAAGGATTCGGGCGTGGAGCTGGCCGGACGCAAAGCCGTTGTGATCGGCCGCAGTACGATCGTGGGGCTTCCCGTTGCCAAGCTGTTGCTCGATGAGAATGCTACGGTGACCATTACTCACAGCCGGACGAAGAACCTGGCGGATGTGACACGCGAAGCGGAGATTCTGGTCGTGGCGATCGGCCGTCCGAAGTTCGTTACGGCGGATATGGTGGGCGACGGTGCCGTGGTGATCGACGTGGGTGTCAATCGTGATCCCGAAACGGGGAAATTGTGCGGCGACGTCGATTTCGAGGCTTGCGAGCCGAAGGCTTCGCTGATCACGAAAGTGCCCGGCGGGGTAGGTCCGATGACGATCGCTTGTCTGATCGAGAATACGATCGAGGCATTCCTCAAAAAAGTTGCGAAATAGATTCCGGGTATCTGTGCAATCGTGCCGAATGAGGACGGATTGCCTTGATGCGGATTATATCTCGATATCAGGAGCAGACGCAAGGAAAAACCTTGCGTCTGCTTTTTTATTTGTTTCACAAGGGCTGAACTGCCTGTTTTTTGTGAATATGTGGGAGGGGAGAGGTCTGGTCGGGCGGGTTTCAGAGGATTCGCACCGGCCATAAAAAATAAGGGAGGATTCATTGCGAATCTTCCCTTATTTTGAAGAGCAAGTCCCCGGACTTACTTTTTCATCGTCTTCAGTTTCTCTGTCAGGATCGGAACGACCTTGTGCACGTCGCATACGATACCCACGTCGGCGACGTTGAAGATCGGAGCGAATTTATCCTTGTTCACGGCGATGATGAAGTCCGACTCCTCCATACCGGCCAGGTGCTGGATCGCACCCGAGATACCCATGGCGAAGTAGAGATCCGGACGAACCGTTTTACCGGTCTGTCCGACCTGTCGCTCGTGTGCGAGAATACCTGCATCGACCATCGCACGCGAAGCCGATACTTCGGCACCGAGCACGTCGGCAAGCTCGCGCAGGGTCTGGAACCCTTCTGCCGTGCCGACACCGCGGCCGCCCGAAACGAGTACTTTGGCCTCCGTAATGTCGATCATATTCTTCTGTTCCTTGACCGTTTCCAGAATCCGTACGCGGAACTTCGATTTGTCGAAATTGATTTTTACATCCTCGACCTTTCCTTTGCGGGTCGGATCGGCCGCTTTGGCACGCATCACACCGGGGCGTACCGTGGACATCTGGGGACGATGTTCCTTGCAGATGATCGTTGCCATCAGGTTACCGCCGAAGGCAGGACGCGTCATCAGCAGGTCGCCGTCTTCCGAAATGTCGAGTCCGGTACAGTCGGCGGTAAGTCCCGTGCCGATGCGTGCCGAAAGACGCGGACCGAGGTCGCGGCCGATGCTGGTGGCACCGATCAGCAGAATGCTGGGCTTGCGCTCGTGGATTACCTGGGTGATGGCCTGTGCGTAAGGCTCGGTGGTGTACTGGGCGAGTTCGTCGGCTTCGATCGAAAGGACCACGTCGGCTCCGGCTGCGATCAGCTCGTCGGCCTTGTCTTTGACTCCTTTGCCGAGCAGCAGGGCGATTACCTGCTCATGGAGTGCGTCGGCCAGTTCGCGGGCTTTTCCCAGAAGTTCGAGAGCGACGTTCTGAACGACTCCGTCACGCTGTTCGACGAACACGTAAACGTTTTTATATTGAGATTTATCCATCTTGGTAAGTAACTGTGTTTTTTATGAACGTTTTCAGCGGGCTGGACCGAAAGGATTCGGCTTTTGCCGGGTGCAGAAAACGACTGTTGTAAATGAACGATCGGTAATTTACAGCTTCGCAGTTGCCGGGGCCGATCAGATTATGAATTTTTCTTGCAACTTCTCGACGATCAGATCGGCTGCTTCGGCCGGCTCCAGCTCGAAGACCTTACCTGCGGATTTCGCACCCTACGTTCGTCCACGAGCGACGGCAGGAGGTCCGTGCGCAGCGCTCCCGCCTCGTCGAACGGCATGAAGGATTTGAAGACGCGGGTCGGCGAACCGTTGAGGCCGAGTTTCGACTCTTCGACGGAGATGTTGTCGAAACCCCAGACTTCCACCTGCTTGTCGTATGCCTCCACGATGCCGCGTACCGACATATAACGGGGCCGGTTGGCCGAAGAGAGTACGGTTACCACGCACGGGGTTTCCACCTCGAGCAACTGATACCCCTCTTCCGTCCATTTCTTGACGACGAGCCGGTTTCCTCCTTCGTATTTAATGCCTTCGAGGTAGGTCACCTGCGGCAGACCGAGGTGTTCGGCGATCTGCGGGCCTACCTGGGCCGTGTCGCCGTCGATAGCCTGACGACCGGTAATTACCAGGTCGAACTCCAGCATGCGGAGAGCACCGGCGATAGCGTTCGAAGTCGCCAGCGTATCGGCACCGGCGAATTTGCGGTCGCTCAGATGAATCGCACGGTCGGCACCCATTGCGAAGGCTTCGCGCAGGATGTCGTCGGCCTGCGGAGGACCCATCGTGATAACGGTGACGTGTGCGCCGTACTGGTCTTTCAGCTCCAGAGCCATTTCGAGTCCGGCCTTGTCGTCGGGGTTCATGATGCTGGGCACACCGTCGCGGATCAGCGTTCCCGTAACGGGATCGAGGCGGATTTCCGTCGTATCGGGAACCTGTTTTATACAAACTACAATTTTCATTCGAATATCTGTTTTTTATTGTTTTTACTTTATGTGTCCTTGCGAGGGGAGTACGACCGGCTTCGGGGTTTATTCCGGAACCGGATGCACGGTCGCCCGCCGCTATTTCAACAGTGCCGACGAAATCACCATCCGCTGTACTTCGGAAGTACCTTCGTAAATCTCGGTGATCTTGGCATCGCGCATCATGCGCTCAACGGGGTATTCGCGCGTGTAGCCGTATCCGCCGTGGAATTGCACGGCCTTGGTCGTCACTTCCATTGCGGTTTCCGCTGCAAAGAGCTTGGCCCGGGCGGCATCGACCGAGAATGGGAGCTTCTGGTCTTTCTTGAAGGCTGCTGCACGTACCAGCAGGCGGGCAGCTTCGATTTTGGTATCCAGGTCTGCCAGTTGGAACTGGGTGTTCTGGAACTGTCCGATCGTCCGTCCGAACTGTTTGCGCTCCTTGACGTATTTCACGGTTTCGTCCATCGCCCCCTGCGCGATGCCGAGGGCTTGCGAAGCGATACCGACGCGGCCGCCATCGAGGGTCTTCATAGCGATGCTGAAGCCCTTGCCGACCTTGCCGAGCAGATTCTCCTTGGGAACGATGCAGTTCTCGAAAATCAGCTCGCAGGTCGCCGAACCGCGGATACCCATCTTCTTCTCTTTCTTGCCGATCGAGAAACCGGGGAAGTCGCGCTCGACAATGAATGCCGAGATACCGCGCGTACCCTGCGACTTGTCGGTCATCGCCATCACGATATAAACGTGTGCGTAAGCGGCGTTGGTGATGAAGATTTTGTTGCCGTTCAGGATATAGTGGTCGCCTGCATCGACTGCCGTGGTCTGCTGTGCCGCAGCATCCGTACCGGCGTTGGGCTCCGTGAGGCCGAAAGCGCCGAGCCATTCGCCCGAGCAGAGCTTGGGCAGGTATTTCATTTTCTGTTCTTCGGTACCGTGCTCATAAATCGGAGCGGCGCAGAGCGACGTGTGTGCCGATACGACCACGCCCGTAGTGGCGCATACGCGCGACAGCTCTTCGACGGCCATCGAATAAAGGATGTTGTTGCCGCCTGCACCGCCGTAGTTGACGGGGAAGGGAATACCGAAGATTCCCAGTTTTGCCATTTTCTCTACGGTTTCCACAGGGAAACGTTCCTCTTCGTCGATTTCGGCAGCCAGAGGTTTCACCTCGTTTTCGGCAAATTCGCGGATCATTTGCCGGAACAGCTGCTCGGTTTTGGTCAATTCGAAATTCATTTTATAAGTATGGTTTTTTAATGATTTTAAACAGTCATACCGCCATCTACGCTCAAAACGGCACCATTGACGTAGGCCGCTTCGTCGGATGCGAGGTAGAGATAGGCGGCGGCGATCTCCTCGGGACGACCCAGGCGACCTACGGGAACTTTGGCCCGCATGCCGTCGAGTACATTCTCAGGCATCTTGGCAACCATTTCGGTTTCGATGAAGCCCGGGGCTACGGCATTGACCGTGATACCCTTACGTCCCAGTTCGCGGGCCATCGTTTTGGTCATACCGATCAGGCCGGCTTTCGTGGCCACGTAGTTGGTCTGGCCGAAGTTGCCGTAAAGCCCTACTACCGACGAGGCATTGACGATGCGTCCGTAGCCGGCTTCGAGCATGTAGTTCAACACGGCCTTGCAGCAGTAGAACGTGCCCGAAAGATTGACGTCGATCACGTTCTGCCACTGTTCGACGGTCATTTTCTTGAGCGTGCTGTCGTTGGTGATGCCGGCATTGTTGATCAGGATGTCGATCTTGCCGAACTTGTCGGCGACGCGCTTGGCCGCAGCGGTTACCGCCTCGAAATCGCTCGTATCGACCTTGTCGAAGGTGATGGCGAGCCCTTCGGCTGCGGCTTTTTTCTCCATTTCCTTACCGCGGGCTTCGTTACGTGCCCATACGACTACCTGTGCGCCTTCGCGTGCGAAACGCAGTGCCGTTGCTTCGCCGATACCGGCCGTGCCGCCCGTGACGATGGCGACTCTGTTCTCAAGTCTTTTCATGGTTATCTCTTTTTAGATGAATTCTTTGTTGTGTTTGAGTTTGGCGGTGCCCGTGATGCACTCTTTGCCGGCAGCATCGAGCAGCAGGCATTTGATCGTACCGATGTGTTTTTCGGTGTTTACGTCGATTACTTCGAATTCGGCCGTATATTTCTCCCCGGCGAAGACGGGTGCACGGAACGACATCTCCTGCGAGAGATAGATGGTGCCCTGTCCCGGGAAGAGCATTCCGAAGACCTTCGAGAATACGGAGGCCGAAAGGAATCCGTGCACGATGGGACGGCCGAACGGGGTTTTGGCTGCGAATTCCGGATCGAGGTGGATCGGGTTTTTGTCGCCCGTGATTTCGGCGAAAGCGATCACGCCTTCCTGCGTATAGGTCACTTCGTGACGGTATTTATCTCCTGTTTTGATCATGGCGGGCCTATTTTTTCATGGGTTTAAGATCCTTGGACACGATCAGGTGCGCTTCGGTAGCGGCCTGAACCTGTTCGACGGTGAATTCGGGGTTGATTTCCGTCAGCACGATGCCTTCCGGGGTAATCTCCATGACGCCCATTTCGGTTACGATCATGTTCACGGAGCCTTTGGCCGTCAGCGGCAGCGTACATTTCTTGAGGATTTTGGGTGCGCCTTTGGCCGTGTGTTCCATGGCCAGGATCACCTTGTCGGCACCCGTGAGCAGGTCCATCGCACCGCCCATGCCGGGGGCTTTCTTGCCCGGGATGATCCAGTTGGCCAGGTCGCCTTTTTCATCGACCTGCAAGGCTCCCAGTACCGAAGCGTTCACATGACCGCCGCGGATGATGCCGAACGAGGTGGCGCTGTCGAAGCACGAGGCGCCCTCGAGGGCCGTGACGAATCCGCCGCCGGCATTGATAAATTCGGGGTCTTCCTCGCCCGGTGCGGGGGTCGGGCCCATACCGAGCAGGCCGTTTTCGCTCTGCAGGAAGATTTGAACGCCTTCCGGCAGGTAATCGGGGACGGCCGTCGGCAGTCCGATACCGAGGTTCACCACGTCGCCGTCTTTGAGTTCCATCGCCACGCGTTTGGCGATGATTTCTCTGATCTGTTCCTTTTCCATAGATTTATGTCGTTTTTGTCTGTTCGTCGTACTGTCTTGAAACGGGGCGGTTCTGGAATCCGGGACCGTTTCCTATTTGCGGTGCATTCTGCGGGCCATCTCCTGGGCGATGAACGACGCCACGTCGTCGGCGTAGGTGTTCATGCCGAAGCCGGCGTCATAGCCCAGCTCTTTGGCCAGTTCGTGCGAGATGCGCGGGCCGCCGCACGCCAGAATCACTTTGTCGCGCAGCCCTTCGGCTTCGAGCATTTCGACCAGCTCCGTGAGGTTCTTGATATGGATATCCTTCTGGGTCACCGTCTGCGAAACCAGCAGGGCGTCGGCCTTGAGTTCGATCGCTTTGGCGATGAACTCTTCGTTGGTCACCTGGCTGCCCATGTTGAGGGCTTCGAACATCTCGTAGCGCTCCAGTCCGTAGTGGCCTGCGAAGCCTTTCATGTTCATAATGGCGTCGATACCTACCGTATGGGCGTCCGTGCCGGTGCTGGCGCCGATCACCACGATCGGGCGGCCGATCTGCTCGCGGATGAAGCTGTCCGTTTCGGCCATGTCCCATTTGGTCGATTCGACTTTCGGGACATGGATATTCGAATAATCGACCGTATGGGTGCAGCTTCCGTAGCAGTTGAAGAACGTGTAACCGGCCGTCAGCTCCCGGTGGAATACTACCTGCGGGTTCTCGAAGCCCATCTTTTTCATCAACTGTTTGGCCGCTTCGATGGCTTCGTCGCCGGCGGGCACGGGCAGTGTGAAACTCAACTGCGTTTTGCCGTCGTTCATTGTGTCGCCGTAGGGCTTTATCTTTTTCAGGTCGAGGGGCTGGTCGAAATCCCTGCCTTCGGTTGAATATAATCCTCCACTCATAGAATCAATATGCTAATATAGTTAAAATAAGGCGTTTGGTCGTACTTGCAGCATCGGAATATCATTTTTTCGCTGCGGCGCGACTGCCGTTTTTCATAATCTCCACGAAGGGGTTGTAGTAGTTGCGGCCCTTGCTGCTCACGCCCTCCAGACCCTTGCCGCCGTTCATGGGGCGTTTGATGTCGGCGAAGATTCCCTTCTCGAGCGCCGAGAAGAGTCCCTCTTTTTCGAGGCGTTCGAGAAGTGCGGTAGCTTTGTCCAACACCTCCTTGGCACGTTTGCGGATCAGTCCGCCTTCCTTGAACTCCACTTCGTCGCCGATGTTCTTCATGTTGTTGAAGATGTAGCGGGCGTTCTCGATGGAAAGGTAGCGGTCCGACATGAACGGGGTGTGGATGGCTTCGGTCGGCATACCTAACAACTGAATGCCCTGCGAAGTCCAGATGCCCACCATGTTGAACAGTGCGTCCTGGATATGTCCCCGGAAGATGTTGCCGGTCATGAACTTCGTCGGCGGCATATATTTCAGCGGAGCCTTGGGGAAGATCTCGCGGGTCATCTGCGCCTGCGCCAGCTCGTAGAGGAAGCCGTTTTCGAGCATTGGATCCATCTCGAAGGCGTGTCCCAGACCCATTTGCTCCTCGGGCAGGCCGGCCAGCAGGGCCAGTTGTTCGTTGATCAGGTCGGAAGCCAGCACCGTGTGAGCCTCCTCGACCGCGTCGGCTGTGGTGAGGTAGTTGTCCTCGCCCGTGTTGATGATTACGCCGGCGAAGCCGTTGATTACGCGCGACATATATTGATCGACCAGCGTGCGCTGCATGTTGATGTCGCGGAACAGAATGCCGTACAGGGCGTCGTTGAGCATCACATCCAGACCTTCGAGTGCGCCCATTACGGCGATCTCGGGCATGCAGAGGCCCGAGCAGTAGTTGCACAAGCGGATGTAGCGGCCGACCTCTTCGCCTACTTCGTCCAGAGCCTTGCGCATGATGCGGAAGTTCTCCTGGGTGGCGAACGTACCGCCGAATCCCTCGGTCGTCGCGCCGTAGGGCACGTAGTCGAGCAGGCTCTGGCCCGTGGTGCGGATTACGGCGATGATGTCGGCGCCCTGTCGGGCTGCGGCCTGTGCCTGTACGACATCTTCGTAGATGTTACCCGTCGCTACGATTACGTAGAGGTAGGGGCGCGGCCCTTCGCCGATGGTGGCGATGTAGTTTTCTCGACGCTGGCGGTTGGCTGCGATTTTGGCGATGCTGGCGTCGATATACGGTTTCAGCGCCGCTTCGCGCTCGGCTGCCGTACATACGGCCGAGCGGGTGATGTCGAGTTTGCCGGCAGCGATCTGCTCGGCGATTTGCTGGGGCGTGAGTCCCGTTTCGACGATCGCGTTGCCGAGGAAGAACAGGGCGCCTTCGCCCAATACGTTTTTCTCCCGCAGCTCTTCCACCACCACGTTCGGCAGCGGTACCGCGTTGGCATCCACGCCGTCGATGCCGATCAGACGGCACAGCGTCCGCTCGACGGCTACCGTCGTATAACCTTCCACAAAATCCTGCACCCCGTTGGCGATCTTGCGCGCTACGTCCCGGGCGTGTTCCACCTGGTTAAAGTCTATTCCTAATTTGCTTTTCATATCGTTCATGTAGGCTGTGCCGTACGGCTGCCGTCATTGGTTGTTTTTGAGTTCTTCGTTGCGTTCGATTCGCCGGAGGATCTCCGGGTCGATGCCCAGAATACGGGCGATCCGGATCGCTTCGTGCGGAACTTCGTCCGTCGTGACCTCCTCGAGTGAGTAGTCTATGAAATCGTTGATGTTTTTCAGCGTGATCCTCTCCTCCGCGTTCGTTTCCGAGAAGCCTTTTACCTTCAGCTTGCGGCACGGAGCCGCGATGCCGTTGTAGTGGGTGGTTACGAGCGAAGGGACTTCGTAGTCGGCCAGAAATTCGAGGACGCCGTTCACGATCGCCCTTCCTTCGACCGGATTGGTCGTGCGGGTGTAATTGAGTGATCTGCACCGATTTTCTTTTGAAATACCAAATATGATACAGTT
>OGWU01002050.1_pt1 | contig 10633 bp, 10 predicted proteins | sample 1576071 | NCBI WGS metagenome assembly OGWU01 (sample SAMEA3541582, study PRJEB24748) | human gut metagenome | biome: human gut; feature: human-associated habitat; material: faeces | place: China | collected 2012
TTCCTTTTCGGGCAGGAAAACCGTCATTTCTTCCTGCTTCGATTATATTTTACCAAATCTTTTTACAATTGTCAAATGTGGATTTTATATAGCTGTAATTCACTTCCATTCATAGCAGGAAAAGAAATTGAACGTTATTCAAATTGCTAAATCGTTACAAATCCCTTTATTATCGTATTTGTAAATAGTTTCAAATTTTCTGTCCGTAAAAAGCAAAATGTATTATTTTAATTGAAATGATAAAATTATTGTAAAATTCGGCACAATGCACATATAACGATGATTTTTTACGCTTTTTGTAGTGCAATATTTGGCTTTTCACTTTAAAAGGAGTTATCATGAGCTATGTAATTTTTGTAATTATATCCCTGTCTTTTGTTTTTTCGGCTTGTAACGGAACGATGAACGATTTATCTGTTGCGGTGCTCACCTCCTGCAAGGATGCCGTAACGCTGTGCATTTCGTTATGCGGTACTATCTGTCTGTGGAGCGGTATTATGAATGTCGCAGGTAAATCCGGCATCGTTTCGGGGTTTTCGAGATTGCTTTCGAAACCGCTGTCACTTCTCTTCCCTGATATAAGCAGTAAAGGCAGTGCAATGCAATATATAATCCTTAATTTCATTTCGAATCTGCTTGGACTCGGAAATGCCTCTACTCCGCTTGGCATAAAGGCGATGCAGGAGCTTAAAGATGAGCAGAAAGCAAAAAAGAACGCTACAAGGAGTATGATAATGCTTGTTGTGCTGAATACGGCAAGCGTTCAGCTTTTCCCTTCTACCGTTATTGCGCTCCGTGCGTCCTATGCAAGCGAGTCCCCTGCCGATATCCTGCCGTGCGTATGGGTCGTATCGGCCTTATCGCTGACACTGTCCGTACTGTCGGTGTTCGTTTTTGAAAGGATATGCGATAAAAGAAGGAAGAATCTGAAATGAGCGGTTACAGCGATTATATAGTACCGCTGATAATCCTTGCGGTGACTGTTGCAGGTATAATAAAGAAAACGGATATATTCGATGCGTTTGTCGAGGGAGCCGCAGAGGGTCTTAAAACAACATCGGCAATTCTCCCCTCGCTCATCTGCCTTATGACCTGCATAGGAATGTTCAGGGCATCTGGCGCAATGGAGCTGCTTGTACAGCTTGTAAGCCCGATAACGTCATTTTTCGGCTTTCCGGACGAATGTACGCCGCTTATATTTATCCGTCCGCTTTCCGGGAGCGGTGCGTTATCTGTTTATGACGGCATAATTTCCGAAAACAGCCCGGACAGCTTTATCGGCAGGATAGCTTCAACGATGATGGGGTCAACGGAAACCACCTTCTACACTGTCGCCGTATATTTTTCGGCGGCGAAGGTTAAGAAAACACGTTATGCCATACCTGCGGCGCTTATAGGAGATATGGCAGGATGGATACTTTCCTCCATAGTCGTAAGGCTTATAATGAAATAAAAAAGCACGAAGAAAAGCCTCCGTGCTTCAGTCTGTATATCAGTCTTTTACAATATCACATACATCCGCCCTTGTGACCTTTATAAGATCGTCGGGGGCAAGGATAATCTGTGTGCCGAGCTTTCCTCCGCTGACTATAACCTTGTCAAAGTCCTTTATAGTGCTGTGATAAACTGTCTTGTACTGCTTCTTCATACCTATCGGGGTACATCCGCCTCGGATATATCCCGTAACTGCGTTAATATCCTTGACGTGTACCATTTCTATTGATTTCTCGCCTACCGCCTTTGCCGCTTTCTTCATATCAAGTTCAAGTGCTATCGGGATTGCAAATACATAATAATTCTTGGACTTTCCTTCCGTAACAAGCGTCTTGAATGTGCTTTCATAAGGCTGTCCGAGCATATCCGCTATATGTACGCCGTCGATGAATTCATCACACTCGTATGTGTTGACCTCGTAATTTATTTTATTCTTGTCAAGTATACGCATTGCGTTGGTTTTGTTCTCTTTTTCCTTTGCCATATCAATTCTCCTTTACATCTGAGAGAATTTTAACGCATTTCACATAAAAAGTCAAGCGTTCAGTCAAGTAATGCGCTTATAGCCGGAAAAGGCTGTACGCTGCGTTTCAATATGCCGTGTATATAGGCAATGCAGATACCGTAATTTGTTATCGGAACGCCTGCGTCTTTCGCACAGGCTATGCGGTACTTCATTTCACGCTCGGAAAGAGTGCATCCGCCGCAGTGTACTATCAGCTTATAACGGCTTAAATCTTCGGGGAAAGTGCCTCCCGATGAAAATTCGAATTCAAGCTGTTTGCCGGTGTATTTGTTTATCCATGCAGGGAGCTTCATTGTGCCGATGTCGCCGCACTGCCTGTGGTGAGTGCATCCCTCCGAGATAAGTATCCTGTCGCCGTCACCAAGCTTGTCGAGGGCTGTAACGCCGTGTACGTTTGTTTCAAGGTCGCCCTTATAACGTGCCATAAGTATCGAGAATGATGTAAGCATCACATCGTCCGGGACTTCCTGCGAAACTCTTGAAAATACCTGACTGTCAGTTATGACTATCTTCGGCTTTTCCGATAATTTTGAAAGGGTGGCAGTAAGCTCTGTTTCACGACAGACAGCGGATATTGCTCCTGCCTCAAGCACATCTCTTATCGTCTGCTGCTGAGGGAGTATGAGTCTGCCCTTAGGAGCGGCTTTATCTATAGGAACAACCAGTACGGCTATATCGCCCGGATTCAGCAGATCTCCGCAGATGCACATCTTTTCGTCTTTTACATCAAGCCTTGAGCCGATAAGTTCTTTCAACTCGTAAATGTTTGTGCCGTTCAGTGCGTCTGTGTAGATCGTGCCATCGGTTTTCGGGGGAACGGTATCAAGCAGACCGCACTTGTTCATTACGATAATGTATGGTATATTCTGCTTTTTCAGCCTTTCGAGTATGGCACTGTCAAAGTCGGATATGCCCTTTGTGCTGTCAACCACAAGCAGAGCAATATCTGTCTTGAACAGTATCTGATAACTCTTTCTTACACGCAGGCTTCCGAGGTCGCCCTCATCGTCAAGTCCCGGAGTGTCGGTTATCATAACGGGGCCCAGCGGCAAAAGCTCCATTGCCTTTGAAACAGGGTCGGTCGTTGTTCCCGCAGTATCTGAAACCACAGCAAGCTCCTGCCCTGTTATAGCGTTTATAAGGCTGGATTTGCCTGCGTTACGTCTGCCGAAAATTCCGATGTGTATGCGTTCTCCGCTCGGTGTTGAATTTAAGCTCACCGGTTGCTCCTTTCTCAGTCGGTTTCTCAGAACCTGAAATCTCTCTGACCGTGAATAATGTTGTCGATATACTCGGTCGCCTTTGCTCTTACCTTTTCATTCGGGATGGTCGTAAGCTCTCTTGCGATAAGCTCCTCTCCGATTTTTCTTGTATCCTCCGATGCATAGTCGACAAGGTATTCCTTAAGCGTCATAAGGGCATTCGGGTGACAGCAGTTCTGTATCTGACCTGCCTTGCACAGACTCATGAAGCGGTCGCCTGTTCTTCCCTCACGGTAGCAGGCTGTACAGAACGACGGGATGTATCCGAGCCTCATCAGCCAGTTTACTACCTCGTCAAGACTTCTGTTATCCGATACGTCAAACTGTGCCGAGTTTTCTTCTTCCGGCTCAGGCTCTGCATAACCGCCGACGCTTGTTCTTGAGCCACCGCTTATCTGCGAAATACCAAGATGCAGAACTCTTTCCCTTGACTTCTGGCTTTCTCTTGTGGAAACGATCATTCCGGTATAGGGAACGGCAATTCTAAGACAGGCAACTATTTTTGCAAATGTATCGTCCGTGATGCCGTTATCGAATTCATCGGGATCTATATCATCGGCACGTCTTACTCTCGGAACTGAGATAGTGTGAGGGCCTACGCCGTGTACGGCTTCAAGATGCTCTGCGTGCATAAGAAGTCCCGCAAATTCATATCTGTAAAGCTCAAGTCCGAACAATGCGCCGATGCCTACATCGTCAATTCCGCCCTCCATTGCTCTGTCCATAGCCTCTGTGTGATAAGCGTAATTGTGCTTGGGTCCTGTCGGGTGCAGGCGCTCATAGCTCTCCTTGTGATAGGTTTCCTGGAACAGAATATATGTGCCGATTCCCGCCTCTTTCAGCTTTCTGTAGTTTTCTACCGTCGTAGCGGCAATGTTTACGTTTACTCTGCGGATAGCGCCGTTCTTGTGCTTGATTGAGTAAATAGTCTTGATACATTCGAGTATGTATTCAAGAGGGTTGTTCACGGGGTCTTCGCCTGCCTCTATGGCAAGTCTTTTGTGACCCATATCCTGTAATGCGATAACCTCCTGTCTTACCTCGTCCTGCGTCAGCTTTTTACGGCAGATATGCTTGTTCTTTGCGTGGTAAGGGCAGTAAAGGCAACCGTTCACGCAGTAGTTCGAAAGATACAGCGGAGCGAACATTACGATTCTGTTGCCGTAAAAGTCCTTCTTGATCTGCTCTGCGAGCTTGTATATTTCCTCGTTCTTTTCGGGAATGTCGCAGTCGAGCAAAACCTCTGCCTCTCTGTGCGAAAGCCCTTTTCTGAGCCTTGCTTTTTCAAGAATGCTGTCGATAAGCTCGGCGTTATGCTTGTTTTCTTCGGCATATCTCAGCGTTTCTTCGATTTCCTCGTGGTTGATGAATTCCTCTGCTTTCAGAGATTTGGGATCGTAATTATACATATTTATTTCCTTTCGTTAAAAGAGGCGTGGTCGCCCCTTGATTCGACTATTCTGTAGCCTGCACCCTCAACACGTTTTTGCAGGCACATTCTGCACTGTGCGGATTCGTCGCCTGTGCAGATTTTGTTGTCATACAGCAGATATTTTTTTCTTACGTCTGTCGGTGACAGATTCGGCATTACAACGTTAGCACCGGCTTTAAGCGCAAGCTCTCTGCCTGTCGGATGAATCGTTCCTATCGCAGTAGTCGCAGGAAGCAGTACATCTGGCAGTGCAAGCCGCACAAGACCCAGCATAAACAGCGTAAGCTCAGCCGTACCCTGCGGCTTATCGGCAAAGGGCGTTGCGTGGTGCGGTATAAAAGGGCCTATCCCCACCATTTCGGGCTTCAGTTCTTCCAAAAACAGCATATCGTCGGCAAGATTTTCAGCCGTCTGATAAGGAGAGCCTACCATAAAGCCTGCCCCTGTCTGATAGCCGATTTTTTTAAGCGTCCTAAGACAATCCTGTCTGTGCTTTGCCGAAAGACCGGGCGGATGGAGCTTTGAATAATGCTCGTAATCGGCGGTTTCGTGGCGCAACAGGTATCTGTCCGCACCGCTTTCAAAATATCTGCGGTAGCTTTCTTCGCTTTTTTCGCCTATCGAAAGCGTTACAGCACAATCGGGAAAATCACGCTTTATCGAACAGACAATATCACATATCATATCATCGCTGTAATAAGGATCTTCTCCGCCCTGCAGTACAAACGTTCTGAAGCCAAGCTCATAGCCTGTTTTACAGCAATCAAGTATCTGCTCCTTACTGAGCCTGTAGCGCTCTGCCTGCTTGTTACTGCACCGTATTCCGCAATAATAACAGTCGTTTTTACAGTAGTCGGTAAATTCTATCAGACCTCTGATATAAACATCCTTGCCGTAATATTTTTCACGGACGCTGCGTGACAGTTCAAAGAGATAATCACGCACTGCGTCCCTGTTTTCGATAAGCGATACATATTCGCCTTTTTCGAGGTGGTGTGTGCTGTACAGCTTTGATACCAGTTCTTTAAGTTCTTCGGTTTTGCTCAATCGTCCGCCTCCTTTTCCTTTGAACAATCTGCAGGAAGCTTCTGATAGATAGTCTTTGAGGTAACGCCCTTCAATGCGCCGAGCTTACCCGATAAGGTATTTATCACATCCTGCGGTGCGTCAATGGCAACGCTGATGATAGAAACCCCCGCCTTTTCATAAGGTACTCCCATCCTGCCGATAATGTAATGAGCGCACTCGTGCAGATATTCGTTCAGTCTTGTTACAGAGGAAGGATCGGATACGACTATTCCTATAAGTGCTACTCTGCTCTCACAATTCATTTAATCACCTTTTTCCCGTTTAAAATAAAAATGAGCCGTGCAAGGCACAGCTCTATCATAAAACGTAAAATCGTAAAAATAGTAAAACAAAACCGCCTTGCTTTTCTGTCAGAATAATCTTTCAGATCAGTCAGGTTTATAAAATTGTAGATATTTTGCCGTTCGGTGAAAGAAGCAAATCTCGCACCTTACGGTTCCTGTATTAATTATAACGCAGAATACGGATAAAGTCAACATCGGCACGGCTTTATCCGCATTTTGCCTTAAATGTTATTTATGCACTCTGACAAATATCAGTCGTGTCTGGGCTTTGCGCTGATGTGCTGAATAGCCTGTATGACAGCAACGTCAAGATCGACTGAGGGCTGACTTTCAAGCTCCTGCTTTATGCGTGTGAAAACCTGTCCGTTTACTGTGCTGACATATTTCGGAGGAAGGCGGTTGAGGGAAAACGCTTTCATATCCTCAAGGCAGACCTCGCACTTACAGCAGTTGTAATCTTTGAGCAGTTCCGAAAGTCTTTCGTCAACGTAGTGTTCCATCATATTTATAAGCATAATACGTTTCCTTTCGCATTGATAAAGAGATTTGAATCCTTTTTTACATTTTATCACATTTTCCCCATACAGTCAATAGAATTATGATAATTTGCACATATTTAAATATACTCCGTAAAATTTTTTCGTTGACGGCTGTGTTATATTGACAAACCGCCTTGTCGAGTGTATAATATAAAAGAATGTAAACTAAAATATGACAATAGGCTGATAACGTGCTTTACGTTTGGCTTGATATACAGACCCGGCGGTATGCCGTATTTTAAGCAATACAGCCCGTTTACTCAAAAACGAAAGGAAAAAGCATTTTACATGGGATTACTTACAAAAATATTCGGTAACTATTCCGAAAAAGAAATCAAGAGAATAATTCCGATAAAGGATAAGGTTCTTGAGCTTGAATCGAAATATTCTCCGATGACCGACAGCGAGCTTAAGGCGCAGACTCCCGCACTGAAGGAAAGACTTGAAAACGGTGAAACACTCGATGATATTCTCCCCGACGCATTCGCCGTATGCCGCGAGGCTATGTGGAGAGTTCTCGGCATAAAGCCTTATCCCGTACAGATACTCGGCGGTATTATTCTTTTCCAGGGACGTATTGCAGAGATGAGAACAGGTGAAGGTAAGACCTTCGTTGCCGCACTCCCCTCTTATCTTGTTGCACTCAGCGGCAAGGGCGTACACGTTGTAACGGTAAACGACTACCTTGCAAAGCGTGACGGTGAAATGATAGGCCGTGTACACAGATTCTTAGGTCTTACCGTAGGACTTATACTTCACGATATGAAAAACGACGACAGAAGAAAGTCGTATAACTGCGATGTAACATACGGTACAAACAACGAATTCGGCTTTGACTACCTTCGTGATAATATGTGCAATTATAAGAAGGATAAGGTACAGCGTGAATTCAACTTCGCTATTGTCGATGAGGTCGACTCGATACTTATTGATGAAGCGAGAACTCCTCTTATCATTTCGGGACCCGGAGATAAGTCAACCGACCTTTACCAGAAGGCAAACAGACTTGCGTTACAGTTAAAGCCGTTCACTGTCGTAGACCTTGACAGCAAGGAAGATCAGGATCAGTTTGACGGCGATTATATCATAGACGAAAAGGCAAAGAACGCTACTCTTACCCAGCGTGGCGTTAAAAAAGCGGAAGCATATTTCGGCGTAGATAACCTTATGGATGCCGAAAATATGACGCTTTTACACCATGTCAACCAGGCTATCAAGGCGGTAGGCGTAATGAAGCGTGACGTTGACTATGTTGTAAAGGACGGCGAAATAGTAATCGTTGATGAATTTACCGGACGTCTTATGTTCGGACGTAGATTCAACGAGGGCTTACACCAGGCTATCGAGGCAAAGGAAGGCGTAAAGGTTAAGAACGAGAGCAAGACGCTCGCTACCATCACCTTCCAGAACTTCTTCAGACTGTACGACAAGCTGTCAGGTATGACAGGTACGGCTATGACAGAAGAAGCCGAATTCAGACAGATTTATGCACTTGACGTTATAGAGATACCTACCAACAAGCCTATAGCAAGAATCGACCACGAGGATCAGGTATATAAGAATGAAGAGGGCAAGTACAAGGCAGTAATCCGTCAGATTGAAGAGTGCCACGCAAAAGGTCAGCCTGTACTGGTCGGCACTATCACGATTGAAAAATCAGAACTTCTTTCCTCAATGCTCAAGAAGAAAGGCATAAAGCACGAGGTGCTGAACGCAAAGAATCACGAGCGTGAAGCTGAAATCGTTGCACAGGCAGGTAAGAAGGGTGCGGTTACTATCGCAACCAACATGGCAGGTCGTGGTACGGATATTATGCTCGGCGGTAACGCAGAGTATCTCGCAAAGGCAAGAATGAGAAAAGAAGGCATGGATGAGGCTCTCATAAACGAGGCTACAGGCTTTGCCGAAACAGATAACGAAGATATTCTCAACGCAAGAGAAACATATATCAAGTACAATGCGGAATATAAGGCCGCAATAAAGGACGAGGCTGAGGAAGTAAGACAGGCTGGCGGTCTGTTCATACTGGGTACGGAGCGTCACGAATCACGCCGTATCGACAATCAGCTGAGAGGTCGTGCAGGCCGTCAGGGTGACCCCGGCGAAAGCCGCTTCTTCATTTCGCTTGAGGACGATCTTATGCGTAAGTTCGGCGGCGAAAGAGTACAGAGTGTAATGCAGACGCTCGGTATCGAGGACGATGTACCGATCGAAAACGCATTCCTCACAAAGACTATCGAGTCCTCACAGCGTAAGGTCGAAGGCAGAAACTTCTCTATCCGTAAGAACGTACTTGACTTTGACGATGTAATGTCACAGCAGCGTATGACGATTTATTCACAGCGTGCCAAGGTGCTTGACGGTGAAGATGTCAGCGACTATGTAAAGAATATGATAAAGGAAACCATCGAGGAGAATGTCAAGACATACTGCTCCGATGATTATCCTGAAAACTGGAATCTTATCGGTCTGCGTGAGCATTTTGCAAATATGCTCACAAAGGAAGATGACTTCAACTATACTACGGACGACCTCAATACAATTGACCGCAAGGATATTGTAAAGCTGCTGCAGGAAAGAGCGGACGCTCTTTATGCTGAGCGTGAAGAAATGTTCGGCACTGAAAATATGCGTGAGATTGAGCGTATCTGTCTGCTGAAGGTCGTTGACACCAAGTGGATGGATCATATCGACGCAATGGAGGAACTTAAGCGAGGCATCTATCTCAGAAGCTACGCACAAAGAGATCCCGTTGTCGAATACCGTATTGAAGGCTTCGCAATGTTCGACGAGATGATCGCCGCTATCCGTGAGGATACTGCAAGACTTGTCCTTACCGTCAAGGTAAGGATAGAAGAACCGCTTGAGCGTGAACAGGTAATGAAGCCCGACGCTGAAAACGCAGGTTCTCACACAACCGTAAAGAAATCCGCTTCGGAAAAGGTCGGCAGAAACGATCCCTGCCCCTGCGGAAGCGGTAAAAAGTATAAGAAATGTTGCGGTAAGGACGAATAATAACCGGTAACAGTGCTGTTTCAGCTTGTGTTCATAAAACGGACGCAAGCTGAACGCTTTAATACGACAAACGGCATAAATTATCATTGCTTACAATGAAAGGAACTCAAAATGGCTGAGATCAAAGCATTCAGAGGACTGAGATTTACCGACAAGGCAGGAAGCACAGGCGAGGTGTGCTGTCCTCCCTACGATATTATCAGCCCCGAACAGAAAAAGCAGTATTTGGCTGAAAACCCACACAATATCATAAGGCTTGAATTGCCGAAAACGGCTGAGGATACCGATGAGGCATACGGCATGGCCTTCTCCAAAAGCTATCTGAACAAGTCCTTCAGCAGCAACTCTGCCTGCCTTCTTTGCAGCCTTTGAAAGTCCCTTCTCACGAAGAAGTTCAACTGCTTTATCTATATCTCCATCTACCTCTACAAGCGCCTTCTTGCAATCCATCATTCCGGCACCGGTCATTTCTCTAAGTTCTTTAACCATCTGTGCTGTAACAGCCATAACTATTCCTCCTTATATCAGAATTGACTTTGCTTCCTATGCTTCTTCAGATTCGTCGTCCTCAGAAATTTCGACTTCTTCCTCTTCAACATTGTCAGCTTCCAACTCAGCGTTCTCGTCAGCCTCACCTTCGTCAAAGCTTTCACCCTGGTTAGCTTCGATAATAGCATCAGCCATTCTTCCTGCAATAAGCTTAACCGCTCTGATAGCATCATCATTTGCAGGTATAATATAGTCAACATCATCAGGGTCGCAGTTAGTATCAACGATACCTACAACTGGAATTCCCAAAATTCTTGCTTCTCTTACCGCAATTTTTTCCTTCTTAGGGTCAACAACAAAGAGTGCACCAGGCATTCCCTTCATATCTCTAATTCCACCAAGATATCTCTCAAGTTTCTCATGCTCAAGTTTAAGCTTGCTCACTTCCTTCTTTGAAAGTTTCTCCATGGTGCCATCTTCTTCCATTCTCTCGATTTCATCAA
>OGWU01002055.1_pt1 | contig 10595 bp, 9 predicted proteins | sample 1576071 | NCBI WGS metagenome assembly OGWU01 (sample SAMEA3541582, study PRJEB24748) | human gut metagenome | biome: human gut; feature: human-associated habitat; material: faeces | place: China | collected 2012
CTGAAGCCTGCCGCCCCCTGCTGGGAAGCCGGGTAGATGGAGTTTTGGGGCGTGTGATCGACCTGACTGCGATTTTTGCGCTGATTGCGGGCACAGCGACGACGTTTTCTCTCGCAACGCCGCTGCTTTCCAGAGCAATCAGCCATGTGTTTGGCCTGCAGGACAGCATCGGGTTAACGATAGCAATCCTTTTGATGATCGCGGCAGTCTACACCTTTACGGTCTGGTTCGGCATGAAAGGAATCGCGAAGCTCGCCGCCATTTGCAGTTATTGCTTTTTTGCACTGCTTGCATACGTTCTGTTTGGAGGCGGTGAAACCCGGTATATTCTTGAAACAGGTTTTTCTGCCATAGGCAATCTTGTCCAGAATTTTATCGGCCTGTCAACATGGATGGATCCGTTGCGGGAAACGAGTTTCCCGCAAAATTGGACGATCTATTACTGGGCATATTGGATGGTCTGGTGCGTTGCGACACCGTTCTTTATTGGCGTGATCAGCAAGGGACGCACGATCCGCAATACCATTCTCGGCGGCTACGGCTGGGGGCTTGCAGGGACGTTTACCTCGTTCATTATCCTTGGAAATTACGGCCTTGCGCAGCAGCTTAAACACGGCCTTGATATTACGGGCTTTGTCGCAGCGGGCGGGGACTATTCCGAGGCAATTATGAAGATCTTTGATACGCTTCCGCTAACGGAGGTCGGCCTGATTCTGCTGGCGGTTACAATGATTGCCTTCTACTCCACCACGTTTGATGCGCTGACAATGGTTGTTTCGAGCTATTCGTACAAGAGGTTGAAGCCGGAGCAAGAGCCGGATAAAAGAGTCCGCACCTTCTGGGCTGTGGTATTCATTCTTCTGCCTATAGCGTTGATATTCTCTGAGAATTCCATGCACAGTCTGCAATCTGTATCAATCATCGCGGCATTTCCCATTGGAATTATCATCCTCATTATCGTAGCGAGCTTCTTCAGGGATGCGTCCGACTACTTACAGGAGAGAAAGGACACACAGGCATGAAGCAAATACCAGATCAGCTCCAGCGGCAGATCTGGACGACCGAGCAGGAGATATTGGATGTGATCCATCAGGTCTGTACAGAGTATGGGCTGCGGTATTCTCTGGCATATGGTACGTTGATTGGCGCTGTGCGGCATAAGGGCTTTATCCCGTGGGACGATGATATTGACTTGATAATGCCGCGGGAGGACTACGAAAAGCTTCTTGCCATCTGGAATGAAGCTGCACCAAAAGGGTATATTCTGCAAAACACACGAACAGATCCGGATTTCACACAAAATTTCACGAAAATCAGGAGGGATCATACGACCTTCCTGCAGGACGAGGCGGAACGGACGAAGCATTACCACAAAGGCATATTCGTTGATATTTTTCCCGGTGATCGGGTTCCGTCCGGCAAGATAGGGCGGAAGATCCAGTACATTGCCTGCGCCGTGAACCTGTTATACAGCCGCGGGCATACAAGTGGTTCCGGTGGGTTAATTGGAAAAGCTGAAAGTATCTTACTTAAAGCACCAAAGGAAAAATACATTATAAGACGCGAGCGTGCTGAAAAATCAATTCGCAGATGGAACGGCAATGCGACCCTGAAATATGTATTTCCAAACACCATCGGGTGCAGCCGCAAACTTTATCCTGCAAATTTGTTTGAAAACCTGAAAGCGATAGAGTTTAACGGAAAACAATATATGTGTGCTGCGGATCCAGATACGATGCTGCGTATAGAGTATGGCGATTATATGCAGCTTCCGCCGGAGGAAGAGCGGGTATGGAAGCATCATCCGATCTTGATTGATTTCGAACACAATTATGAGGAGCTTATGCAAGGATAAGAGGCAAAAGTATGGATAAACCAATCCGAGTGCTGCATGTTATCGGTATTATGAATCGCGGTGGAGCGGAGACAATGATTATGAATCTCTACCGTCATATTGACCGCAGTAAGGTGCAGTTTGACTTTGTGGAAAACAGCAGCGAACCAGCTATATTCGATGAGGAAATTATCAGCCTTGGCGGAAGAATTTATCGGTGCCCGCATTACAATGGGAAAAATCACTTTACCTATGCCAAGTGGTGGAATGAGTTTTTCCAAGCGCATTCAAAAGAATATCCTATTGTGCATGGGCATTTAGGGAGTACGGCTGCGATTTATCTGGCGATTGCGAAGAAATATGGGGTATATACCATCGCGCATAGCCACAATACAAATGCGAATAGGTCATTGCAACAAGTTGCCTATGCTGTTTATTCCTTTCCAACGCGATTTGTCGCAGACCACTTTTTTGCCTGTTCAGCAGAGGCCGCGCGCGACCGCTTTGGGAGAAAGATTTCAGAGAATCATCAATTGTGCCAGGTGCTAAAAAACGCCATTGACTTGCAGCAGTTTTTCATTTCGGCATCAAATAGAGAATATATCCGCAAAAAATATGCTATTGACAAAGATGCATTTGTAATAGGCCATATTGGAAGATTTGCAGAGCAAAAAAATCACCGCTTTTTGATTGAGGTGTTTGAACAAATCGTTCGAGACTTTCCAAATGCTGTGTTGTTGCTGGTTGGAGATGGAGAACTCCGCAGTAAAATTGAGAATATGGTTTTCGAGCATAACCTGACCCAAAACGTGATATTCGCCGGTGTTCAAACCAATGTGCAGGAGTTCTATCAAGCTATGGATGTTTTTGCCTTTCCGTCATTGTATGAAGGATTGGGCATTGTCTTGATTGAAGCGCAAGCGTCAGGCCTTCCGTGCTGTGTTTCTGATTCGGTATCTCAAGAAGCGATACTAACAAAATTGATACAGCAACGTCCGCTTAGTGATGGAGCTAAGGTTTGGGCTAAATGGATTCTTTCTCGCAAAAATGAACCTCACCTAGATACAACGGCAGAAATTCAACAGGCTGGCTATGATATCAGAACCACTACATTATGGCTACAACATTTTTATGAGGACGCAGCGAAAAAACATGGATAACGTGACTACTATCCTTACGATTTTCACCCCCGCCTACAATCGCGCCCATACGCTGCCGCGCACCTATGAGAGCCTTTGCCGCCAAAGCTGCAAGGACTTCATCTGGCTCATTGTGGACGATGGTTCCACGGATAACACAGCCGCGCTGGTGCAGCAGTGGCAGAGCCGCGATAACGGGTTTGAGATTCAGTACATCTACAAGGAAAATGGCGGCATGCATACGGCCCACAATGTTGCCTACGCTAATATTCATACAGAGCTGAACACCTGCATTGACTCGGACGATATGCTGGCAGACGGCGCGGTGGAGAAGATCCTGAGCAAATGGGCGGAGGTCAAAGATAAAGGCTATGCCGGTCTTGTCGGGCTTGACGCTGATTTCTCCGGGAATGTAATCGGAAAAGGCTTTCCGGTCAATATGACGGAGACAACCATTTCCGGCTACTATGCTGCCGGGGGGGCAGGCGACAAAAAGCTGGTCTACCGCACGGATGTGATCAACGCTTACCCGGAGTACCCTGTGTTCGAGGGTGAGAAGTATGTCAGCTTGTCTTACAAATATCTCCTGATCGATCAGAATTATAAGCTGGCTGTGCTGGACGATATCCTGTGCAACGTGGAGTATCAGCCGGACGGCTCCAGCAATAATATGTTCCGGCAGTACCTGAAAAATCCGAAGGGGTTTGCCTTCTGGCGGACAGTCAAGATGCAGTATCCGGAGTCCTTCAAGCGGCTGGTTATGGACTGCATCCACTACTGCTCCAGCAGCCAGCTCGCCGGAAACCGGCACTACATCAAGGAATCCCCCCGCAAGCTGCTAACAGTGCTGTGTACACCGGCAGGATGGGCGCTGACGGGGTATATCAGGAGAAAGGCGAGATGAAACACACCCTTCTCATCTTCTCCCAAGCCATGGAGCTTGGCGGAGTGGAGCGCAGTTTGCTGGGACTGCTGGACTCCATCGACTATGACCACTATGACGTGGACCTTTTTCTGATGCGGCACAGCGGCGAATTGATGCCCTACCTGAATCCGAAGGCGAATCTTCTTCCGGAAATTCCGCAATACACATCGCTGGCGGTCCCCATGGTATCGCTGCTCAAAAGCGGGCAGATCGGTGTTCTCTACGGGCGGCTAAGAGGGAAGCTTGCGGCCAAGCGCTTTGACAAGCGGCATCCCAGCAGTAAGCCATCTGTCACCGCGCTGACATACAGCCACAAGTTCACGCTGCCTGCCATGCCGCAGATTTCCGATAAGACCTATGACCTTGCTATCAGCTTTCTGACGCCGCATTATTTCGCGCGGGAGCGGGTCAAGGCAAAAAAATATGCGGCGTGGATTCATACGGATTATACTGCCCTGTCGTTTGATCGGTCGGCGGAGCTTGCCATGTGGAGCGGATATGACGCGATTTGTGACGTGTCGGAGCAGGGGTCCCGGAGTTTTCGAACGGTGTTTCCGGAGCTTTCCAATCAGGTTCAGACCGTCGAAAATATCCTGCCGAAAGAATTGATTGCGAAACAGGCAGAGCAGCCGCAGACTGATATACCCTCCGATGGCGCGATTAAGATTCTTTCTGTTGGCCGTTTCTGTGACGCAAAAAACTTTGACAACGTGCCGGATATCTGCCGCCGTCTGGTGAAGGATGGCCTGAACGTCAAATGGTATCTCATCGGCTACGGCGGAGATGAGCCGCTGATCCGGCAGAAGATCACCGAAGCCGGGATGCAGGAGCGCGTCATTATTCTCGGTAAAAAGAACAACCCCTATCCCTATATGCGGGCCTGCGACCTGTATGTGCAGCCTTCCCGCTACGAGGGCAAGGCCGTCACGGTGCGCGAAGCACAGCTTCTCGGCAAGCCAGTGGTCATCACAAACTATGCCACCTCCGCCAGCCAGTTGGAGGACGGCGCGGACGGTGTAATCGTCCCGATGGACAACGCAGGCTGCGCTGCCGGTATTGTGGCTCTGTTGCGTGACCCGGCGCGGATGCAGCAGCTTTCAGAAAACTGTGTCAAGCGAGACTATATGAACAGCGCAGAGGTGGAGAAATTCTACGCGCTGATGGAGTGAACGATGGATATTACCAAAAGAGATTCAAAAATGCTGAAGGGCGTAGCGATCCTCGCTATGCTGATGTTGCATCTCTTCTGTCGGAGGGATAACCTGCCCTACACCCCCTTTGCTGTGGATAGGGGATACACCCCTGATTTACTACTTTGGCTTGTTCGGAGACATCTGCGTGGCGATTTATTGCTTTGTCAGCGGCTATGCCCATTACATGCAGTCCTCCGAAACAGAACTGCGGCATCGCTGGAAGCGTCTCCTCTGTTTTTTGATCCCATTTTGGGTAATTGCGGCGGTATTCTCGTTGATTGGCATAATCACAGGCAATCCTGCGATTCCTGCCAGCGCAAAGGAATTTCTGCTGAATTGCCTGACCATTAAGAACAGCTATAACGGCGCTTGGTGGTATGCGAACACCTACATACTATTGGTCGCGTTGCAGCCGCTTTCGCGCAAATTTGTGGAACGCTGTCCGGCGTGGGCCGTGCTTCTTGCTTTCTTCGCATTTTACACCGTTGGCTATGGTATCCGGTTCTGGGGGTGGGGCAGTTGCTGCTCGGCTGTGCTGGCCTGGATTATTACGCACATAGGACTGCTGGGCACTTCCTATTTCCCGTATGTCATTGGTATGTTGTTCTGCAAAAAACAGGTGGTTGCTGCCCTACGGCAGCGATTGGCTGCCGTTAAGGCTCGTAATATATATATTCACAGCAATTACTTTTGCTGGCATGATCGTAGTGCATGGGGTGATACAGCCGCTCTTTGTCGCATTCATTACTGCGACCGTGACGATCATTCTGCTCTGCATTTGCCCTCTTCCTGTGTGGCTGACAAATCTCCTTTGCTATTTCGGTGAGCATTCCACGAACATCTGGCTTGTCCATATGTTCTTCTACGGAAGCCTATTTCATGGAATCGTGTTTTTCTTGAAATACCCGATCCCTGTTTTCCTCTTTTTGATTGCACTTTCACTTGCGTCGTCCTATGTGATCAAGTGGCTGAGCAGACCAATTTTGAAGCTTGTGAGGTAACATCATGATCCCGAAGATCATCCACTACTGCTGGTTCGGCCGGGGCGAAAAGCCGGAGCTGGCGAAAAAGTGCATTGCCAGCTGGCGTAAATTCTGCCCGGATTTCGAGATCCGCGAGTGGAACGAGGACAACTGCGATTATCTTGCCATGCCCTTCATGGCTGAGGCGTATGCTGCCAAGAAGTACGCGTTTGTGTCGGATGTTATGCGGCTTCTGGTGCTGGAGCAGTACGGCGGCGTGTACTTTGACACCGATGTGGAGGTCGTGCGGGATATCGCGCCGCTGATGGATGACGAGGGCTTTATCGGATTTGAAAATGACCGGTTTGTCAACAGCGGACAGGTTATGGCTTCCGTGCCGCATCATCCGGTTGTGCAGGCGATGATTGAGGAGTATCAGAAGCTGCATTTCACCAATGCAGACGGCACAACGAATGCGGTGGGGTGTCCGCATCTGAATACGGACGTCATGGAGCGCTACGGCCTTGTCCGAAATGGGCAGGAACAAACTGTGGCAGGCATCCATGTCTACCCGGCGGACTTTTTCAACCCGCTGGACAGCGTGACAGGGAAGCTGACCAAAACGGAGAACACATACTCCATACACTGGTATTCCATGAGCTGGCTACCGAAAAACACACAGATAAAAGTAAAACTGGGGCGGTTATGGCGAAGAATATTTGGGACTGGAACTACGATTAGATAACGAGCACATCAAAGTTTCGAGGTGCAGCTTATGAAGAAGATCCTTTTTTTCTTAGAAAGCCTGGCTGGTGGTGGGGCGGAAAAAGTCCTCACTGATATTGTATGCTATCTGGATAAGTCAAAATATGACATTACTGTTTGCACTGTAACGGATGGCGGGGTATATCAGGAGAGAGTATCATCTGTGTGTCACTATCGCTCATTATTGCAGGCCTCTGATTATCGAGCTGGCGGGTTTAGAAAAGGCTTTTTTTGGCTTAAAATGAAAATGCTTTACTTATTACCTGCAAAAGTGATATATAACCATTCCTTTAAAGAGCGATATGATATTGAAGTGGCTTTTATTGAAGGGTATGCAACCAAAATTATTGCGGCCTCTCCCAATGGCAGCAGTAAGAAAATAGCTTGGGTACATAGCGACCTTTTGAAGAATGCGTATGCAGATAAATCTTACTCGAATTTAAATGTGCATCGCGATGCATATGAAAAATATGATCAAATTGTTTGTGTGTCTGAGGGCGTAAAAAAAGCTTTTCAACAAAAAATTTTTTCCGATCACAGAGTAGTCGTACAGCATAATCCTGTTGATGAAAGGATCATTCTGCAACAAGCGCAAGAACCCATATCGTGTACTCATCAAAGAGATAAATTGCTTCTTGGGTCAATTGGGCGATTAGAGCAGGTGAAAGGATATCTTCGGCTGTTGAAGTGTGCGAAAATATTGCATGATAAAAGGTATCCTTTTGCTCTATGGATCATAGGTAAAGGTTCTCAGCAGGACCAGCTTGAGAAGTATATATTAGAGAATGACCTGACCGATACGGTTAGACTTTTAGGGTTTCAAAGTAATCCGTACAAGTATATGAATCAGTGTGATGCATTTATTTGCTCGTCTTACGCGGAAGGCTTCAGCACAGCAGCGACAGAGAGTCTGATATTGGGAAAACCGGTGTTCACTGTAGACTGCGCTGGTATGAATGAGTTGATTGGTGAATCTGCGTGTGGAAAAGTTGTTCCAAATACAGATGAAGCATTGTATCAGCTCTTTGAAGAAGTGGTATCTTGTCAGATTGACATGGGCCAATATGCAAAGAATGCGGAGGAACGTGGGCGTGCATTCCGCATGAATGCACGAATATCCGAAATCGATAATTTGCTGTCAACCTTATAAGATTGGGGATTGTAATGAAAAAAGTGATGTTTATGGTGAATAGTTTGAATGGTGGAGGCGCAGAAAAGGTCTTACAAACGCTGCTTTCTCATTTGGACTATAGTAAGTATGATGTGACGTTATATTCTATGCACCGGGAAAACATTGCTGAGATGGACTATCCGGATTGGATTCACTACAAGGTAGTATTTGACCACTATGACGCGAAAAATGCGGTATCCCTGCAAATCCAAAATCTAGCAGAAAGAATTAAAGGAAAGCTTTTTACCATTCTTCCATCGAAACTGTTTTATAGCATATTCTTTCATGAAAAATTCGATGTTGAAGTCGCTTTTATCGAGGGCGAGAGCACAAAAATTATTTCCGGTTCAACCAATAAGCGTTCAGAGAAATATGCTTGGGTGCATATAGATCTCCAGCAGAATCCATGGACAGCTTTTCTTTATAAAAATGATAAAGACGAGAAACGTCACTATGATGCTTTTGATAAAATATTTTGCGTTTCGGAGTCAGTACGGTCTGCGTTTTTGAATAAGTATGGTGTTGTGCCAGAAAGGGTTGCTGTCCAATACAATCCGATTGACCGAATTGAGATTTTGCAGAAGGCAAAATCCCCGTGCGATGTCAAGGAGAAAACTGTATTCCGGATGATTGCTGTTGGTCGTCTTGTAAATCAAAAGGGATTCGACCGGCTAATTGAAATCGCATCTAAACTCAGAAATGATGGATTCGAGTTTGAAATTCTTATTCTTGGAGAGGGGGACGATCGTCCAGGACTTGAATCTTTAATCCGACAGCTTGCACTGCAAGATATTGTCCATTTGCTAGGTTTTCGCGCAAATCCGTACTCAATCATGGCAACTGGTGATCTTCTGGTATGTTCCTCTAGGTCGGAAGGGTTCAGCACGGTCGTCACAGAAGGCGTCATTCTCGGATTACCTGTCATTAGTACTGATTGTGCGGGCATTCACGAACTGTTCGGCTTATCAAAGTGCGGAATTATCACAGAGAACAGCTCCGAGGCATTATATGAAGCGCTGAAGAGCGTTTTAAGTGAGCCGAACCAACTTGTCGATTTCCGCAGTGCGGCAGTCGAACGAGGAAAATATTTTTCCCTAACCAATACAATGCGGGCGATTGAAAATATTTTAAATAGCTAATCTACGGAGTTTTTATGGCGCAACGTTCAAGAACAGAGTACTCAATCATTAATATGATGGCAAGTTTTGGGGGATACATCCTCAATATCCTCCTCAGCTTTGTTTGCCGGATTGTCTTTGTACATCAGCTAAATGCAGAGTATTTGGGAATCAACGGCCTCTTTTCCAATATTCTTTCGATGCTTTCTCTCGCTGAACTCGGAATAGGTACAGCGATGATTTATGCTCTGTACAAACCAGTGGCAGAGAATGATCAAAAAAAGATTGCCTCTTATATGAAGGTGTATGGAACGGCCTATAAAGCAATTGGGGCAGTAATTGCAATATCGGGTTTGACACTTACACCGTTTTTAAATCTCCTTGTGAAGAGTCCGCCCGATATTCCAGAAAGTCTCACCACGCTATACCTCATCTATCTTTTTAGCACGGTCAGCAGCTATTTTTATAGCTATCGGAGTTCAATCTTAATTGCGCATCAAGAAAACTACATAGTTCTTGCAATCAGTTATGGAGTTGTGGTTGTACAGAACCTTGCGCAAATTCTGGCGCTGGTTATATGGAAAGACTATATGATGTACCTGATTTTACAGGTTATCTTTGTCTTACTAACAAATGTATTGATATCTATGGTGGCAAAGAAGCAATATCCATATATCACAGACGAGAATGCGGAAAAATTGTCATGCCGCGATGCCGGGATTATCCCGTTCGGGTACTACCATTGCTACCGGTTTGTTGTTGGGAGACAACAAGGCGAAACTGGCTCAGTTCTCTTTCCTGATGGTGATTCCTCCTATATTGGGTGAGGCGTTGCTGGATGGTATGAAGATTGTAAAAGGAGCTGCAGCCGGCACATCAGATATATCTGTATTGTCATTGGTTGTAGGTTTTCTGGCAGCTTTCATATCGGGCTGTGTAGCTTGTAAGTGGATGATTAATATTGTGAAGAAAGGTAAGTTGATTTATTTTGCTATCTATTGTGCCATAGCCGGTGCCGTTACGATAGCGTGCACATTGATGTAATTGGATGAATTTTAAAGAAGGAGAAGTATTATACTTTGATAAACCGCTGAAATGGACCTCATTTGCAGTGGTGAACAAGATAAGATACCATATTTGCCGCAAACTGGGCGTGAAGAAAATAAAAGTGGGACATGCCGGGACATTAGACCCGCTGGCTACCGGGGTGATGATTATTTGTACAGGCAAGGCAACGAAACGCATCGAAGAGTTCCAGTATCATACCAAAGAATACATTGCCACCTTGCAGTTAGGGGCTACCACACCTTCATTCGACCTGGAGAAGGAGATAGATGCTACCTATCCTACGGAACATATCACCCGCGAGTTGGTAGAGGAAGCCTTGCAGCGTTTTATCGGCAGGATAGAACAGATTCCGCCTGTTTTCTCGGCTTGTAAGGTAGATGGTAAACGCGCTTACGATTTGGCTCGAAAAGGTGAGGATGT
>OGWU01002059.1_pt1 | contig 10585 bp, 10 predicted proteins | sample 1576071 | NCBI WGS metagenome assembly OGWU01 (sample SAMEA3541582, study PRJEB24748) | human gut metagenome | biome: human gut; feature: human-associated habitat; material: faeces | place: China | collected 2012
CCAGCCGCAAAATCCGAGCCGTGCAGAAAGCAAAGGGTGAACGAGGGGTTCCGCTGACCGTCAATGTCCCTTACGGCTATGTGAAAGACCCGGAGAATCCCAAGCACTGGATCGTTGACCCCGAAGCTGCCGCTGTTGTAAAGCACATCTTCAATCTGTGTATGGAGGGGCGAGGCCCGCAGCAAATCGCCAATCAACTGAAAAAGGATAAGATTTTGACCCCGACAGCCTACAAGAAACAGCAGGGACGGAAGGCGACTCACCCCGATCCGGAAAATCCCTATGAATGGAGAGACAGCTCCGTTGTCAACATTTTGGAGCGCAGGGAGTACACAGGCTGCACCGTCAACTTCAAAACCTACACAAACTCCATCTGGGATAAAAAGCAGCGGGAGAATCCCCTTGAGAAACAGGCGATTTTTTACGACACCCATGAGCGCATCATAGAGAACGATGTGTTTGACAAGGTGCAGGAGATCCGCCAGCAGCGTCACCGCATGACACGCACGGGACGGAGCAGCATCTTTTCCGGCATGGTTTATTGTTCTGATTGTGGCTCAAAAATGCAGTACGGCTCGTCCAACAACAACGATTTCTCACAGGATTTCTTTGATTGCAGTCTGCACAAGAAGCACAGGGAAAAATGCGGCGGGCACTTCATCCGTGTCAAGGTTTTAGAACAATTAGTCCTAAAACACATCCAGTTGGTTACAAGCTACATCCTGCGGTATGAGCAGCATTTCCGGTCTGTTATGGAACACCAGCTCCGACTGGAACGCACAGAGAAAATCCAGATCAGCAGACAGCAGCTTGACCGGGACGAAAAGCGCATCTCTGAATTGAAGCGATTGTTCATCAAGGTTTATGAGGACAACGCCAGCGGACGATTGAATGATGAACGCTTTGATATGCTGAGCCAGAGCTATGAGGCGGAACAGAAGCAGTTGGAAGCTGAGGTAATCACCTTGCGGCAGGAAATTGAAGTACAGGAACGACAGAACGAAAATATGGAGAAGTTCATCCAGAAAGCACATAAGTATGTTAGGGTTGAAGAACTTGACCCGTATGCGCTCAGAGAGCTTGTTCAAGCGATCTATGTGGATGCGCCGGATAAGTCAAGCGGAAAGCGCAGACAGCATATCCACATCAAATATGATGGAATTGGCTTTATCCCTCTGGAAGAACTGATGAAAGAGGAAACGGCGTGACCGTAGTCACGCCGTCCCTTGAAAACACAAGGTTTTCACTCTTTTTGAATTATACTGTTTTACGACCACCCGGCGTTTTGACTGGCGGGGATTTTTTTAGCGTACTTTTTTGGACATCAATTCTGGATTGGTGCTGTACAAAACAGCATCCTGAGCGGAGATGATTCCCTGTTTATAAAGATTCAGAATACTGTTGTCCATTGTGATCATGCCGTCAGAAGCAGAAGAAAAGATAACAGTATCGATCTGATGGGTTTTGGATTCGCGGATTAGGTTTCGGATCGCACCGTTGCAGATCATGATTTCAAATGCAGCCACAACACCGCCGTTTACAGAAGGAATAAGCTGCTGGGAAACAACGGCTTGAAGTACCATAGAAAGCTGAATACGGATTTGTGCCTGCTGGTTTGGCGGGAAAGCATCGATGATTCGGTCGATTGCTGGAAGCGCCGACGGTGTGCAGGGTGGAGAAGACCAGATGACCGGTCTCAGCTGCGGTTAAGGCAGTATTGATTGTTTCATAGTCACGCATTTCACCAAGCAGAATAACGTCTGGGGACTGTCTTAAAGCAGCGCGCAGAGCGGTAACATAACTTTGAGTATCATTTGGAATTTCACGCTGGCTGACGATGCTCTTTTTGTGGCGATGCAAAAATTCAATTGGATCTTCCAGGGTGATGATGTGGGAATTTCGAGTTTGATTGATTCGGTCGATCATGCAGGCGAGAGAGGTGGATTTACCGCTTCCAGCAGGACCGGTAACCAGTACCATACCTTTTTTACGCAATGCAAGATCCATCATTACCGAAGGAAGACCCAGCTTTTCCGGATCAGGAAGATCGAATGTTACAACACGGATGACAGCAGCAAGCGAGCTGCGCTGTTTATAGGTGCTGACACGAAAACGGGATACTCCCGGAAGAGAAAAAGAGAAGTCGTCATCTCCGCAATCTAAAAAGCGGTCGATATCCCGTTCGTTTGCCAGAGAGTAAATTTCCCGAATCAAAGCTTCGGTTGCATCAGGAAACAGCTTTTCTTCTGACTGTGGTTCAATGACGTGGTTTACTTTAAAGGAAAGAGGAAGGCCGGAGACAATAAAAATATCAGAGGCCTGTTTTTCAACAGCGGATTTTAAAATTTGACTCAGTTCCAAGAGAATACATCCTTTCTGTGGGAATTGTATTGCGAATGGTAGAAAAAAGCCGCAGCTTTAAGGTAAAAGCGGCGGCTGGGAAGCCAGATTTAATACGGGTTCTTCCTGCAGGGTATCATTAGCGAGGGTTTCAACCTGCCATTTCTGGACGGAAAGTTCACCAGAAGGAATTCCATTGGAATCGAGAGGGCAGGAAAGAACAACCATAAGATTTTTTTGTTCGTTGACCGAAACAGAATAAGAAAACAAAGCATTGTTTTCTGCAACAGAGCACTCCAATGATGTGTCGGACAGAGAAACTGTCTGCTGCCAGGAAGAATCAGCGGTTTCAAGCTGGTTTGCAATCTGAGCAAGATATGTTTCTGCGGCAGAATCCGCAGCATAATATTCACTTACCGAATCAGAAGCTTTTTTGCTGAGTTTCAGATCAGCCCTCGCAGAAACAAAAGAAAGTGTAGCAAATGTGGTCAGACAGAGTACGACGAAGATCATGAGAATCGATACCATTCCGATGCTGACGCCGGCAGAATGGTTTTTGCTTTGCTGCTTCATATTTATCAGTTCCTTTCATGATTATCGTACGTACTGTGTGACAGTTAGTTCATAGATGGATTCGCCCTGTTTGCTGACCTGAATTTGGGCACTGCACAGCTGATTGGAATCGGGAGATGGATCATCCGGTGTCAGGGTAAGAAGATAGGAAGCGCTGTCAGGCTCCGAGACCGGATTCCAGTTTTGATCGTATAAAATCTGCAGGCTGCCTTCCGGTGTTTGCTGAGCATTCAGGAGGTCAGCAGCCTGATCGAGATCGGCATTCACAGACTTAAAGGTTTCTGCGGCAGATTGCGCCTGAAGTGTAGCTGCTGTTAGCTGAGTGCTTTCGATGCTAGTCAGCCTTGCATGGACAAATAATGTGACACAGACCGCGCTGGCAATGGAAAAAAACAGGATGCTGAAAATCAGCTCCATCAGAAAGAGCTCAGACTTGGAAGCTCTTTTTCCACCCATGATATAACCCCCTTTCAAAATTCAGGATAATGGTCAGGATGATATGCTGCTTCTTGGAGAAACAGAAAGAGATGAGGTGTTTCCTTGTGTGTCGGAAACAGTCAGGATGATCCGTGAACCGTTTTGTTCCAGAGAAAAGCTTCCGATTTCCAGAATCGGCTGGCCCTCATCCGGAGTAAATCCATTTTCCAGGTCGGTCATAATCTCACAGAGCATGCCATCATAAGCATAAATCCAGGTTTCGTAGGTTTCTCCGTTTAAGTTTTGTGTCAGAACCAGAGAAGGAAGGTCGTTTAACTGGTCAATCCGGATTCCATTTTCTGCATCATTCTGATGAATCTTTTCTGAAAGATAGCTTAAAGAGGTGCGTATCGTGGAATTTCTGTTCATGTCATTGACAGATTTTTGATAGACATCCGCACCCATAATAACGATTGTTAATGCAGATGCGGCAAAAACACAGAACAGTGCCAGAGAAAATAAAAGATCAACAACATGATTTTTTTGCTTGATCATGATGATGCCTCCTCAGAGAGAAGATTGGAAACCGGAGATTCTTCTTCCAGACTGAAAACAGCAATTTGAGGCATCAGGTTGGAGCCAAGCGACTGATAGTGCACCACATAACGGTCATGGTTTAACATCAATCCATAATGCTGTTCCAGATATGTAAGGTCAGAAGGATAAGAACCTTCCAGTGCATAGCATTGAACTGCAGCGCGGCGCACTGCCTGTTCAGTTGCAATCAGCTGTTCCGATTGTGTGGAGGTGGAAAGGTTTTCCAGTCCAATCCAGATTACCAGCACCAGAAACAGGAAAAATAAAACCGCGAGAATATTTTCCCGAATCAGGGAAAGAAAAGGATGTTGTTTTTTTAAGATGGTCATCACCATACCTCCTTTTGCACGCGATTAACCGATAGAGGACATGACCCCCATCAGCGGAAGCATGACAGACAGCAGGATCATTCCGATGACAATGGACAGAATAGCAACAAAGGTAGGTTCCAGAACGCCGATAATAGAAGCAATTTTATCGTTGACCTCATCTTCGTAATGGTGAGCGATTTTTGCCATAACAGAGTCGATGGCTCCGGTACGGAATCCAACACTGACCATGCGGGCATAAACGCTGGAAAAGATCGAAACAGAAACCAATGCGTCAGCAAAGGAAGAACCTTCGTGAATCTGCTGCTGCATGGAGGAAATTTTCTGGGAGGTTTCCTGATCGGTAATTAACTGCTGGGTCATCGAAAGGGCTTGGTCAGTATCCAGTCCGCTGGAGAGCATCAGAGCCATTGCCGAAGCAAAGCGGCCGGAAGCCATTTTGCGGTACAATGGTTTGATGACCGGAAGACGAGAGAAGATATTGGACAATGTTTTTTGACCGGAAGGTGTCATCCGCAAAACAAGCGCAATGATAATAAGAAGCAGGATTAAACCGATGACTACTGAAGCGATTATTCCAACAATCGAACCGAAATCCATGATGCTCTGAGAGAAGTTGGACATTTCGGTACCCAGCTGACTGAATACCTGGCGGAAAATCGGAAGTACTTTGATCATCAGAACACCGATTACAACAGCCATCATCAAAATCATGATCATTGGATAGGTGACCGCGCTGCGGATACTTTTGGAAATATTTTTGCTGCGTTCATAGTATTCGGTCAGAGAATCCAGAACCTCTTCCAGTTTACCGGAAGTTTCACCGATCTCCACCATTTCCACCATATACTGTGGAAATGCGTCGGTCTGTCTGAGAGAAAAAGCAAGAGGCTGTCCCTCTTCAATTGGTTCCAGAATTTGTTTTAAGAGTTCCTTTTCTGCCTGAGAGGAAGCGTCTTCGTAAAGAATATGGATTCCTTCCTGAAGAGAGATACCGGCTTTGATCAACAGAGAAAGCTGGGTGCAGAAGGAAGCAATCTGCAAAGAAGAAAGATTTTTTTGGTTGAGCTGTGCAGCCATGTTGTCACTCCTTTTATGATCCATGAATTTTTAGTAAGCATACATTGCTTTGTAGTTTTTTCCATCTCCGATATACTTCATGATGGAAGCGCTGCTGTTTCCGCTGGAAGCGAAAGTCGGGTCCATGCGAACCCAGGATTTGCCGTCAAAATAAAAGATGTTGTCAATCCATCCAATTTCATTGATATAAACGCTGACCCAGGCATGGTAAGCACTTCCGGCATAACCAACCACCAGTTTGGTCGGGATTCCCTGTGTCCGGAGCATGGTTGCCATTACCGCAGCATAGTCAAAGCAGATTCCCTTTTTAGATTGAAGGATGGTGTCTACATTAGGAAGGTATCCAGAGGTAACGGTTTTGGCTTTTTGATAATCGTATGAAATGTTGGATACAACATAGTCATAGATCCGGTCCACGACCTGCAGCTGATTTTGTGCTCCGGCAGCAATTTGTGCTCCCATCGCAACGGTTTTGCTGTTCGCGTTAAATTTTACATACTGATTGGAGTATAAAAACGGGGTCAGGCTGTTTTTGATCTCTACCTTGACCGATTCACCGCAGGCCAGAGAATATTGGTTGCCGGAAACATTTTCATACACATTTACAGTATAGGTTCCGCTGCCTTCAGAGAGAGGAAAGGCCTCATAGGAACCCGAAGAAAGATTATACGTATAGGTGGTAGAACCTTTTTTGGTGATTTGAAGTTTAACCTTTTTGCTGTTTCCGTTATAACGGACCATCAAATATCCCTGGTCCACATTGGAAATATCAATCTTTGCCTTGCTGTTTCCCACAACCTTTTTTCCGCTGGCGGATGGTGTATATACCTTTGGAGTAGTATCAAGCGCAGCAACCGTGGAAAAAGGTGGAAGTGCGGCAAAGAGGAAAATCAGTAAGGTTATGATGCACAGACAACGCCTGAGCACAGAAGGTAAATGCAAAGTCATATCATCTGATTTCCTTTCTTGGAAAATGCATAAATAGAAAAATAAATGTCAGTTTCATTATAACGCATTTTCCCAAATATACAAATAGTTCTGGAAAAAATTTCGAAAACATACAATTCCAAAGCCTTAATATGACTTATTTTTATGCAACAAAGGTTAAAAAGTACACTGTTTCGGTGCAGTATAAATTTTTTTGGAAAGTGATGGTAAAAAACAAGTTTTGTGGTATAATGAATTTAAATTAGAAGTATGGACTTCTGATAATGAATCAAGGCAATGGAGGGATTAACCATGATTTCCAAAGAAATGGAATCGAGAATCGACAAATTTATTGAAGAGAATCGACAGAATATCGTAAACGATATTGCGAAATTGGTCAATATTAAGAGCGTCAGCACACACAGTGATGACCCAAATTCTCCATTTGGCGAAGGATGCCATAAAGTACTGGACAAAGCACTGGAAATGTGCGAGGCAATGGGCTTCAAGACCAGAAACTACGATTACTATGCAGGTTCTGCTGTTTTTGGCAGCGGCGACAAGGAAATTGCAATTCTGGGTCATCTGGACGTTGTTCCGGAAGGTGAAGGCTGGAGCCATGATCCTTATGATATGATCGAGAAAGACGGCTACATCTATGGCCGTGGTGTTGCAGATGACAAAGGTCCAACCGTTGTTGGTCTGTATGCGCTCAAATGCATGAAAGAGCTGGGTGTCCAGCCAAATTATACCTTCCGTCTGGTAATGGGATGCAGCGAAGAAACTGGTATGGGAGACCTGCCACATTATCTGGAAGCAGAAAAAATGCCAACCTTCGCATTTACACCAGATGCTGATTTCCCTGTCTGCATCGGTGAAAAAGGTCAGCTGGGCGTTACTATCGAAATCCCGGTTGATGGCAAGGTTATCACCAATCTGGTTGGCGGAACAGTAAGCAATGCAGTTTGTGCAAGTGCAACAGCAACCCTCAAAGGTGTAACTGAGGAAGATCTTGGCAGCTACGATAAAGCTGTTTACAGTGTAGAAGCTGTAGAGGGTGGAATCAAACTGACTGCTGTGGGCAAAACTGCTCATGCAGCAAAACCAGAAGGTTCCATCAACGCAACAAAAGTTCTGTTTGAACTGATCGCAACCCTGCCACAGCTTTCTGAAGCTGAAAAGAATGCTGTAAAAGTTGTTGCAGAAGTACTCAAAGACTGCCACGGCGCTGGTATTGGCGTAGAGGTAGAGGATGAACCATCCGGCAAACTGACCCACATCAATGGCGTTGATGCAATGGAAAACAACAACCTTCAGCTCAAGCTGGATATCCGTTATCCAGTTACTATGAAAGGTGAAGAACTGTTTGCTTCCATCGAAAAACACATTGCACAGATCGGAGCAAAAGCAGTTCTGCGCAACAACTCCGTTCCATGCTATAAACCAGCAGATACACCGGAAATCAAAACTCTGCTTGCAGCATATGACCATGTAACCGGTGAAAAAGGTGTTCCATACACAATCGGCGGCGGCACTTATGCAAGACGTTTTGACAATGCGGTTGCTTTTGGTCCTCACTTCCATAATATGCCAAACCCATGCGGCGAGGGCAAAGGGGAAGAACACATGCCAGATGAATGCAACAGTGTTGATTTCCTGATGAAAGCACTTAAGATCTACATTCTCTCCCTGATCGGACTGAATGAACTGAGCCTGTAATCATTATATAGGATAAAAAGAAAGGGACTCTGAAGGAGTCCCTTTTTTGTTAGGAGGAAAAGATAACGAACGGTATTGTGGAGGATGGAGTAATCTTGACTTAACTACCGAAGGAAGAAGTCAGTAAAATTTTATGCCGTTTGATTAGATGATCAGATTAAAAGGTATAGAAAAACAAAAAAACCACCGACCAGTTGGTCGATGGTTTTTGGTGCGAGTGACGAGACTTGAACTCGTACGTCGAAGACACACGCCCCTCAAACGTGCCTGTCTGCCTATTCCAGCACACTCGCGTTTCAACATTGTCTATTATATCACCGTGATTTAAAAAAGTCAAGCATTTTTTTGCGCTTTTTTGCACAAAATATTTGTGCACGCAAAACGACAAAAAGCTGCACCGACACCAGTAAAAGTTTTTTTAATTTTTTATGAAAATTTGAAGGGGGTATTTGAATTTTGGGGTGCATGTAGTATACTAAGAGAGAAAGATTTTCCTGGTTAACAAAAAGGCTTTGTACAAGCCATATTGTGTAACGAGGAACAAGGGGGAGAAACATTGTACAGCAAGTCGAGCATCTATGCCCACCGCAAAAAAGACCGCAAGAAATCTATGCTGTCTTTTTTGATCATATTGCTGATATCGCTGGCGATTGCACTGGGAGCATCCATGTATTGGGAAAAGCTGCAGGAGCAGAAAAAGGATAACCTGATGGCAAGTGCAGAGGAGAATACAGATCTTCCAAAAGAAGCTCCTACCCAACAGCAGAAGGAGCAAGAAGAGTCGGACAAGCAGCCGGATCCTCAGGATGAGGCAGCGGTAGCGGCGGAAGAAAAGGAAAAAGAAGAAGAGCAGGAGGAGCAGACACAGGAAGCATCATCGCAGCCGGTTACCCAGACTCCGGTAGAAAATACTGATGTGGTAACCATGACTTCCCAGAGAATTCTGGAGTCCCCGGCACTGGTTCCAAATTCTGGATTCAGCGTATCGGACGAGTACTTTGATGATGTTGCTTTTGTTGGTGACTCGATCACTGAGGGAATCAAGCTCTATGAGATCATGAACAACTCCACAGTTGTGGCGGCAAGAGGAATCAATCTGGATACTGTTTTCAGTGATGATCAGATCCGCACAGCAGAAGGAAACACCACTGTTCTGGGAGCACTGGAACAGGCAAATCCGAAAAAGATTTACATTATGTTCGGAGCAAACGGAGTTGGATGGTTTACAGAAGAACACTTTACCGAGGTTTATACCAAGTTTGTTCAGAGCGTCAAGGAGCAGCATCCTGACAGCCAGATTTTCCTGCAGTCCATCCTGCCGGTAACGCAGGAGTTTGATGATTCACGCGAGGATATCTCCAACGAAAAGATCAATCGTTACAATGAACTGATCGTTGAGATTGCAGAAAATGAGGATGTCTATTATTTGGATGTCGCTTCGGCATTTAAGGACGAAAAGGGATGTCTTCCAGAAGATTCCAACGGTGACGGAATGCACTTTGGAGGAAAATATTATAACATCTGGTTTGACTACCTCAGGACACATACTGTAACCGAAGAATAAGACAACATAAAGAACATAACAGATAACAGAAAGGTACGGCGATTTTGATGAGAATGAAAAAATTATTTGCACTTACTCTGGCAGTCATGATGATGGTACTGAGCTTTGCAGGATGTGGAAAAAAGGACAATTATATTTCCTTTGATGCACTGTACAGCAAACTGACCACCGAAATTGATTTCTCTGCAAGCAATATGCAGAAACAGGGAGAAGCTGCACTGAATAACTACTATTATATTGATCCAACCACTCTGGAAAACTATGCGATCTATATGAGTGATTATGCTACCGGTAATGCAGACGAGATTGCGATGTTCCAGGTAAAAGAAGAGGATCAGGTTGCAGCAGTAAAAGCGCTGATCAATGACCGAATCACCGACCTGAAAGTTCGCTATGAGGACTATAAACCAGAAGAAATGAGCAAGATCGACAGTGCAGTTATCGTAGATGATGGATGCTACATTTTTGTTGTTATCTCCCCAGATAACGACAAGGCAAAGACCATCGTAAACGATGCAATTGCTGGCAAACTGGAACAGTAAAAATGAATTAAAAACAGCACCCAAAACAGGGTGCTGTTTTTTGTTATCTGCAAATATTATAGGAAAGAAAGAAAAACTTATAGACCCAAACCGCTCTTTGTGGTAGAATAAGAAAAGGAAAACCAAAAGTTTAACAAAAAGAAGAGAGGGAATTATCATGAAAGTTGTAATTACCAAAGACTATACTGAAATGTGCAAACTGGCAAGCCGCATTTTTGCAGCAGAGATCACCCTGAAACCAGACTGTGTACTGGGTCTTGCAACCGGTTCTACACCAGTTGGTATGTATAAAGAACTGGTAGAAATGTACAATGAACACCGCGTTGATTTCAGCCAGGTAAAAACAGTAAATCTGGACGAGTACGCAGGTCTTTCCGGCGACAACGATCAGAGCTATCGTTACTTCATGAACCACAATCTGTTTGATCACATCAACATCAACAAAGAAAACACCAATGTTCCAAACGGAACCGCAGTGAACGGGGGATGGCGGGGAT
>OGWU01002062.1_pt1 | contig 10570 bp, 9 predicted proteins | sample 1576071 | NCBI WGS metagenome assembly OGWU01 (sample SAMEA3541582, study PRJEB24748) | human gut metagenome | biome: human gut; feature: human-associated habitat; material: faeces | place: China | collected 2012
GCTCTAGCACGTGGAACTCTTCATATGGTTGGAGCAACTACTCAAGCTGAGTACCAGAAGCATATTGAAAAAGATGCAGCTCTTTCTCGTCGTTTTGCTAAAATTACAATTGAGGAGCCAAGTGTAGCTGAGGCGATTGATATTCTAAAAGGCCTACGTTCGTCTTATGAAGACTATCATCGTGTAACGATTACTGATGAGGCAGTTGAGACAGCAGTCAAGGCAGCCCACCGTTATTTGACGAGTAAAAACTTACCTGACTCTGCCATTGATCTTTTAGATGAAGCGAGTGCAACTGTTCAAGGTCGTATCAAAAAAGAAGCCAAACGTGAGATAACGCCTTTGGATGAAGCACTTCTATCTGGTGATATGAAGGCTGCTGTTAAACAATATAAGGCTAGCCAAAAAGCAAAATTACCAAAACCTGCCTTGGTAGATGCAGATCAGATTATGCAAACCCTTAGTCGTCTATCAGGTATTCCTGTTGAGAAGATGACTCAGGCAGATAGCAAGCGTTACTTGAATCTGGAAGCAGAGCTTCACAAACGTGTTATTGGTCAAGACGAAGCAGTTTCAGCGATTAGTCGTGCTATTCGTCGTAACCAGTCAGGTATTCGTACCGGAAAACGCCCGATTGGTTCCTTTATGTTCCTTGGCCCTACTGGTGTTGGTAAGACAGAATTGGCCAAGGCTTTGGCGGAAGTTCTCTTTGATGATGAGTCAGCTTTGCTTCGCTTTGACATGTCAGAATACATGGAAAAATTTGCGGCTAGCCGACTTAATGGTGCTCCTCCAGGTTATGTTGGATATGATGAGGGTGGTGAATTAACAGAGAAAGTTCGCAATAAGCCTTACTCAGTTCTTCTCTTTGACGAGGTGGAAAAGGCTCACCCAGATATTTTCAACATCCTCTTACAGGTTTTGGATGATGGTGTCTTGACGGATAGTCGAGGTCGTAAAGTCGACTTCTCAAATACCATTATCATTATGACTTCGAACTTGGGAGCGACTGCTCTTCGTGATGATAAGACTGTTGGTTTTGGTGCTCAAGACATTTCTCATAATCACCAAGCAATGCAGTCACGTATTATGGAAGAACTTAAGAAGGCCTACCGTCCAGAGTTTATCAACCGTATTGATGAGAAGGTTGTCTTCCATAGTCTAGAGGAAGAGCAACTTCGTGAGATTGTCAAGATTATGGTGAAACCGTTGGTATCAGCTTTGGCTGAAAAAGGGATTGACTTGAAATTCCAACCAGCTGCCCTTAAGCATTTAGCTAAAGATGGCTATGATGTTGAGATGGGTGCTCGTCCATTACGTCGTACGATTCAAACTCAAGTGGAGGACAGGTTATCTGAGCTCTTACTAGGTGGCCAAGTAGTTAGTGGACAAACTCTTAAAATCGGCTGCTCGAAAGATAAATTAACCTTTACAGTAGTGTAAAAATCAAACAAAAAGACAGATTACAGGTGTAGTTTGTCTTTTTTGTGTCAATAGGAGTCAAGGTAGAGTCAATCTTTCTGTAAAGATGGGGTAAAAGAAAAAGCCGAGCAAAGCTCGACTGTAATAATTAGAGTTTTTCGTTGACAAAGTTGACAAAGTGATTCCACCAGACCTTGAGGAAGAAGCTTTTCTTAACTTCTTTACCAGCAACCAGTTCCATGCTAGGCATACCTTGGTTAGGCAAGTAACCTTCTCCTACAAGTGACTTATCTTCAAAGGTAGCAGTTCCAACCTTGTCACTTGAGTTGACAGGGGCTTGGACTTGATTGGTAGTGACTTTAATATGTTTACTATTGTTAGCATCTATTTTTTGGATGATATTAAAGTCAGACTTAGCAACAGCAGTGACTTGCTTAGATTTACCATCAAGGACATTGGCTTGGCTTTTACCAATAGCTTGTCCTTTTTTGGCAATGGTCTTGCTTTCCCAATGATAGACTACGTAGTTAAGTAGGTCATTGGTTGCAGTGAAACGGGCGTAGTCATCAGTATCGGTATTATCAGCATTCAAAATGACTGTGATAATGCTCATGCCACTTTCATTTGAGTGGGCCACGAAGGAAGCACCGGCTAAATCAGTGGTCCCTGTTTTTAGGCCATCTACACCTTTACGGTAACTAGGTTGTCCCTTGAGCATATAGTTGAAGGTTTTGAGTTTGTTGACACCATCAAAATCAGCTTCAGTTTTTTTAGTGATGTCGAGAATTTCAGGATATTCTTTTACCACGTGTTGTGCAATGATAGCAACATCTTTAGCACTCATGGTATTTTCTTCGTCTGATTTAGAGCCTGGATAGATATTGTCACCTAAGTAAGAATTATTGAGACCAGAGGCATTGACAATCTTGGCATCAGTGATACCCCAATCTTTAAGTTGGGCTTTCATCATGTCGACAAACTTACTTTCGGTTCCTCCGATTTCCTCGGCTAGAGCAATAGATGCACTGTTGGCACTGGAAATAAGAGTTGCGTCAAGAAGTTGTTTGACAGTGTATTTGCGGGCATCTAGTGGAATATTAGATACTCCGGCACTGACAGTTAGTTCAAAGGGGTAGTCAGAAATGTCAACTTTGCTGTTCCATTTGAGGTCTCCCTGATCTACCGCTTTATACACCATGTAGGCCGTTAGGAGCTTGGTAATAGAGCCAATCCCTGTAGAGGTAGTGGCATCTTTTTCATATAAAATTTTGCCAGTATTAGCTTCGACAGCGATGGCATGTTTGGCTGCGGTATCATATCCTTTTTTCTTATCTGCTGCAAAAGCAGGGGCTACGCTTCCCAGACAGAGTAAGAAGGTTATCATAAGCGTAATCAGTTTTTTCATGGTTTGTTCCTTCATGTGTTTTGGATATTTATTATACCACATTTTGAGAGGAACTTAAGGTGTTGAGAAGGGGCTTTTACTTACAAGACTAATTTTTATGGCAAGATAAAACTACCTTTTGATAGCTAAAAGGTAGTTTTGTGTTTACTTGTTTCCTGTAAAGAAATTAACGATATGGTTCCACCAAACTTTTAAGAAGAAACTTTTCTTGATAGATTGGTTGGCTGTTACAGAAATTTGAGGTGGATCAGAGATGTAACCTGTTCCAACGAGATCCTTATCATCAAAGGTCGCTGTTCCAATAGTGTCACCTTTTTTGATAGGTGCTGTTATAGTTTTTGCTTTGATTTTAACAGTATCATTTTTGCTGTTTATTTTTTGAACGACTGTAAGGTCTGACTCGAGCTTAGCAGAGATGGTTTGACTGTCTCCATCGGCTACCTTAATATCATTTTTCTTGACGATTTGTCCTTTGGTGTTGAGGGTTTTGATTTCCCAGTTTTGAGTCACATAATCTAGCAACTCATTTGTGGCTGTGAATCTGGCAGCTTCATCTTCTCCACCATTATCTGCATTCATGACAACGGTAATCAAACTCATGCCATTTTCATTGGAGTGGGCCACAAAGGATGCTCCTGCAAGTTCAGTTGTTCCAGTCTTGAGTCCATCAACGCCTTCACGGTAGTTGTCTTGTCCCTCCAACATGTAGTTGTGCGTCGTTAATTTGTTGTCACCTTCGAAATCAGTTTCGGTTTGCTTGGTGATTTCAAGTACCTGAGGATAGTCTTTGATGAGGTGGTCTGCAATAATGGCAACATCTAGAGCACTCATAGTATTTTCGTCATCTGCTTTAGAGCCAGGATAGCGGTTATCCCCAAGGTATTTATTGTTTAGGCCAGAAGCGTTAAATAATTTAGCATCTGTAATGCCCCATTCTTTGAGTTGGGCTGTCATAGTGTCAACAAAGGCACTCTCTGATCCTGAGATTTTTTCAGCTAGAGCAATAGCGGCACTGTTAGCGCTGGAAATGAGGGTGGCATCTAGGAGCTGTTTAACAGTGTATTTTCGGGAATCTAGTGGGACATTTGAAACTTCTGAATCAACGGTTAAGTTGAAAGGATAGTCTGAGATATCGACTTCAGTGTCCCAGGTAATTTTTCCTTGGTCAACTGCTTTATAGACCATGTAGGCTGTTAGGATTTTAGTCATTGAAGCCACACCATCAGGAGTAGTGGCGTCCTTTTCATAGAGGACTTTCCCTGTAGTTGCTTCGATAGCAATCGCATGTTTAGCGGAAACATTGAAGTTATCTGTCTGTTCTTGTGCTAGAGCAGGTGTTACTAGGCCTAGTAAGATTAAGGCAATCATAATGATGTGTTGTAATTTTTTCATAGTCATTCCTTTGTCTCTCATAAGTGTTTATTATATCACAAAACGACTTAAATATCTGAGAGAAAGGGAGACTTGGGTGCTAACTTATGCCGGAGCTCTGCCATTTTTGACTATATTATGGTAAAATGAAAGTTATATCAAATGAATGACATAAAGTTGACCGGTTCGTTTTTGTAAGGGCTGGTCATGGATAAAAAGAGGGATCAAACATGGCTAAACAAACTTTTGAGATGACCTTTGCAGGACGCCCGCTTGTCGTTGAAGTTGGGCAGGTAGCCAAGCAGGCTAATGGTGCTGTCGTCGTGCGTTATGGAGATACAACGGTATTATCAACAGCTGTTATGTCTAAAAAGATGGCAACGGCAGATTTCTTTCCTTTACAGGTTAATTATGAGGAAAAAATGTATGCAGCTGGCAAGTTCCCGGGGGGCTTTAACAAGCGTGAGGGTCGGCCTTCAACAGATGCCACTTTGACTGCTCGCCTCATTGATCGTCCTATTCGTCCTATGTTTGCGGAGGGCTTTCGTAACGAAGTTCAGGTCATTAACACGGTTCTCTCTTATGATGAGAATGCTAGTGCTCCGATGGCGGCTATGTTTGGGAGTTCTTTAGCTCTTTCTATCTCTGATATTCCTTTCAATGGTCCAATTGCTGGGGTTCAAGTAGCCTATGCTGCAGAAGATGTCATCATCAATCCAAGTGCAGCGGATAAGGAAGTTTCACTTTTAGATTTGACAGTGGCAGGTACCAAGGAAGCTATCAATATGGTAGAGTCAGGTGCCCAGGAATTGTCTGAGGATATTATGTTGCAAGCACTCTTGAAGGGACATGAGGCAATTCAAGAGTTGGTTGATTTCCAAAATTATATCGTTGCAGCTGTTGGTAAGGAAAAGGCTGAGGTTGAACTTCTACAAGTTGATGCTGATTTGAAAGTCGAAATCGAAACGGCTTATTATGATCAGTTAGCTAAGGCTGTTCAGGTGGAAGAAAAACTGGCGCGTGAAGCAGCAACCCAGGCTGTAAAAGAAGAGGTCCTCGCTTCTTATCAAGAACGCTTTGCAGAAGATGAAGATAAGGAAACCATTCTGCGTGATGTAGCAGAAATCCTCGAGCAGATGGAACATGCTGAAGTGCGTCGTCTGATTACAGAAGACAAGGTTCGTCCAGATGGCCGTCGTGTGGATGAAATCCGTCCTTTGGACGCAGAGATTGACTTTCTTCCTAAGGTTCATGGTTCAGGTCTCTTTACACGTGGTCAAACTCAAGCCTTGTCAGTTTTGACTTTGGCACCTATGAGTGATACACAGCTTGTTGATGGTTTGGATCCAGAGTATAAGAAACGTTTCCTTCACCACTATAATTTCCCTCAGTATTCAGTGGGTGAGACAGGGCGTTACGGTGCACCAGGTCGACGTGAGATTGGTCACGGAGCCTTGGGTGAACGTGCCCTTGCTCAGGTTCTCCCAAGTGTTGAAGAGTTCCCTTATGCTATCCGTTTGGTAGCAGAAGTCTTGGAGTCAAATGGTTCTTCCTCACAAGCTTCTATTTGTGCAGGAACCTTGGCTCTTATGGCTGGTGGTGTACCGATTAAGGCACCTGTTGCAGGTATTGCCATGGGACTTATCTCAGATGGTACTAACTACACTGTCCTAACTGATATTCAAGGTTTGGAAGATCATTTTGGAGATATGGACTTTAAGGTAGCTGGTACACGTCAAGGAATTACAGCTCTTCAGATGGATATTAAGATTTCGGGTATTACACCGGCCATTCTCGAAGAGGCTTTGGCTCAAGCAAAGGTAGCTCGTTTTGAAATTCTTGATGTTATTGAGTCAGCAATCGCTGAGCCACGTCCAGAATTGGCACCAACAGCACCTAAGATTGATAGCATTCAGATTCCTGTTGACAAGATCAAGGTTGTCATCGGTAAAGGTGGCGAAACTATTGACAAGATTATCGCTGAGACTGGTGTCACTATCGATATCGATGAAGAAGGTCTTGTTCAGATTTTCTCTAGTGATCAGGATGCCATTAACCGTGCTAAAGCTATCATCTCCGATCTTGTACGTGAAGCTAAGGTTGGAGAGGTTTACACTGTACCCGTTGTGCGTATTGAAAAGTTCGGTGCCTTTGTCCACCTTTTCAATAAGACAGATGCTCTCATCCATATCTCAGAACTAGCTTGGGAACGTACTGAGCATGTCGAAGATGTGGTTAAAGTTGGGGGTACGGTAACTGTTAAAATTATCAAAATCGATGAAAAAGGACGTATCGATGCCTCAATCAAGACCTTGCTTCCTAAGCCTGAAAAGATTGAGGACGGGGAAAATAAAGGAGAGCATCGTCACCGCCGTCGTTCTCATCATAAACCACGCCACCATAATGAAAGTGGTGAAGCACCGAAAAATCCTGATAAATCAGAAACGAAAGAACAGGCAGAAGAATGACAGAAAATCAAGAATTGCAAGCTTTTGATGAAACTCTAAAAGAATTTTTAAAGGAACCAGACCACTTTTTGACCAGTCTGGCTTTGGTTAATCACCTACAACGCACTCCCGTCTTGGCTGCCCAAGACCTCTACGCAGTTGAAGTGGAAGGCAAGAAGGTTGTTCCTGTCTTCACTAGTGAACAGGACTTACAATCTTTCAAAGCTACTCAAGAGAGTGCTCGAGAGCAAACTTGGGTAGAACGTTCGAGCTTAGATGTTTTAACACAACTGGTTCAGGCAGAGCTTTTTGGTCTTGCTTTCAATTTAAAAGAGGATGGTGATTTCTCAAATACCACTCTTTTTGCAAGCAGTGAACTTATCCAGTTTATCAACTATTTCACTCAGACCTTAAATAATCTTTTGGGTGAGGAAAATCAAAAGGCAGATTCTAAAGATAAGATTTATCTTGTTCCAGCCTTCATTCATAAACGTGAGGAAGATGGCCAGGATGACCGTCTCTTTGCGACCATGTCGAATGCAGAGGGACAGAGTTATGTGCCTGTGTTTACGAACTTAACGAGCTTTGCAAAATGGTACGGTAACGAGACTTTTGGCCTACCTTTCCGTAAGGCTAAAGGGACGATTTTGCAATGGCCACTGTCAGAAATTTATCAGCCTTCAACAGGTGAAAATGAGTTGGATAAGGTTCAAGGTATTGTCATCAATCCGTTTGATGAGCAGCCTGAGTTAGTCGACTGGTCTTATTTTGAAGGGGATAGCGAGTAGACCTAGTGTTAGTAGCTTTCCACTTTAAAGAATAATAGGCCACAGCAAACAATAATAACAATAATGATGTAAGGAGTGACCTAAATGGGTTGGTGGAAAGAAAGTATTGATATAGTAAAGAAAAATGACCCGGCAGCTCGGACGAGTCTAGAGGTTCTTTTAACCTACCCTGGATTAAAAGCCTTGGCTGCCCATCGTATCTCACATTTTCTCTGGCGCCACCATTGTCGACTCTTAGCGCGTATGCATAGTCAGTTTTGGCGCTTCTGGACTCAAATCGAGATTCACCCAGGGGCTCAGATTGCTGAAGGTGTTTTCATTGACCATGGCTCAGGCCTTGTCATTGGTGAGACAGCTGTTGTGGAGAAGGGTGCTATGCTTTACCACGGTGTCACTTTAGGTGGTACTGGTAAAGATGTCGGAAAACGTCACCCAACCGTTCGTGAGGGTGCCTTGGTTTCAGCCCATGCTCAGGTCATAGGCCCTATTGAGATTGGAAAGAATGCTAAGGTGGGGGCGGCAGCCGTGGTTGTTGCGGATGTCCCAGAAGATGTTACAGTCGTTGGTGTTCCTGCTAAGGTTGTGCGTGTTCATGGTCAAAAGGATGAAGAAGTTATCCACGATATTGAAGAAGGTCGTGAATACTATAGCGAAAAGCTAGAAGACCTTCTAAAAGCAGCTAGCTTCCACTCATCACGTCTATAAGGAAAGGAAACGATGAAACTCTTTAGTTCAAAGGTGACTCGATTGACGGTTGTGGGTCCTCTTGCTCTTGTTTACATTGCTTTACATAGAGCAGACTATAGCATGGCCGCCTTATGGTTTTGCATTGCTCTTTTATGGGCCGGTCTGGTTTTTAAGCAACGACACAAGTGAGATTTGAGTAATGAAAAAATTCTTCAAGGACAATCCTTTTTTGGTCTTCTATATAGTTGGGAGTTTCCTTTCAGCTATGTCTCTCTTGGCTCAAGGTCAGCTAGTTGCGGCTATTTGGATTATCATTCTCGTTATACTCTTGTGTTTGTACCTAAACCATATCAAGGATAAAAAATAGTTTCCAGTTAATTGAAAGGAATCTCAAGTGATTAAAATTTATGATACGATGACGCGTTCGCTCCGTGATTTTGTACCTTTGACAGAAAATGTTGTCAATATGTATGTCTGCGGACCAACAGTTTACAATTATATTCATATCGGAAATGCCCGTTCAGCAGTAGCTTTTGATACTATTCGTCGTTATTTTGAGTATTGTGGCTATACAGTCAACTATATTTCCAACTTTACGGATGTAGATGATAAGATCATCAAGGCAGCCAATGAAGCTGGTATTTCAACTAAGGAATTGTCGGACAAGTTTATCGCGGCCTTTATGGAAGATACCGGACAACTTGGCATCAAACCAGCGACACAAAATCCACGTGTTATTAACTACATGGATGAAATCATTGCATTCGTGTCAACCTTGGTTGACAAAGGATTTGCCTATGTCTCTGAAGGTGATGTTTACTTCCGAGTAGCTAAGTCAAACAACTATGCTAAATTGGCTAACAAAACCTTGGAAGATCTTGAAATTGGTGCAAGCGGACGTACGGATGCTGAAACAGAACGTAAGGAAAATCCTCTGGATTTTGCCCTTTGGAAAGCTGCCAAAGAGGGAGAAGTTTCTTGGGACAGCCCGTGGGGACTTGGTCGTCCTGGTTGGCACATCGAATGTTCAGTTATGGCGACTGAAATCCTTGGAGATACCATCGACATCCATGGTGGAGGGGCAGACCTTGAGTTTCCACACCATACCAATGAAATTGCTCAATCAGAAGCCAAAACTGGCAAGACCTTCGCCAACTACTGGATGCACAACGGTTTTGTCAATGTGGACAATGAGAAAATGTCAAAATCCTTAGGTAACTTTGTAACGGTTCATGATATGCTTAAGACAGTCGATGGTCAAGTGCTTCGCTTCTTCCTAGCAACACAACAGTATCGTAAACCAATTAACTTTACAGAAAAAGCTATCCATGATGCTGAAGTTAATCTTAAGTATTTGAAAAATACCCACAGTCTTCCGTTGACAGAACAGGTGAATCAAGCTGAGTTGCAAACTTATCTTGACGCCTTCCAAGAAGCTATGGATGATGACTTTAATACAGCGAATGGTGTGACTGTTCTGTTTGACATGGCCAAATGGATTAATTCAGGCAATTATGACCAAACCGTTAAGGATGCTTTTGAAAAAATGCTCCAAGTCTTCGGTATTGTTTTCGAAGAAGAAGTCCTTGATGAAGACATCGAAAAACTCATTGAAGAGCGTCAAGCGGCGCGTGCCAACAAGGACTTTGCGACAGCAGACCGCATTCGTGATGAGTTAGCTGCTCAAGGTATCAAACTTCTTGATACCAAGGAGGGCGTGAGGTGGACACGTGACTAAACATCTTGATGTCAACCTTATTAATGGCATTGCTCTCGCCTTTGAGGGAGATGCTGTTTATTCCTTGTACATTCGCCGTCACCTGATTTTTCAAGGTCAGACCAAGCCAAATCAACTGCACCGTCTAGCTACACGTTATGTTTCAGCTAAGGCCCAGGCTAGTCTCATTGAAAAAATGCTAGAGCAAGAGCTTTTGACTGAAAAAGAGCTAGACATCTATAAAAGAGGTCGTAATGCGAATAGCCATACCAAGGCTAAAAATACCGATGTTATTACCTATAAAATGTCAACAGGCTTCGAAGCAGTCATGGGCTATCTTCATATGACCGAGGATATCGCTCGCTTAGAGGAACTGATTGCTTGGTGTATTGACGAAGTTGAAAAAGAAATCTAAAAATTCTGCCGAGAGCAGGATTTTTTGTTATCTAAAGGCTATAAAAATTGTAACAGTTAGCCAGAATTTCAAAATTTAGATTATTTGAGAATCAAAGTAATTCAGCGTCTTGACAATGAAAAATAAGATGAAACTAATATTTAGCACCTTGAAAATGAGAAAGTTAAGGGATGTCTGACACGTGTAAAACCCCGATATTATAGCGTTTTTTAATAAAACTAATTTGACAGAAAGTAAAAAAAAAGTCAGAAGACTGTTGATATGACTGTTGACTGCGGTTCCCATGGCAACCAGTGCGTCGATCGGCATATGGAATGC
>OGWU01002078.1_pt1 | contig 10509 bp, 9 predicted proteins | sample 1576071 | NCBI WGS metagenome assembly OGWU01 (sample SAMEA3541582, study PRJEB24748) | human gut metagenome | biome: human gut; feature: human-associated habitat; material: faeces | place: China | collected 2012
TACTGAAAGAGTGTATGGATTCTCACATATGTGATATGATCTCTCAAAATTTTCTACTTTGGGGATTTCCCCTGTAACCATAGTCAATGCTCTTGCATATAAAAGAGGTAACTGTAGAGCTTGCGGTAAGCAAATAGTAGAATAGTCTTCATTGTATCTCACCACCTTAGCATCATCAAAATGCATTCCTAACAAATGCCCCCAGTATTTATCCACTTTATATTGTTTCTCATCTATCCACATGATGGTTTGGTTACGAAAACTATAAGGAAAGTATGTCACAATAGCTTTTCCTTTGGAAAATGAATGTATTTTTCTATATTTTCTTGATTTAGCCAATGTATTGTAATCAGCCACTTCGAATGCCGCAAACCTTGCTCAGCTCTTCCACAGCCATGACGTAGGACAGCACATCGCCGCCGGCACCGCCCACAGAAGTGGGGAAATAGATGCCCATCATGCCCAGCTTGCCCATCTTCTCGACGGTCTCCATGGGGAAGCGCTCTTCCTCATCCAGCTCCTCGGCTAGGGGCTTGACCTCGTTCTCCGCAAACTCACGGTACATCTTGCGGACCATCTCTTGCTCTCTAGTCAGATGAAAATCCATTTTCCAGTCCTCCTAAAACTTTTTTACTTGGAATAATCGTAGAAGCCCTTGCCGGATTTGACGCCCAGCAGACCACCGCGGACCATCTTCTTCAGCAGCAGGGCAGGACGATACTTAGAGTCGCCTGTCTCGTCGTACAGGGTGTTCATAATGGCCAGGCAGATATCCAGGCCGATGAAGTCGCCCAGGGCCAGAGGACCCATGGGGTGGTTGGCGCCCAGACGCATAGCCTTGTCGATGTCCTCGACGGAGGCGGTGCCGGACTCCACCAGACCGATGGCGTCGTTGATCATGGGGATCAGCAGCTTGTTGACCACGAAGCCGGGGCCTTCCGCCACCTCAACGGGCTCCTTGCCGATGTCCTGAGCCAGCTTGTACACGAAATCAAAGGTATCCTGGGGAGTGTTCACACCGCGGATGACCTCGATCAGCTTCATGCTGGGCACGGGGTTAAAGAAGTGCATACCGATGAGGGGGTGCTTGAGACCATTGCCCATCTCAGTGATAGACAAAGAGGAGGTGTTGGAAGCAAAAACGGTCTCGGGCTTACACAGCTCGTCCAGGCGATGGAACAACTCCTTCTTGGGACCCATCTCCTCGGCGATGCATTCAATCACCAGATCAGCATCAGCGGCGGCAGACTCTTCCTCGACCAGCACATTGGCCATGAGGGCGTCCTTGGTGCCCTGAGACATTTTGCCTTTGGCAACCCGCTTTTGCAGAGAAGCGTCCAGCTGCTCCTTATGGCGCTGGGCGGAGGCGATGCTGCTGGCGTACATCAGGGCAGTGTGCCCGTTCGCGGCAAAGACCTGGGCGATACCACGACCCATGGTGCCGGCGCCGAAAATTGCAACCTTCATTGTGTTTCCTCCTAAAAAGTTGATGTAAAGCGGCCAAATCTCGAACGATTTGACGGGTTCTAAACAGTTTTGTTAGAAAATTAACAAGCCTGAACCAGAAAAAGCGCAACACAGGAAAAAACCTGTTGTTGCGATGGCCGGAAATGGCATAACTGTTTATGTGCCTTACAAATTATATCGTTTTTTCACAGCGGAAGCAAGGGGGAAGCTGCCTGGCAAAATACACAGTTTTTATCGCATTTTTTTTATGAATATGTTAAAAGCGCAGAGGCATTACATGGGAAAGGGAAAGGATAGGAAGAGGGATGAAAAAATGGAATTTATGAATGAAAAATATAGAATGGATGGTGAGATTTGCTGCAAAGAAAATGGGCGCAGCAGACATTTTTCCGCTGCGCCCAGAGGGTATATCTGGGGACCAATATCTTGTTCTCAAGCCTGCTGGGCGGCTTGGTGAATGATGTTGTACACCAAAGTGTCCTCGTCGTAGGAGGCGGGCTCACCCAGTACGGATACAAAGGAGCCGTCTGTATCCCGAAGCAGGACCAGATGCTGCGTGTCAGGTCCGATCCACTGACCAGAATGGTATTGATAGGTCTCCACCGCATAGGCCGAACCAAACCCTTGCTCCAGACCACAAGAGCCGGCATAGCTAACCGGTCCAAGGCGCACGTCCCCTTCCTGAGGAGCATCCGGCTGATCCACAGCGAAGTAATAAGTCTGCCCTTGGTATTTCTGGCTGTAATATTGGTGGGCCAGGGTGTAGAAATCCTGGGAGTCAATCCCGGAGGGCAGAGTGACTACGCTCTCGATCTGTTCCGAAACCTCCTCCAGAGAACCCATGGCAAAATCATAGCACCCGATGGTGTTCTCTTCCTCGTCGTAGATGAGGCAGGCGGCAAACCAGAGTGTGTCGTCTGTGTCTGCCCGGGCCAGTACCGTGTAGGCAGTCTGGGTGTCTTTCAGCTTCAGGGATGCCAGTTGTGTTTCTGTAAGGGACTGGATGGACCAAAGAGCAGAGGTGTTGTTGGCATTCAATGGGTTGTTGTCCTTGCGGGTGAATGCCTCCAGCCAGTTCCGGACCTGCCAGGCTACGGGAATGGGCAACTCTTCTTCCGGCATGAGGAAGAAGATCTCGTTGTGGTCGGGGGTCCACTGGGGACCGTCCCCGTTGATGACCGCGTTGTCGGTCTGCACAAAGACGTCCACGCCGCCGGGGGCCATGAGGGCTTTGTGCTCCTGCCAGTAGGACTGATAGTCCTTCCGGGCCTGGGAGCCTTCCTGGCGCACATCCCCCTCTACCGGCCAGACCCAGGTGAAATCGGTGCCGTCATAGCGGATGAGGCCCGCTTCCCCATAGGTAAGTCCCAGATGAATGCTGTTGGCCACATAGAGCAGAAATTCTTCTCCATCTTTATGGAAGGTGGTGACGTGGGGCTGGCTGCCAGTACTGAGCGTGGTAAAGACGGGGGTGGTCAGCTGACCGGTTCGTTGGTCCTGTACGCCTATGGCGAGCAGAGATTCGGAACGGTCGGTGTAGACGGCAACGGCTCCCAGAGCATAATTCCCATAGTCACCGGGTGTGAGGGCTAGGAGTTCGGCGGAGACAGATTGTTCTGGGTCAGGCAGCAGCGTGCGGGCAACCTGAGCCAGATCTTCCCGTAGGGCCATCTGGTCGATCCGGCCGGAGGACACGTTGGAGACAAACTCGGTCCCCACCTGACAGGATACCAGGGAACCGCACAAAACGATGATCAGAGCGGTCACGGCCAGCACCAGCATGGGCGGGCGCTTCTTTTTCCATTGGAAGATGTTGCGGATGCGGTCCTCTGTCTCCCGGGCCGAGCCGGACAGCCGGGTAGTTAGTGGAGAACAAGGCATACGGGGCTTTTCCATAAACAAAACCTCCTGTCAATCAAGCATATTAGTGAGGGTAATCTGGCGCAGGGTATCCCCGCTGAAGAAAAATAGAATGGCAGGACCAAAACAGGGAGACTCCAGATCGGAGAAGTCGGTTACCTGACTGGGATCGTGGAAGCTCCAGGGAATATAGGAGAGCATATCTGGCTCGCCGGGATACTTATCCCAGTAGTTTCCGGTAACTGCCTCGGGATAGGCGGTCAGCACGTCTTCTCGGCTGGCGCCTACCCGGATTCCTCGGGGCGTGTAGAGGTCATCCCGGGTCACGTCCAGGGTGTTCAAAGAAAAGGTGTCCCGGTCCGCGGCATAGTAGCGCAGGGCAATAAAACCCTCCACGCTCCACCGCTCCCAGTAGCTGCCCTCACTATAAATAGGTTCCCAGCCTTCCAGAATTTGAATTTCCGGCTCGCCCACGTAGGCAGAGTTAAATAGGTCGTACCAATTTCCGGGGCCGATGGGGTTGGGGTAGCCATCCCGGAAGAGACAGACTTCTATATTAAGAAGGTTCCAGGCGGTTTGTCGAATGATATCTTCCATCTCCATTCCTTCTATGGAGAAGGATGCGGTGGGCTCGCCCAACACCCCCTGGAAGGAGCCGTCCTGGCCCCGGGACAGGACGATCAGGGAGGGCTGGGGAATGGGGGTGGTCCACTGGCTGGAGGAGAACTGGCTCGTTTGAATCCAAAAGGCTACGCCGGTGGTTTCATAGAGAAGGGCTTCTCCGGCATAGGTGACGGAACCTAAGACCACGTCCCCTTCCTGGGGGGCCGAGGGCAGGTCAGAGAGCCAATAGGTGTTCCGTTCTGGATAGGCCTGCTGATAGTATGTAAGAATCAGTTCGTCCCGTAGTTTGGTGTCAGAATCCGAAAGATTCAGGCCGCTGGCGGAAGACAATCCACCCTCCGGTTCCCCGCCGCTGAAATTCCACTGTCGCCACAGGGGCGGGTCCAGGTCGGTACACTCCTGCGCCGGAACTAGCGGTTGAAGATCTGTGACGGTATATTGGTCATAGAGGGTAAAGGTGCCGTCCGACCAGATATAGAGGTTGTCCGAGCCGCTGACAAAGTCGGAGACCGTGTCATCCCGGTCGTCCACCCGAGCGGTGAGATAGAAGATGGGGTTCCCGTCTGTCCCCATGCGGAATCCCTCTACCACCTGGTTTTGAATGCACAGGTCGGCGCCTGGGATATCCTGGCCCAGGGTGGGGTCGTACTGGTCGGCCAGGGCCTGGCAGAGCCCGTCCTCGGTTTGCTCCGCCAAATCCAGAGCCTCCTCCAGGGTCACCTGCTGCCCGGTCTCTTTATCGTAGACCAGGGAGGTGACATGGCCGGTGTTCAGGTCCGTGTGAAATTCCTCCCGGAAGAAAACCAGATTCCAATAGCGCTGGGTCTCAGATGGATAGAGCAGGCAGTGATTTTCCGCAGCGGACAAAGAGGAATCAGCGATATATCCATTTAAGATATCCTGATACTCCGCCTTTAACTGGCTCAATGCCTGATTGATGGCGGCAACTCCCTCCGTGGGCTGCTCTTCGGCGGACATGGCCAGGGCGGGGATCTCAATATAATTGCCCTGTGTGTCATAATACTGTGTATCCATGACTAGAGCGACTGACTGCGTCCGCTCCTGGCAGGACACCAATCCTCCGCACAGGGCAATTAGCGCGACAGCCAGGATGAGCACCAGCACCGGCGGACGCTTTTTCTTCCACAGAAAGATGCTGCGGATGCGGTGTTCCGTCTCCCGGGCCGAGCCGGACAGCCGGGTGGTGAGGGGGGAGCGGGGAAGAGATAAGGGAGTCATAGGTACCTCCTTTCGGATGGCAGATATGTGGGTTAACTGCCGCTGCGCAGAGCTTGAATGTTGGCGGCGGTAATATTCTGCCATGCAATGGCCTGCTCCTTCCCGCCATCCAGCTGAGAGTCCAGCCAGGTCTGGTAGTCGGACTGATCTACCGGATTGCTGTAATCCAGTTCACCGGGAGACATGATGTAGTAGACCATCCCCGTGTTGCTCACATCTGCTTGGGCAGGATAGGGGATGTTGTTCTGGAGTGGGTTGGTTTCGCCAAGGTTTCGGTCCCAGGCATCGACGGTTGCCGTCATCTCGTAGCGGTCTGTTTGGGGATCATAGTGGTACAGGGAGTAGGGCCAGAAGGAATCGCCCGCCATTCCCTGGTTGTGGTGGGCGTATACCTGGATCAAGCCGTTGTCGTAGAAGGTCAGGGAGGGAAATTCCAGCAGTTGGGTGCGCAGTGCCCCGCTCTCCTCGTAGGAAAGAATATAGGCGGACATGCCGGCCGTGTACGTGTTGGAGCAGGAGAGCAGCAGTTCCTGCTGGCCGTCACCGTCCACATCCTGCACGGCGAAGGAGTCCGTGGACAGGTCCCCATCAAAGGGTTCGTAAACCCCGCCGTCGGGGAAGATGTGCTGGTTGAGCAGTGTGTTCAGAGCGTCGGAAAAGGCGGCGCGCTGCTGAGGGGAAAGCACAGATGATTCTGCCGCCATACGATCCGGTTCCAAATTTACATAACCGCCTTGGGGCTCTCCGCCGTTTTCACTCCACTGATACCACAGAGACGGGGAAAATTCCTGCAGCTGGTTCGCGGGAATCAAGGGAGGGGAATCGGTAAAGGGCTGATAGTGGGAGAAGGAACCGTCCGAGCAGACCAGAAGGTAATCCCAGGGATCCAAAGAGGCGGTGGCTGGATCCTTCAAATTGGCCAGGCAATTGAGGTAAAAGTCTACACTTCCATTTTCCTGAATCCGAAACCCCACCAGCGTGGGCTCCTGGGCGGCAAGCTGTGCTGCATATTCCGGAGTTTTGGCCAATTCGGCGTTGAGGAAATCCTCTGTTTGCGTATAAAGAGCATCTAAGGTGGTCCCAGCCAAGGCCAGGGCCTCCTCCTGGGTGACCAGACGGTCCTCCTTCCGGTCATAGACCAGCGAAAATACCGTGCCGTCGCTGCCGTAATCTGCGGTGCCCTGATAAAACACCAGATTATAGTAACGTTCCGTCACAGCGGGGAAAAAGAGAAGATAATTGCTGCCTGGTTGGTCCGAAGGAGAGGAGAGCACAGAGGCATAGCGCTCCTTGAGAGCGGAGAGTGCGTGATTGACCGACTGGGCACCTTGGGGCAGCGTTTCGTGGGCAGCCAGCATGGGAATTTCAATAAAATTATTGTTCGCGTCATAATACTGTGTATCCATGACCAGGGTGACCGACTGCGTCCGCTCCTGGCAGGACACCAATCCTCCGCACAGGGCGATTAGCGCGACAGCCAGGATAAGCACCAGCACCGGCGGGCGTTTTTTCTTCCACAGGAAGATACTGCGGATGCGGTGCTCCGTCTCCCGGGCGGAGCCGGACAGCCGGGTGGTCAGAGGGGAGCGGGGAAATCTGGGTGTCATTCATTGGCTCCTTTCTGTTAAGAGCGGGCTTTCAGTCGCTCCACTGCAGACAAAATCGTTTTGCCGTAGGCGGCGTGCTCATCCTGGGGAAGGCGGCGCAGCACCGCCTCGTCGCAGGAGAGTTCGGTGTCCTGTTCAATGGCCCGGCTCATCAGCCACATCAGAGGGTTGAACCAGTGCACTGCCCGCACCCACAGGGCCAGCGCCTTAAGCCAGATATCCCGGCGGCGGTAGTGGGTCAGCTCATGGAGCAGGGCGTATTCCAGCTCCTTGGGGGCAAGGGGCTGCTCCGGCAGAAGAAGAATGGGGTGGAACAGTCCAGCCAGCATGGGGGCGGCCAGACCGGGGCAGGTCATCAGCCGGGGACGGCGATCCAGACCCAACTCATCGCCGATGGCGTTGTACAGGGGTAAAAGCTGAAAATCCTGGACCGGGCTTGCCCAGCGTTTCAAAAAGCGTTTGAGGCGCACATGGGCAATGAGATTCCAAACCAGAATCCCCACTCCACCCAGAATCCAGATTCCAGTTACAATTTGCGAGAGGTACACGGTAGGCTTTGTCTCCGTTTGGGTGTCTGTATCATCCGGAGAAGAGGAGGAGGGAGAGGACGAATTCGATTGTTGACTGGAGGAACCGGTGGGGGCGATAGGAGACGGCGCCGCATCCTGAAAGGGGCGTCCGGCGGTGAAAGGCAGCTCTGAGGGGCGCTCCAGGCTGGGGGAGGTGAGCTGGATGGGGGCACGGACCTGGACGTTGGGGAACGAGAAGGGCAGGGGGATGGCCAGACGCAGACAGAGGAGCAGCCAGCCCCAGCAGCGCCACCGGGCGGCGTATCGGGAGCGGGTGAGCAGTCCGGTGGCCATCAGAACCAGGCCCACCAGCCCGCCGCCCAGGGACAGAGCGCCCAAATGAAACAGAAAATCCGTCATGCCTTGGTGTCCTCCTCCAACTGGTCCAGCAGAGAGCGCAGCTCGTCCAGATCCTGACGCTTCAGCCCGGTCCGGGCCAGAGCCGCCACAAAGTTCCGGGGAGAGCTGCCATAGAGCCGGGAGAGGACGCTGCGGCTGTCAAAGGCCAGGTAGTCCTCCTGGGGGATTAAAGGGGTATAGCGGTTGCTCTTACCCTCCCGGCGTACCGACACAAAGCCTTTCTCAGCCAAACGGGCCAGATAGGTGTTCACGGTATTACTGGCCCAGCCAAAGTCCTCCAGCGCCTGGTCCAGAGCGGCACGAGGGGTGTCAGCGCCCAGCTTCCACAGGGCTTTCATTACTTCCAGTTCGGTGTCGGGCAGACGTTTCATGGTATCATCTCCAAATTACTTCAAATGTAGTGGATAATTATATACTACACTTGTGGTAGTTTGCAGTCAAGTTACAGAGCGGTGACAGAAAAAAACAAGCCCCGGGCATAGCCCAGGGCTTGCAGAAGCAACACATTTATTAAAGTAAAAGCTGACCATTGATCTCCAGACGGAAGCTCAGACCCAGCTGCTCCGCCGCCCGGCGGCACAGCAGCATCCGCTGCAGGAAGATCTCAAAGTAATCCATGACGGCGCACATCTCTGTATTGATGGACAGGGAGAGAGTGATGGTTTTTGCCTCCACATCCAGCAGTACCTCGGAGCGCTCCACCGAGTAGTTTACCCGGTCGTGGATGTCGAAGGTAGACATATCTTTGTTGCGGACCCGGCTGCGGCGCACGTCAGTCTTGTCCGCCAGAATGAGGGCGGCGGCAATGGCGTTGACCGGGAAAGCGGTAGAGTCATCGTGGTGCCCGATGGCGGTGATGACGGCGGCCACGTCCGAGGGGTCCATGCCCGTGTTGTCCAGAATGCGGAAGGCCATGGTGGCGCCGCTGATGGCGTGATCGTGGCGGTTGACCACGTTGCCGATGTCGTGCATGTAGGCGGCAATCTGGGCCAGCTCCACTTCACGGGGGGTGTACCCCAGCTCAGTCAGGATCTGGGCAGCCACATGAGCGCACTTGCCCACGTGGGCAAAGGCGTGCTCGGTAAAGCCCAGCGCGGTGAGAGAGACGTCGGCTTGGGTGATGTAGGTCCGGATCTCCGGGGAGGAGCGGATCATATCAAAGGTTACTTCCATGGTGTCGCTCCTTTTAAATATCACGGATGTCGTAAGGCGTGGTCTGGTACACGTAGTAATTCAGCCAGTTGGTGTAGAACAGCTGGGCGGCGGAGCGCCAGCGCACCTGAGGAGGCTGTGTGGGATCGTCGTTGGGGAAGTAGTTGTCAGGGACGTTGATGTCGATGCCCTTATTTACATCCCGGAAGTACTCGTTGGCCAGGGTGTCGGGATCGTATTCCGGGTGGCCGGTAATGAAGAAGCGGCGATTATCCTGGCTCTTCACAGCAAAGACACCGGCCTGCTCCGAGACGGCCAGCAGCTGCAGCTCCGGGACGGCCAGAACATCCTCCAGCTTGTTTTCGGTGTAGCGGGAATGAGGAACATAGAAGATATCATCAAAGCCGCGGAAGAGAGGGCTGCGCTTACGAACCACTGTGTGGGGGAAGACACCAAAGAGCTTTTTACCCAGATCATACTTAGGGATATTATAATGGTAGTAGAGGCCGGCCTGGGCGCCCCAGCAGATATGGAGGGTGGAGTGGACATGGGTCTTAGTCCATTCCATGATTTCACACAGCTCATCCCAGTAGTCTACGTCAGTAAAGTCCAGATTTTCCACCGGGGCACCGGTGATGATCATACCGTCATACTTCCGGTCCTTGATCTGGTCAAAGGTGGTGTAGAAGGAGGAGAGGTGGCTGGCGTCGGTATTTTGGGAGACGTGGCTGAGAGTGTGCAGCAGCTCTACCTGAACCTGAAGAGGAGAGTTGGAGAGTTTACGCAGCAGCTGGGTCTCTGTTACGATCTTGGTGGGCATCAGATTTAAAATGAGGAGATTCAGCGGGCGGATATCCTGGTGCATGGCCCGGTACTCCGTCATGACAAAGATGTTTTCTCCCTCTAATGTAGCGGTAGCAGGGAGGGAATCAGGAATCTTAATGGGCATGGAAATGACCTACCTTATAATATAGAATTCGTAAAAATAGGGTATCATAACTGAGAAGGATGCGCAAGGCGTATTTCTGCGGATAAATGTAGCTCGGTGGCGGACAAAATAGGGGAAAAAGGCCTTATTTAGGGAAGAGAAGAAAAAATTCGAAAAATATGAAAAAACCTGTTGACAAATGGGGGAGGTGGTGGTATTCTATCAAAGCTGTCCGCGAGACAGCGGTTTCCAAGTCAAAGGCGAGCTTGAATGAGAGAACGAAAACCACCTGACGGTGCGAAAAAAGTTCTTGACAAGCGAACTGAGGTGTGGTAAACTAATCGAGTCGCCTGTGAGGGCGGCGAAACAAGGAGAAGCCTGCCGGGCTGACCTAAGAGCTGAAAAAAGTTTGAAAAAACTTTAAAAAAGCTCTTGACAAGGCCGAAACGGTGTGGTAAAATAACTCCTGCCGCTGCAAAGCGGTGTGTACCTTGTAAATTAAACAACGTGACAAACACGAAGCACCAAATTGGATTTGGTTGTTCAAACAAGCTTAGCTTGAAGGACAATCGTTAAATTTCTTTGAAGCTAGTTTTTAAGCTTCAATAAAGTGATTTGAAGAGCTTTGGCTCTTTAGATACCATTTTATTGAGAGTTTGATCCTGGCTCAGGATGAACGCTGGCGGCGTGCTTAACACATGCA
>OGWU01002080.1_pt1 | contig 10508 bp, 9 predicted proteins | sample 1576071 | NCBI WGS metagenome assembly OGWU01 (sample SAMEA3541582, study PRJEB24748) | human gut metagenome | biome: human gut; feature: human-associated habitat; material: faeces | place: China | collected 2012
ATATCAAACACCGGGAACAGCGCGAAGCTGAGAATGAGGTTGACGGCGGCGGAAGCGCCGTCCACCATGGCCAGCAGCGTGCCGTCCGACTGGAGCGTGAACGTCGAAACCTCTCCGGTGAGCTGGCTGGTGATCGTGACCGTGTTGCCGGCCTGCGTCCACGTCCCGTTCTCTTCCATAGGAGCACCGTTGATGGTTTGTCTGGCAAAAGCCGTACCGTCGGGGTTAAGGACAATCGTCATGCTGAGGCCATAGGCTTCCGGCGACATGACCACGCCGCTTGCGACTGTCTTCGTCATCGTCCATTCACCCGCCAAGCTCGCCGTCTGGGCGAATGCCGGCGCGGCGAGCAATAGCGCCGCCAACAGTACCGCCAATAATTTCTTCATGATATCCTCTCCTTTTTTCTCAATCTGATTTCAGAGCGCGCCCGCGCCCGAAATGCTTTTGTCATTCTCCCGCTCAGGCAAGCCCACGGATGCCGAGCGTCTGCGCAAGGTCGCAGTCGATCACATATACGCCGTCTCCGGAGAGATACTCCCGCCATTCGTCCGCCGTCAGGAAGCGGGCAAAGGGCATCGTTTCCTCCTCGGTCGCGTTATAGGGCAGCATGGTCGTCTCCAGCAGGTAGTACGTGCCGCTGTTTTCCCAGGTTTCCAGCGCCACCTGCGCGTGTCCCGGGGTGATGATGATCATGGCGTGCATCTGCGCCGACTGCAGGGCGGACGCCATCAGAAGCGCGGTTTCAATGCAGATGCCCGACCGGCTCTGGATCACCGCATCGGGGGTCAGCACGCGCTGCGAGCCGCCAAAGGAATACGGTCCCATGTTATAGCGCACGCCAATATCGCTGATCGCACCTTGTATGGCCATGGCCTGCAGTACGGTGGTAGATGGCTCGTCGGTACCGTCCGGATAGGCGAGCTGATAGCCGGGCAGGGAACTGTAACCCGCGCCAGCGTTGGTTTCCAGCCAGTAGATGGCCTCGCGCCGCAGCGCCAAAACCTCCTCCGCGTCGGGCCGGAGCCACGCCAGCAGGTTGTACGGTTCGATCACGCCGAACTCGCTGTTCAGCATCGTAAAATCGTATATGCTGTGCAACGTGATCGTTTTGCTCTCCGCGACCAGCAGTTCGCCGGTATCCATTTGGGTCACGCGCAGCGTGATCTGCGTCTCGCGTCCGCTTCCCAGGCTGGTCAGGCCGCTCATGGCCGGGGGCTTGATCATCAGATAGGTGATCTCCGGCCCCACGTTCACCGTCCGCTGGTATTTTTGCGAAAAGCCCTCGATCTCCACCTCGACCAGCAGCCGGGTTTTCCCCGCATCCGTGCTCAGCGCCAGGTTCACCGCCGAATCCATGGAGGGATACAGGTTAGGATAGATTTCTTCGGCCATCGAGTAATCCACCCATATCTGCTGCTCGCCGGTATCATCCTCCAGCGTCAGCATGTTGGCCAGGTTGACAAACTGCTGCTCTATGACGGCGTACATCAGTATTTCATAGCGCAGCATCAGGTAAGGCTGGCGCATAAGAAGCTGCGTTGCGGAAAAATCCATCAGCGCGTCGTCCAGCAGCGCCGCCTTGTAATCAGCATACAGCTTTTCCTGGAAGGCGTCGATCTGACGGATATACAAGGGCCATGTCTGCGTCATGGCCGGCGGGCATGCCAGAGCCTGATAATTCTCCTTGACATCGCCCATGGCGATATACATGGCGTTGAGGGAATCGGCTTCCGAGGCGTACATTCCCTGCGCGGCCTTTTGCTGATACGCCCCGAGCGGGTCGCTGGAATCGTAGTACCCGATATAAAAGGCCAGCAGGCTTTCCGCGATGCGGCAGGCCTCCAGCGCGTTCTCATACTGAAAGGCGCCTTCTCCGCCAGAAACCATTCCCTTCATGCCCTCCAGTGCGCTCCGGCAGGCGGAAACCTTTTCCAGCTTCTCCCTGCACAGCGCCGCGTACGCCTGCATTTCGGCGGCGTAAGCCGTATCGGCATTGTTCACGGACGCCTGATAACTCCGGGCAAACGCTGCCGTGGCCTGCGCGATCTCCATGCAGTCCTGATAAAGCGCCGCCATCCATTCGGAAAGTGCTCCGCCCTCCGGTACTTTTTCCTGAGCGCCCTCCGCAACGGGCGAAAACGTTTGCGAGGCCAGCACCAGCCCGGACAGCACCGCGTCGGCCTCCGCCGGGATATATGCCGCGCCGTAAAGTATGCTGTAGCCCTCCCGCTGTTCCCACAGATAAGCGCCCTCTATGATCTGGCCGCTTTGCGCGTCGGTATAGGCATACATCATGGCGTCCATGGGGATGCCCCGCATATCCATAGGCTGGCTCTGCGTGCCGGGATCGTACACCATGCTCCCGCCCATGGCGGCGCGCAGCGCTTCGCCCGTCTGGGCAAAGAAGTCCTCTTTGTTCACATCGCCCTCCTCCGCCCATGTCAGGCGGAAATTAGAGGCGGTTTCCCCGGGATAGACCCATATATAGCCATCCCTTTCCGTAACGCTGTAGCCAGCGTCCACCTGAAAAGAGAGCCTCAGCGCTTCGCTTGTATAGGTGGTATACGCCTGTTCCGCCGCCGCCGGAAATGCGGACAGCAGCATAACCGCCGCAAAAAGAGCAGCCATTCTCCTGCAGTGCTTGCGTTTCATCCACGCACGCTCCTCTCTAAAACATAAGCTTACTTATATTATATTTCAGCGATGCATGGCAGTAAATATTGTTGACGTATTTGTCAATGACAAGTACAAGCAGCGTACTTTGAGCCCGCAAACAAATATGTATGATACAAAAAATACATGTCGCGCAGGGATGCTGAAAAACGGAAAAGAAAAAGGTGTTGTTTGTCACGCTCTGCATAATGGTTGCGGAGATAGTTTTGCCGGTACACGGCACACTCTCCGTAAGCGTCAAATAAACCGCCGTGAGATGTAGCAAGGCATTTCGAGGTAAGGTAGGAAATCTTAGGAAATCTCAGGAGCACCGAAAAAGGCTTCTCAGCGTTTGTCACGAGGCAATTCCTTTCTGGCATGACCATCTATGCCGCCATATACAAGAAATGAGGCCGGATTGCTCCGGCCCCAATGTGCGTTTCTACATTATATATGTTCGTCAGACGACCTGCGAATACTTCCCGGACACCCACCCCACCTGAGCATTGACCACGATGGCGTGCCAGCCGTTCTCCGCAGTGGCGATCCATTCGAAGGTCGCACCATCCTTCACGGAGGTGATGCGGCTGTACTTGGTGTCATTGCCCACGCGGATGTTGACAGAGCCGCTGGCGCAGACGATGCGCACCTGCTTCGTGGCAGGAGTCTGCACCTCCGGTTTCTCAGTTTCGGGCTGTTCTTTGCCGTCATCATCGTCAGCCACAGCGTCCATCAGCGCCGTATGGGTCTCGCTGCCGTAGATGCCGTCCTGCTTGATTCCAACCTTCTTCTGGAACTTCTTGAGGGCCTTTTCAGTTTCAGAACCGAACTCGCCGTCAGCACCATACTTGGGCAGACTGTATTCCAGCTGCAGGAGGAATTCCTGCATAGCCTTTACATCCGTACCCTTGCTGCCATTCTTCAGAGTACGGGTGCCCAGAGTGTACACGGTTTCTGCGGTATCTGGCTTGACATAAGAGCCGCCTGTGAATACAGCATCGCCATAATCCACGAAGGGCAGTTGAAACCAGTGTGTCCACTTGCGGGAGGACACCTTGGTCTTCACACAGCCATACGAAAAACCGCGCTCCTCGACAGCGCAGCCGTCACCGACATACACACCGACATGACCGTCGGAGCGAAGTGCAACGCCTGGAATCTCCGGCAGCGTATCAATCGTTCCCCAGGCACAGCCCTTGCTCTTTGCATAGGTGAACATGCCGTTGGCGGACTTATCAGGACAGCCGTTGCCGCCATACTTGCTGGAGAAGGTCTTGTCGGTGCCGATGGCTTCCCTGACGCCCACGCCGCCGCTGGTCCAGTTGTAGCCCTTGATGAGGCCAACGCAGTCAGCGCAGACCTTCTTATTCGCAATGTCCTGCTTATAGCGGGCAGTGCGGGAGTCCTTGTAATGGGACGGATACTGCTTGGCCTTTCGGCTTCGCAGGGATTCGGAACACTTGTAGACAACCGTGCCGTACCAATAGGGCTGGCCCAGCATGGATAGACAGAATGCAACGAAGTGTTCACTGGTGTACGGAGTATTGATTCTTTCGCTCATGATTTCCTCCAATCAAAAGAGCGGCGGTTATGCGCCGCCGCCCTGGTCGGTCGTGGTATCGTCAATTCGATTGTGAAGCTGAGCAAGAATGCTCTTCATCTTTTCCGGGATAGGCAGTCCAAGGTGAGCCGCATTCTCCAGCAGGGATACACCCTCATTGGACAGGTAGAAGCACACCACGGCGCCGCGCAGAGCATTGCCGGTTCCTACCACATGAAGATCAACGATGTGGGCAACACCCACCAGCATGATAATGAGCACCTTCTTGCAGATACCCTTAAAGCCCACGCTGGAGGACAGCTTCTTGTCTGCCACAGCGCACATGAGGCCGGTCACATAGTCAACGGCCATAAAGATCAGAAGTGCAGTCAGCAAACCGTCCATACCTCCCAGAAAGTAGCCGAGCCAGCCACCGACAGCCGCGATAGCCATCTGAAGCTTGGCCCAAATGATGTCGATAGAGAAATCCCTCATAGTCAAATCCTCCTTAGAGTTGATATAGCAAAGACCGCTATGACAGCGGCCTTATACTTCTTCGATCTGGTTTTCATCGGTTGATTCTTCGGCTGAACCGGAGACCTTCTCCTGCCACAGAGCGGGGACAGCGGGCGGTTCCCAGCCGGTCTGTGCAGTGTGAGCCTGCTGACAGGTGTACCTCGTGCCGTTCTCATCCGGATAAGCGACCTCATCGCCAACGATGTAGTCAATGCCCGCAGCCCAGATGCGCACGGCATCTTCGGAGAGAATCTCCACCTTGCGCCAGAGAGCAGGTACAAGATCAGGCGTCCAGGTACCCTGCGTGGTGTGGTCCTGCAGGCAGCGCCAGAGGAACGCGCCGAAGGTGTACACATCGCCAACCTTCACATCCAGTCCTGGCTGCCAGAGTCTTCCCTCCAGCGCGGGCTGAATGCGGAGCAGTTCGCTGTCCGTCACGCGCCCGTCTGCCACAGCCAGCCGCAGAAGCAGACCGATGGCATTGGGCAGCGCCTCTTCCGCGCTCACGGAAACGAAGCGATCCAGCGGAAGGGACTGAGCGATCAGGTTGTGTGTCAGTTCCATGCCTTCGGTGATCACAACCGAGTCATCAAAGACATAGACCTGATCGGCAGTCACGCCCGTCAGCTGGAAGCTCTCGCCGCTCAGATCGTAGTGGGTGGTATCCTTGAGCTTGGCAATAACAAAGGACGAGCAGATCACCATACGGATCTGCCCGCCCAGCGGGATAGCAATATTCACTTGAAATCCTCCTTCTTAGCCGACAGCCGTGCTGCCGCTGAATACGCATTCGATATAGGGTTCGTAATTGGTGTCCGTTCCGCTCATGCGCATGTACGCATTGGAGTAGGTGGACGAACCGAAGTTGTACGGGGTTTCATACAGGCACAGACCGCCGTAGTAGCCGTCTGCCAATCCCTGCACAGCATCCACAGGGATCGAGAACGTAACCTGCTTGTCTCGACCGATGGTGCCGATAGCACCATAGTTCCTGGCAATGCTGGGTGTGCCGCTTGCAGAGGTATTCGTGATCGCACACAGGTAGACGCTCTTCGCTGAGCTGGAACCGGAGCCGGTTTTGCGGTGAAGCGTAAGCGTCGCGCTCTTGACTGTACACCCCGACAGCAGGTTCTGTGCATTACTGAACCACATGCAGCCTCTGTTCCAGTTAAGGGACGAGTTGTAGCCGCTGTCGTAGTACACGCCCTGAATGACATCCAGCGTATCGGTTCGCCAGCTGCCGCGCCACGACTTTGTGGTTGTTGCGTACAGAATGCCGGTTTCATCCGGTGTGACAGTAGGAATGGCTGTGCCGTAATCGGTTGTGACGCTGTTTGCATACAGAAGCCCGTTTTCACCCGTGCCTCTGCTGCCCGCAGGAACCGTACCGCTGGCAATAATAAGACTGGCGTAGGAAACCATCGCCCAGCTGCAGGAGCCGCAGCAGTCCTTCACATTGCCTTGTGCCAGATAGCATTCCAGCCCCTGCAGAGCATTGTACAGACCGCAATTGTACAGGAAAACATGAGAGGAGCGGGCATATACGGAGTCATACGTGATACCGTTGGCGTCGAGCGTACAACCGCTGAACTCCACGAAGTGGCACTTTGTAACCTCGCACAGATACGGCTGGCGGTTGCTTCCATTCAGCGTTCTGCTTTCACGAAGGTACAGATTCTGGAAACAGATGTGGGCAAAGCAGCCGTGAACCTTGATGTAGCTGTTGAGGATACTGTTTTCACCGTAGCCATAGATCGTCAGCTTGCCCGGGCCGGAAATGCCCCGGATGACAACACCGGAGGGTTCATAGGTTTCCCGGCCCCACGGCAGATAGATGGTCACGTCATTGGGCAGGAATCTGTTGTTCAGCGTCTGAACAGCCTCGCCCAGCGAACGGAAGTCCGTTTCTGTCGGCGTCTCAATGGATGGTTTTACCCACAGCCGGGAAGAACCGGCATAGGACTGTGCTACGGAGTCAGAGATAACCTCATCCGCATAAAGCTGCTTGAAACCGACGTTGCCGTTGGCGCTCATTTCCATGAGTACGTTTTCATTGTCGCCGGGATTTCTATCCCTCGCCGTCATCTGGCACGATCAGTATACTAAAACTGGGTCTTTGAGGACGCGAGTAAACACGATGAAACGCGAATCGCGTTTGAGCGAGCAGGTATCAGGAGGAAATACATGACCTTATCGGAGTACTTAAATATGCTGTTTCCATTCTTTGGTGATAGGAAAGGCTTTGGTGCTACTCCAAAAACAAAAAAAGGCCGAGGAAAGGCTGACTTTGTCACCTTTATCCTCGGAGCAATAGTGGAAGAAGACTGGGAAACTGAATGCCCAGTGCTTGATCTACAAGCTGGTACGCTTCGAAAGATTCTGAGCGGAGCGTCTCCTTTTTCTGCCATCAATGCGATTCCATTTAATAACCATATTGATAAGGAACGTTTCGTCGAAGTGCTTGGCGAAGATGCGCAGTCCTTTGATTCTCTGATCGCACTGTCAAAAGCACTTGATGATCATGGGATTGTAAATGATGGTTCGCTTGACGACATCCTCACCAAGTGCGCGGATGTACTTGAGCAGATCATCATGGAAGCTGCCAGCCCCAAGGGGAAGCGTGATTTCAACGATGCATGCGATGCGGTCGAACAAGCGCTCCGTCGTATGCCGCGTCCTGATATGCAAGATCCTCCGGATAAACTAGCTGACCATGAACAAGTGTATATTCAGGCGCTTTATGAAGCATACGGTCAAGCGGCACAAGTAGACGGCTTTGACCAATCTTCGCTGGCCTCCTTTCCCGAGTACGATGAGGATTTGAAAGAACGCCGCATTGATTATTTCTCCGCTGAATCCATCAGATGCAGCATAATGGAACTGCAGGGAGCCGATTTGCAGGATCAGTTTTCTGTGCTGAAATCCGAAGTGTATGCCGGCGTCAGGAATACTGCATTGAAACGTTACGATGATGGCTTTGAACGGATGCTGAATGTAATGGAACAGGCAATAGCGACATCTGTGGATCAGTACATCCTGAGCCGCTCTCCATACTGGATAAACAACCGCATCAAGCAGGGCGTGTGCCATTTCCTTGTGACGGATGGCAGATTAAGGTGGGTGAAACGGAATGGCTAAGGCATTGGGTTCTGTGTTCGAACTGTCTATACGCTACCTGCTTTTGCTGCATGCGTCAGGGAAAGATCCCCTGACCGAGAGCAGGTTATGCGCCGAGGACTTCATTTGCACATACGCCGCCGACTTTGGTATTGCCGCTGAAAACCTAAACGGCAACAGTGGTTATCGTTATGGTGAATATGCTTCTCGATGCAGCATGGCAAATGATGCAATAAGGCATCTCGTACTGCGTGGGATGATATCAGTCCATGCTGATGACCGAGGGTTCACTTATGCGATCACTGCTGCGGGCAGTGATTATTGCAGTACGCTCAACAGCGCTTACGCGGACAGCTACTGCCAGCTTGCATATACTGTGATAGAGAAATATGCTCACAATACAGATACTGAGCTTGTTAGGCAAATATGGGCCAAAGCTTCATCTGAAGGAAGGGAGGAAATGTGATGCTTCCATTTGTCATTGAGCGCCTGATTATTTCTGGCCTTGGGAAAACGGATTCAGTCATTGAATTTTCTGACGGGCTGACATTTGTTGTTGGTCCTTCAAACACCGGCAAAAGCCATGTGATGGATGGGATCGACTATCTCTTCGGCTTCAGTGAATCTGCCACCAACCCCTTCCGGTTTGAGAAAGATTGGGGTTACGATAAATTCACGCTCGTTGTGAAGACGCCACACGGTAATGTCATTTTGACTCGGAAACTCGATGAAAAGAAAATAAAAGTCACTGGTACCGATGAGCGTATCAATCACGGCGAATATTCTGTTTCGGCTAATGGAGCAAACAGCATCAGTTCTGTTTGGCTGAAACTGATTGGAATTGATGAACATGTTCAAATTCTCAGCAGCAAAGAAGGAAAAAAGCAGGGTCTGACTTGGCGCGGTATGATGCACCTGTTCTTTGTAAATCAAACGCAGATAGCTCGTTCATCGTCCGCGCTTTTGAACCCCAAGTCTCCTTCACAGCAGGCCGCCTCTCTCGCTTCACTTCTTTATCTGATAACCGGCAAAGATGCCTCAGAAGTTGACACACCTGAGAACCGTAAGCTGAAAAAGGCACGCCGGGAAGCGATCATCGCTTATATTGATGAAAGTATAAAACATCTAGGCGAGAAGATCGTTGCAATGGAAGAAGAACAGGCTGCTGCGAGCATACCAAATCTGGATGAGGCAACGGCGTCTGTGCAGGCAGAGATCGACTCCGTCCAGCGCGAAATTGATACAGCAATCACAGAAAGCCGCTCTTTGATGGAGAAAATATACGCAGGCAACAGCAAAATCAGCGAATACGATACCATCCGCAGCAGATTTGAATCTTTGCAAAGCCAGTATACTTCGGATATGGAACGACTCGCCTTCATTGCTGATGCAGAAGCTGCTGGCACCGATGTACCTACACCGCATCAATGCCCCTTCTGCAATGCAGAGATTGCGATTGACAATGCTGAACCGCTATTTACAGCCACCCTGCAGGAACTCACACATATCAAATCCCATCTTGCAGAACTGCGAATTGCGTCATCAGACATTGATGCAAAGAGAAGTGTGCTGTCTGCCGAAGTACAGCGGCTGGAGGATCGCCGCAGTGAAATCGATCAGCTGATTTCTTCTACGCTGTCGCCGAGAATTCCTGCTCTGAAAGAACAGCTTCGGCAGTATACGCTGATCGCTCAGCGTGCTCAAGAAATTAAGACAATAAAGGCAGAAAAGACGCGCTACGAAGCCGACTTGTATACGCGACAGAGAGAACTGGAAGAAACCGAAAACCGGCCCAATTATGATATCAAAGCCGAATACGGATTCGATATATTCCAGATGATTCAGGAAAAGCTTTCTGAGATCTTGAAAGCAATTCAATTCCCGGGAGCAGCTTCAGCCAGACTAAACAGTGATACGTTTGATATCGAAGTTGGCGGAAAGCAGAAGGCTAATGTCATGGGTGGAGGCTTCTGCGGAATCCTGAACTCCGTCGTTCTTCTTGCAATTCGTGAGGTTCTGTATGAATCCGGCGCACATACGCCAGGTATTCTTTTGCTGGACTCTGCGCTTACGCAGCTTTCAGAAACGCAATACGGAAAAAATTCTAATGTGATCCGTGATTCTTTCATCAAGTACCTGCTTGACCATCAGGAAAGCGGGCAAGTCATTTTTATCGACCAAAAAGAGAAAATGCCCACATGGCTCGGTGCGAACTCGCAATGCAAATATCACGAATTCACCAAGTCGCGTGAGCAAGGGCGGTATGGCCTGCTTACCGATGTTTATGACGAGGAATAATCCACCGGAGGGAACCATTGAAAATCAGCTACAAAAAATTATGGCATCTTCTTATTGATCGCGGCCTGAATAAACAGGATCTTCGCCGTATGACAGGTATTAGTACTGCATCCATCGCCAAGTTAGGCAAGGGCGAGAACATTACAACAGACATACTGGTAAAAATCTGTGAAGCCCTTGACTGTGATGTCACGGACATTATGGAACTCGTAGACAAATAAAAAGGAACATAAAGAGCAGCGGTATGAAAAGAGATATCACTGCTCTTTGAATACCCAAAGAATAGATGCCGTTACCCCAAAATACATTTGCACCCAAAAACAAAACGAAAGGGCTATTCGACAAAACGAAAGCCCTAATGTCAAAACGAAAGCCTGAGCAA
>OGWU01002081.1_pt1 | contig 10506 bp, 9 predicted proteins | sample 1576071 | NCBI WGS metagenome assembly OGWU01 (sample SAMEA3541582, study PRJEB24748) | human gut metagenome | biome: human gut; feature: human-associated habitat; material: faeces | place: China | collected 2012
AATACTGTTGCCTGGCACATCATGTATTGTAGAAAATCCTGCGAAAATATGATTTCTCTCATATCCCCGCAGGATAATTCTATCCGAATCAGTTCATAAACACAAGTCTTTATGGACATGTACGTTTTTTTATACCTGTTTATACTTATTTACAATCTCTTTCATCCGGGAAAGTTTTTCTTCCATGTCTTTCACCAGTTTAAACTGTGTTCTGCAGCGATCCAGATTATGTCCCTCTCTGTGAATCTTGAAATAATGATCTCCCTCCAGATAGTCTGTGAGGAAACGCATTCCACATTCAAAGGTCATAAGGATTGCTCCCATGGGAAGCATATCCAGTTCTGTCTCAGTCAACGCACCGCCACAGCCTTCAATGAAGCCTTTAACATAAACTTCATACAAGTGAAGATTACAGGACACCTTCGTCAGGTCTTTCTCATCCTCTGCTCCGGTACTTGCGCCAAAACGGATAGAATCGCCGAAATCATTTACGGAAAGTCCCGGCATTACGGTATCAAGGTCAATCACACAAATGGCTTTTCCCGTTGCATTATCAATCATTATGTTATTTAGCTTGGTATCATTATGTGTAACACGTAACGGCAGTTTTCCCTGATCCTGCATATCGCACAGGACATGTGCCAGTTCTGTGCGGTCCAGCACAAACTGAATCTCCTTTTCCACATCTGCTGCTCTGTGACATATATCTTTTTCCACAGCAGTTTTAAACTTATCCAGCCTGTCCACCGTATTATGAAAATTTACGATAGTCTCATGAAGAGTTTCTGCCGGATAGTCTGCAAGCAGCCTCTGGAAATGTCCGAAAGCAACTGCACTCTGGTAAAAATCTTCCTCATCTTTTACCATGTCATAGCATGTGGCATTTTCAATAAACAAATATACTCTCCAGTATTCCCCATCCTCATCTACATAATAAGGAAGTCCATCCTTTGTCATCACAAGATTCAGAGTCTCTCTCTCCACATCTCCACCGTTTTCCTGAATCTTTTTCTTCAGCCAGGCAGTAACACCGCTGACATTCTCCATCAGTTCCACAGGTTTGGTAAAAATACTCCTGTTCATTTTCTGAAGAATATAATGTTTGCCTGTACCGTAAGTCAGTCGGTAAGTATCATTGATATGTCCGCTTCCATAAGGAACACATTCTGTCAGATTATCTTCCAGAACAAATGCACTGGTGATATTCTTTATCTCCCGGTTAATTTCCACTCAATTATTCCTCCCATAATCTCTGTGGATACAGCCCTCCATCTTTTAAATTCTGAATGGCAGCTACTACCACAGGTTTATCTTCTTTGTAGGTTACACCATACCATTTATCCATAGATTTCAGAACTTTTACAGTTGCTCTCTTCTCACCGAGAAGTTCATCTACTACAAATGGCAGGAAATATTCGCATTTCAGCGGGTTTACTTTCAGATTCTCATCCAGGAATTTAGGGAATCTGTCTTTCAGCTCTTTCAGAATGCTTGCTGAAAATCCCCACATATTCATGGATACTGTACTGCCTTCCGGAAGCATGGTCCATGTTTTTCCATCGTCTTCTGTATAAGCTGTGCCGCCGTCATGCTTTTCGATATGGGTACGCTCGTTGATCTTAAGAAGATGTCCTTCTTCATCTGTAACGCACACACCTCTTGCCACATGGCCATTCTCTGTCAAAGTATTTTCCAGTTTATAGCCGACCATCATATATCTGTAAGTATCCGCGGTATCTTCATTCTCTGTCAGGAAATCATATGCCATCTTAAATGCATGGCTTCCATAATAGTCATCTGCATTGATCACAACAAATGGTCCATCGATTTCATTGATGCAGCTTAATACTGCATGTCCGGTTCCCCATGGTTTCACACGTCCTTCCGGTACTTCATAACCTTCCGGAATATTGTGAAGATCCTGGAAAACATATGATACTTCCAGCTGATTGCTGAGGCGGTCACCGATGGCGCTTCTGAAGTCTGCTTCATTTTCTTTTTTGATAATAAATACTACTTTCCGGAATCCGGCCTGTACTGCATCATAAATGGAGAAATCCATGATGATGTGTCCCTCTTTGTCCACCGGATCAATCTGTTTCAGACCGCCGTAACGGCTTCCCATACCTGCTGCCATAACTACTAATACTGGTTTCTTCATAATTTTTTTCCTCTTTTCTTTAAATGTTTTTCGTTACTCTCAGATTACCTGGTAACTTTTTACATTCATCTTATCATACTATGATTTCGAGGTCAAAACGTGTTACATAATACCTTTCACAATCGCAAACGTTACTGTTCACTCCGTTCACAGTAACGTAGCCAAAATTCATTCCAGATTGCCTGCGGCAATGGAATTTTGGCTTGTATGTCTCGGGATTTTGGCATATTCATGCCAAAACACCTCGCGGGATAGTGGTGTGTGAACAGTAACATCGCAAACAATTGTTATTGTCCTGCTGTCCTCTAATATTATCCCTTAATACCACCGGTAACACCACCGATGATCTTCTCAGACAGGAAAATATACAGAATAAATGTCGGCAGGAATACAATGATCACTGCTGCAAACATTCCGGCCCAGTCCCCTGTATATTTCATGGAGTTGATCATTCCATAAAGTCCGGGTGCAACAGGTTTCAGCTTATCCGAGCTTGCGAAGATCAAGGACAGGAAATACTCGTTCCAGATATTAATAAAGTTAAAGATTGTTACTGTTACGATTCCTGACTGTGCCATGGGAAACATGATTTTCCAGAAAGTACGCATGGGAGAGCATCCGTCGATTGCTGCCGCTTCCTCATAGGTCCTGGAAATTTCCTCCTTGGTCAGTTTTGACATTTTGTCTTCTTTTTTCTCTCTTTTCGCTCTTTTGTTGAATTTCAACAATTATTTCTTTTGGTAGTTCTTATTTTATCATTTTTACACAAATAGTATTTGCACAAACGTCCATTTCTTTTGTACAAAAATTCATTTTCAACTGGTTTTTCATCTGTTTTTGTTGTATACTTATACACAACAACCATATTGCAGTTTTCGGACAGGCTGAGGGAGGTGGCAGTAATGGCTTTTGAGAGTATGTATCTGGAAGAAGATATTCATATTGACCGGATTTATACAATCCACTATTTTGAATACAAAAGTGATTTTCACTTTGCAGGAGAACGCCATAATTTCTGGGAATTTCAATGTGTAGATAAGGGAAAGGCAGAAATAGAGACAGATAACGGTATCTACCATCTGACAAGCGGACAGCTCATCTTTCACAGACCAAATGAATTTCATAACCTTATTGCCATAGGAAATACCGCACCTAATATTGTGGTAGTTTCTTTTGAATGCGATTCTCCATGTATGAAATTCTTTGAGAAAAAATTGCTGAAACTTTCTGATTCTGAGAGAAATCTCATGGGAATGCTGATTGCCGAGGCACGCCGCTGTATCAAAACCCCTCTGGATGATCCTTATACAGAAAAGATGGAAAAGAAAGAAGATTTTTTGTTTGGTTCTCAGCAGCTTATCCGTATTTACCTTGAGCAGATGCTGATCTACATGATCCGGAGAAATTCTTCTCCTCCCATGACTGTACCTGTCAGCCAATTTGTGAATCTGAAAAATAATTCCGCTGTCTATAAGCGTGTCATTGCTTATATGGAAGACCACATCCGGGAAAATATTACACTCTGCGATCTGTGCCATGACAATATGATCGGACGCTCCCAGCTTCAGAAAATATTTCAGGAACAACATCAGTGCGGCGCCATGGATTTCTTTTCCCGGTTAAAGATCGCCTATGCCAGACAGCTGATCCGCGAGAACCAGATGAACTTCACACAGATTTCGGAATTTCTGGGATACTCTTCCATCCATTACTTTTCCAGACAGTTTAAAAAAATTTCCGGAATGACACCCACAGAATATATCACATCAATAAAGGCGCTCTCAGAACGAGAGCGCCAGTAATACCAGACCAATATTTTCATAATGTTGAACAGCCTTTTTCTTATTTCATATTGCTGAGATTCTCTATAAATTCATCCGATGTTTCTTCTAATCTTGTAAGCTTCAGAAGTTCGCTTTGTATCTGTTCTTTATAATCCGGATCTGCCTCCAGACCTGCAGCCCACATGTACGGCTTTGACATCTCTTTCATATACGGTACTGCATCTGCCAGCACTTCCGGCCATTGTGTATTGTCCGTATCTGCCGGGATGGAATTAACCGCATCTGTCATTTTCATATCTGTTTCCCCGGTACAGATGGAATATGCAAAATCAAAAGCTTCCTGTTTCATCTGCGAATCCTTCGTGACTCCAAATCCCTGTGCTCCCACCATAACACCTTCTGTGCCGTCTGTTCCAGCCTTTACTGCAGGCCATGGAAAAAATCCCCAGGAATCATCAGATTCTGTAGCTTCTGTCACTTCATTCGGAACCCAGGAGCCTTGCAGCACCATGACTGCCTCGCCATCTCCCACTTCATCCTGACCTTCCGGATGCTGTGCCGGTGCACTCTGACTCATATATCCCGCAAAAAACAAAATTCTGATATCATCTGCCGCCTCTTTTGCCTGTGGAATCTGTGACCAGGTACAGTTACGGATCAGCTGCTGCACTTTCTCCTGTCCAAGATATCTGGCAAGCTGATATCCATACAGAAGATTCACATACTCTTCATCGCAGGTCATGGCACTAAGGCCACTGTCACTGTTTTTAATCTTACGGCATACTCTGATCAGTTTCTCCCAGGTATCCGGGATATCCTGTTCTGTAAGTCCAGCCTCTTCCCATAAATCCTTATTATACCAGACGCCTGTGATATAAGGCTGATACGGCATTGCAAGCAGTTCTCCATTTCCCCAGTTCTTCACCTGCTCCAACAGTACCGGCATAATATGCTTCTCATAATCCACAGTATCTGCCATTCCTTTTAATTCTGCCAGATAATCCCTGTGTTCCTGAGCCATCCTCTGATAATCATCATCAAAAAGATCAATCTGTTCTCCGGCATCCAGGGCAGGTTCTATCAGAGACCGGATTCCTCTGCCCTTCCACTGAATCTCTACAGAAATACCTGTTGCTTCTTCATAAGCTTCTGCTGCTTCTCTGATCACATCTGCCTGTGGTTCATCTTCTTCCCACATGGACCAGTATACAATACTCTGTTCCGGAATTTCTGTGATTTCATCTGATGCTGATACAGTAACCGCTCCTGTTGCGAACAGCATTGACAAACAGCTCATACCCGCTGCAATGCTTCTCCATTTTTCCATACTGAAAATACCCTCCATTGTACCTGCTTTTACATGGATAACTGTCTGATTTTATTTTCTCCAATAATCACTTGTCTGTCAATCCCCAAAATTTATACATTTCTAACAACCATGTCGGATACTGTCCACTCTCTTTTCAACACCAGACAAAATCATCCGCTTCACTACACCGAATAACTGCTTCACAGGAGCTTTACTTAGTCTGATCAAACAGGATTTCCATCTTCGTTCCCTTACCCGGCTCACTGTCCAGAAGAATCTTTGCATGATGCAAAACTGCGCCATGTTTTACAATAGAAAGCCCCAGGCCTGTACCTCCGGTTTCACGTGAATGGCTCTTGTCCACTCTGTAAAAACGCTCGAAGATTCTCTGCTGTTCGCTCTCCGGAATTCCTATTCCGTTATCTTCCACACGAAAGTACGGTTTCCCATTGAGTTTTCCCACAAAAACCTTTACATCTCCACCATCCGGGGTATAGCGGATAGCATTATCTGTAATATTGTAGAACATTTCATATAATACATGGCGTACTCCCTGCATCTGTGCAGGTCCGCCTGTATATTCCAGATTAATCTTTTTCTTTGCTGCCCTGTTCTGCAGATTGTTGATCACATCTTCCCCAAGCTCTCCGATGTCAACCTGTTCAAACATAGTTTCTCCGTTCTTCTCATCCAGTCTGGAAAGCTGAATGATATCTGCCACAAGATTGGATAACCGCACTGCCTCATGATAGATTCTTCCTGAAAATTCCTGTACATGATCTGAAGGAACCATTCCATTCATCATAAGTTCTGCATAGCCGGAAATAGACATCAACGGTGTTTTCAGCTCATGGGAAACATTTGCAGAAAATTCCTTCCGGATCTGTTCTGCCTCTTTCAGTTCTTTTACCTGCTGCCTGATCTGGCGGTTCTGTTCATCCACCCGCACAAGAAGCGGCCTCAGTTCTTCATAACACACATTGTTCAGCGGATGTTCCAGATCCAGATCATTGATCGGCCTGATAAGATCCTTTGTCTGCCTCTGTGCAAAAATAAACTCCAGGACAAGTACAAGAAGCATCAAAATCCCCAGAACAAGCAGGCTTGATATCCAGGTGGAATATACGGAATCTATGGTTTTTCCTACACGAAGCACGTTTCCGTCATTCAGTTTTACCGCATAATAAAAAGTCTTTTTTGCAAAAGTCTCCGAGTAGCGGATACTTTCACTTTGTCCTTCTTTTTCTGCCTGGATAAATTCCGGACGATTACTGTGATTCTCCAGTTTCTCCGGTGACGCTTCAGAATCAAAGAGAACAGTTCCGTCTTTTCCTATGAGCGTCACACGGCTTGTAGATACTGTTCCCAGTTTTTTCGTAAGAAAAGCTTCTCCGTATTCTTCCATCCCAAGACAGATATACCTGGTTTCCTCTCTCACTCCACGCTGCATATAAGTGTTGAATTTACTGTATGTCACCACGCTTGCAGCCAGAAATGTTACAAAGACAGCCAGAACGATCATTACACTTGTATGATTCAGGATCTTTTTTTTCATAGATGATCTCCTATCCTGTAGCCGACTCCGCGCACAGTTTCAATAAGGTTTCCCGCTTCACCCAGCTTCTGGCGAAGGGTACGTACGTGGACATCTACAGTCCTTGTTTCCCCGTCAAAATCATATCCCCATACATGGCAAAGGATCTGATTTCTTGACATGACAAGACCTTTGTTTTCCAGAAGATACTCAAGAAGTTCAAATTCCTTTCTGGTGAGTTCCTTCTCCTCCCCCTGGTAGCTGACCTCGTGGCGGGACACATTTACACGCAGCCCCTTGCAGTGAAGCTCTCTTTCCTCGCTCTGTCTTGCACAGCGGCGCAAAACAGCCTTAACTCTGGCCACGAATTCCATCATTCCAAATGGTTTTGTGATATAATCGTCAGCTCCGCCCTCCAGACCTTTTACCTTGTCAAATTCCGCTTCCTTCGCTGTTACCATGATCACCGGGATATCCCTTGTCCTGGTATCACTTTTCAATCGTTTCAAAATATTATATCCATCCTCGCCCGGGAGCATGATATCCAAAAGAATCAGCTCCGGCAGGCTCTTTCTCATAGCCGCATCAAGTTCTGCCCCGGTCTCAAATCCTTCTGCCTCAAACCCGGTTGTCTCCAGTGTATAAACAAGAAGCTCTCTGATATTGCGCTCATCTTCCACACAGTAGATCATTTACCAACACCTCTCTGTTCGTTTTCATTTTCCGGAGCAGAAGATACTCATCTGCCCGATATTTGTTAAATTTTTGTTTTCAGTATAACGATTTTCTTTTTACTGCACAAGCCCTGGTATCTGCGTCATCGCGGATAACCAGGGCATATGCTCATTTTTACTTATTTATTTTTTAAGCCTGCACAGTCTCTGCCTCAACAGTTAACGGAGGCAGCTGGTACTGTCCGCGGATTGCTTCCAGTTCATGGTAGAATCTTGCATCTGTACTGTGCTTGATCTGTTTCAGATGTTGATGTGTATCAAACAGATCTGCATGTACCTGGGTTACACAGACACCTATGTTGGAACAATGGTCAGCCACCCTCTCCAGGCTGGTAGTCACATCCGAAAGGATAAATCCCATCTCAATGGTACACTCTCCGGCACGAAGTCTCTGAACATGTCTGTATTTCAGCTCTTTGCTCAGCTCATCGATTACCTCTTCCAGCGGCTCGATCTCACGTGCAAGCTGTACATCCTGATTCTCATAGACCTTATATGCAATATCCACGATATCCTCTACAGCATGTTCCATGACACGAAGCTCCTCGAGGGCTTTTTCTGAGAATTTAAGGCCTTTCTCATGAAGCTCCTGGGCGGATTCCATAATATTCACGCCGTGATCGGAAATTCTCTCGAAATCTCCGATACAGTGGAGCATGATGGAAATACTGTGGCTGTCATGAACTGACAGATCCTTCTGGTTCAGCTTTACAAGATAAGTTCCAAGTTCATCCTCGTAGCGGTCTACTTTTTTCTCCGATTCCTCTACTTCCTTCTTTCCTTCTGCACTGAAATGCTTCAGAAGGTCAAGAGCTGTAAATAATGTTTTATGGGAATCCTCTGCCATTTTTTTTGCTGCATTTCTGCTCTGCTCAACAGCAAAGGCCGGCTTCTCCAGAAAACGGCTTTCCAGGATCATGAAATCCGGATCTGCTGCTTCCTCCTCCTTTTTGTCTCTGATCGTAAGACAGGCAAGTTTCTCCAGTGCTTTTCCAAACGGAAGCAGTACCAGTGTTGCACTTACATTGAATGCACTGTGCAGAATTGCGATTCCTGCCGGTGTTGCAGCCTGTGACATGAACGAGAAATGTACAGCTGCATTGACAGTATAAAACACAGCCATAAAAAGGATCGTTCCAATCAGGTTAAAGTACAGATGAATCATTGCCGCGCGCTTCGCATTTGTGTTAGCTCCGATCGCGGAGAGGATCGCCGTGATACAGGTACCGATATTCTGTCCCATAATAATAGGGAGTGCTGCACTGAACGGTACCATTCCTGTAAGGCAAAGCGCCTGCAGGATACCGACGGATGCGGATGATGACTGAATGATCGCTGTAAGCACTGTACCGGCCACAACACCAAGCAGCGGGTTGGAAAATTTCACAAGCATTCCTGTGAATTCCGGTACATCTGCCAGCGGCTCTACTGCTCCGCTCATGGCGCTCATTCCATACATCAGGATTGCAAATCCTACACAAATCGTTCCTACGTCTTTCTTCTTCTGGCTCTTTGTAAACATGATCAGGATCACACCGATCAGAGCCAGCACCGGTGAAAATGATGTCGGTTTAAAAAGACGGATGATAAAGTTATCGCTCTGAATTCCGGTAAGGCTTAAGATCCAGGAGGTAACTGTTGTTCCGATGTTCGCTCCCATAATGATTCCCACTACCTGGGAAAGTTTCATGAGTCCTGAATTTACAAAACCTACTACCATAACCGTTGTTGCAGATGATGACTGAATCACTGCAGTTACGCCCATTCCCAGAAGAACGGCTCTGATCGGACTGGATGTAAGGGTTTCAAGAATACGCTCAAGTTTTCCTCCTGCTACTTTCGCAAGCCCGTCTCCCATTAAGTTCATTCCATAAAGGAAAATGGCAAGGCCTCCAAGCAATGCCAGTACGCTGAAAAAGTCCATGATTCTCTCCTTCACTTTCTCTTTTTTGATATGTTTGATTTCCTATTTCTCATTTCGACGTTTTTCATGATAACTGTCCTTTGTAAAATTTTCCCCACCTGAATGTAAAATCTGTGTAAAAAAATAAGACAGTTGATCCTGTCCGGGAGATATTACTCTTATAAAGATCAACTGTCTTATTATATTTTTCATTAACTGAATATTCTAACTTAAGCTCAGACGGATACTTCATACCCATTCTGTACGTAACTGCTCTGCACTTAATAACCGGCGACGTTTATTGTCTCATATATAGTACAGTAAATACGTTCTGAATTTTCATTTCTGATCATATATCCCACAAATCACATGTATCAGAATCCACGGATTTCCTCATCCTCGGATCCTGTCTTATCAATCGATCTGATCACAAGATAATAGCTGTAATCATCGTTGACCTTTACCTCAACACGGTCGCCAACTCTGTGTCCTCTTAAAGCTTTGCCGATGGGGGATTCAATACTGATGCGGTTCTCCATGGAATTTCCCCGGATGGAAGTGACAAGTTTATACTTTTCTACCTCATTGTCCTCCTCAAAAAGTACCTCTACGATATCATCCATTCCTACTTCATCAGCCCTGGAATTGTCGGATACAATGCTCGCTGTTTTCAGCATTCTCTCCAGATAACGGATACGGCTCTCGTTCTGGTTCTTATGTTTCTTGGCTGCATAATATTCGAAGTTCTCACTTAAGTCTCCCTGGGCACGCGCTTCCTTGACAGCCTCAATGGCTTCCTTTCGTACGACCAGCTTGCGGTGTTCGATCTCCTGCTCTATTTTTTCAACATCCTTGTGGGTAAGCTGTTCTCTCATAATTCACGGCATCTCCTTTTCTGTACTTTATTCCGTCACCTTCTCTGATATCCACACAGATATATCCCGGTGCCGGAGTACTATTTATTTACCAGAGATACCTTAGCAGATACACTCTGCTTTGTCAAACAGCGCAGGCTTGTTCTGTTTCTTCTCTCTGTTGTTTTATACGCTGTTTAATATAGTCTGCCATATGATCTTTGGGA
>OGWU01002083.1_pt1 | contig 10497 bp, 12 predicted proteins | sample 1576071 | NCBI WGS metagenome assembly OGWU01 (sample SAMEA3541582, study PRJEB24748) | human gut metagenome | biome: human gut; feature: human-associated habitat; material: faeces | place: China | collected 2012
GGTACAGAGCGTAATGCCGCAGACAGCAAGCCTGACTGGTTGTTTGAGGGTACCGGTGGTGCTGATGAAAACGCAAGTACAGGAAACGAAGATGCTCCTCCGTTTGACCTTGACGAACCGCTGGCAAGCGTTGCTCCGCCTGAGCCCGCTCCGCATGAACAGGCAAGCAAGACAGACGGCAACGGCGACAAGCCGGACTGGCTGTTTGAGGGTACGGGCGGTGCTGATGAAAACGCAAGTGCAGGAAACGAAGATGCTCCTCCGTTTGACCTTGACGAACCACAGGCAAGCATTGCTCCGACAGAGCAGGAACAGGCAGTAAAGACCGGGAATAATCTTCCCGAACAGCATAAAAATAATCTGTCGGCAGACAGTACGCAAAGTACCGGCAATGCCGATCCGCAGGTAACCGAGATACTCGACAGACTTCCCGTTATACTGCAGGCTATACTGGGACAGGTGCAAGTTACGCTCGGTCGGGATACGGTGAATATCAGCGGTTATCAGAAATTCCAGTATGATTTCCTGACAACAGGCGACTCGAAGGAACGGCTTGAGAAAGCCGCCGAAGAGGTAACAGGCAGAAGGCTTGTAATGACCTTTGACAATATCGGCGATACAGCCGAAAGCAAGGATAAAAGCGACCCTGTTTCCGATTTCTTATCAAGAGCGGAAAAAATGGGCGTAAAAATAAAATACAAAAAACCAAAAAATTAAGTCGTTGACTTAAAGATACGAAAGGAAAAATCACAATGAAAGCAAGATTACCCAAGGAATACCAGAACAGAGGCGCAAACAACATGAACAGCATGATAAAACAGGCTCAGAAGATGCAGGAAGACATCGAGCGTGTACAGGCTGAGCTTGAGGCAAGAGATTTCACGGCTTCTGCCGCAGGCGGTATGATTGAAGTTACGATGAGCGGTGCAAAGGTACTCAAGGAGGTTAAGCTCAACCCCGAGGTAGTTGACAAGGACGCTATCGAGGATCTTCAGGACATTATCGTAGCAGGCGTAAATGCCGTTATCACACAGATTGAAGAAGTAAGTGCCGCAGAGATGGAAAAGGTAACAGGCGGAGTTAACATTCCGGGACTTGTTTAATGGCTGAATATAATTCTCAGCCGCTTATAACGGCGGCGCAGGAATTCGCCAAGCTCCCCGGCATCGGTCTTAAAACGGCGCAGAGGCTGGCATATTATATACTGAACGCCCCGGAGGAAGAAGTGGAGCAGTTTGCGTCCGGAATTCTACGGGCAAGGCGCAGTATGAAGCTGTGCAGTGTATGTCAGAATATCTGCAATACGGACAAGTGCGATATATGCTCGGACAGCCGCAGGAACCACAAGGTTATATGCGTTGTGGAAAGTCCCAAGGACGTTTCCGCCATAGAACGAAGCGGCGGCTTTGACGGAGTGTATCATGTACTTCACGGGCTGTTGTCACCGATGAATTCGATAGGTCCTCAGCAGCTTAAAATAAAGGAGCTTATGGCAAGGCTGTCGGATACGGACGAGGTCATAATGGCTACAAGTCCGACTATCGAGGGAGAGGCTACGGCAACATATCTTTCAAGAATGATAAAGCAGCTGGGAGTAAAGGTGACCCGTCTTGCGTATGGTCTGCCTGCGGGCGCATCGCTTGAATATGCGGACGATGTTACGCTCCAGAGGGCGCTTGAAAACCGTAACGAAATATAATTTTCTTCGGGAAAGGAATATAATAAATGACACAGGAACAGTTGAACACGATACAGGAACAGACAAAGAAAATAACCAACCCGAAACTGCTCGAAGTGATGAGAACGCTGAAAAAATGCGCTGAAGAGAAAACAAATCCCGAGCCGCAGTATCAGGTGGATTATATCGACAATCTGATGGAAGCAAGACTTCTTGCCCCTGTAACCGTGACGGATATGTCGGGTGAGAACGAAAATCAGATGAAGGTACAGTTCTCGCACCTTACAAATCCTCAGAACGAGAAATATTTTATGGTGTTCACCGATATGGAAACAATGCAGAAGAACATCAACGATATAAGCAAGATCTGCGTGATCGCCGTTACATATAAGGATCTTTCTGCTATGCTGTCACAGCCGAAGTGTGCTATGAAGGGCTTTGTTATAAACCCCTTCACCGAGAATATTATCTGCGGTCCTCAGCAGGCAGAGGTCATAGCAAATTATATAAGGCAGAAAAAATTCAACAGCGGCGAGCTTACTGTCATAAACGAGGTTACGGGCGTGCCTGACACTGTTACCAAGCCTATAACGAGCTATTTTGACAGCCGTAAGGATATCAAGAAGGCATATATTATGAATATGCGCAAGGTAAATCAGCTCAACCGCCTTATAATCGTGGATTTCGAGGGTGAGGACGACAAATTCGACGACTTTACCAAGGACTTTACCGAAAAGGTACTGAAGGATATAAACGACGAAAAAGCGCCGTTTATGATAATGAACTTCAATCAGCCTGCCGCAAAACAGGCGACAAAAGAAAAAGTTCCGTTCTATGTAAAGGTTTAACGGATTTAAACGTTATGCAAAAAATGAACACAAACAAAAGAGGCTTTTGCCTCTTTTTTGTTTATTCTGCGGAAATTTTCTTTAATTTTTTGCATTTACTTGACGAAAAAGCGGTTATGATATATCATTATACTGTATAAATAGGTCTACGGACCGGACGGGAGAAATCATGAAAAACATTATCTCTGCTTCAATGCTTGCGAGCGACCTTACAAATATAGAAAAAGAAATCCACCGTACCGAAAACGCACAGGTCGAGTGGCTTCATATAGATGTTATGGACGGCGTTTTCGTTGACAATATAACCTACGGAAACAACGTTGTTGCCGCTATGCGTAAAGTGAGCGATATATATTTCGACACGCACCTTATGGTGACCGATCCCACAAATCTTATACCGCTTTTCGCCCTTGCGGGCAGTAATATGCTTACTATCCACCTTGAAAGCAAAGGCGACACAACGGCAAACCTTAAGTGTATAAAGAAAAGCGGTATGAATGCAGGACTTGCCATAAAGCCTGCTACCGACTGGAAAGAAGTCATACCTTATCTGCCGCTGTGCGATATGGTGCTTGTAATGACCGTTGAACCGGGCTACGGCGGACAGGGATTTATTCCGCAGTGTGCCGACAAGGTGGCAATGCTCCGTAAATACTGCAATGAAAACGGATTTGACAAAATGAATATACAGGTTGACGGCGGTATCAACACAGCAACCGCCGCAACAGTTAAAGACGCCGGTGCAAACGTACTTGTAGCAGGAACATATCTGTTCAGGGCGGAGGATATGAGGGCGGCGGCAGACGCTATACGCTAAAAGCAGTCGGGCAACAGCTCAGTAGCTTTGTCTGTAAGCAGAGTGTAATATTCCTCCGTGTCGCTCATACGGCTGAGATCCGTATATAACGGGAGGCGGTACTCCGACACGATGTGCCGTATAATTCCGATGCGGCTTTCGGACGATCTGCTCTGCGGCAGATGAATGGCAAGACGGTAATCTTTCCCGTCACGGTCTGCGTATAAGGATACACGGTCTGCGACAGTTTTAAGCGCCTTGCAAAGCCTTGCGAGAACGCAAAGCTCTCCCTCGCAGATGACCGCCGTAAGCGGCGGTCGGCAGGAAGTGTTTTTTACGGACGGAGCGCCTTTAATGCAGGAGATATATAAGGTACAGCCTCCGTCGCTTTTCGGGAAAGCCTCGACAAGCAGACGTTCTCCGCAAAGCCCGAGATTATGATCTTCGCTGAGGCAGGATATAAGTCTTGACAAGGCAAGCTCTGAGGTACGGGAATCGCCCGAAATATCTTCGCATTTAATGCGGTATCCGTCCATATCCGACGGATTTAGCGTAATTTTTACGGTATTTCCCGCAAGTTCATCTATCTGCATGGGACACCTCCTGTTAAACCGGTTAAACAGCTTATAGTCTGAAAGGACAAAAAGATATAATGAATACAACCACAAATGAAGCTCTTCTTAAGAAGATAGACGAAGCTCCTTTGCTGATGTCAAAGGAGGCGGCTAAGAAAAAACTGCGTAAGCCGAGAAGCATATACGGCGATCAGATACTTTTTATGCTGGCGATAACCGTCATTGCCACCTGCTTTTACGGTATGAGGGTAGTAACGGTGTGCGCCTGCTCGGTGCTTGCCTGCATACTGACCGATATGGTCGGCTGTTTCCTTTCAAAGAAGGAATACGGTGTAAAAGACCTGTCAACCATAGCCTACGGTATGGCGCTTGCTCTTATGCTCCCTGCAAGCGTTGAATATTATGTCGTGATAATCGGCGCAGTGCTTGCAATTACGGTAAAGCATATATTCGGCGGCAAGGATAACTATATATTCAATCCTGCGGCGGTTGCGATAGCGTTTCTTATAATCTGCTATCCGACACAGGTGCTGATGTATCCCCAGCTTGACGCTCATCCGGAAATATTCGGAGATGCGGGAACGCTTGTAAGCGGAATCGAGAGCAGTTTTATAAAGAACGGTGCAATGCCGTCACTGACTCCGCTTGAGATACTTATGGGAAGGTTCCCCGGCCCTATGGGAACTACTCATATACTCGTGCTGATAGTAAGCGGTATCTGCCTTATCTGCAGAAGAAGCGTGTCGCTTTCCGCTACTGTGGGAGGAATAGCCGTAATGGGTGTGCTTTCCTATCTCACAAGCAGTGTAGAGCCTGCTATGGACGCTGTTATTTTCCGTTTTATAAGCGGATTTGTACTGTTCGGCTTTATATTCCTTGCGAGCGATCCGCAGACGCTTCCGTTTACAAACGGCGGAAGGGTGCTGTACGGCATAGCGCTCGGCGTAATCACGGTTATATTCAGAAATTCCGCAAATATCGAGGGAATATTCGTGTTCTCTCTGCTGATAGTAAACGCTCTGTCGCTGTATCTTGACAAACTGGCATTCGTAATAGGCGTACAGACAAAACAGCTTTTAAGATACCTTAGGCATAACCTCGGCTCGTTTGAGCGAATGACAAAGGACGCAAAGCAGGGTAAGACACCGGAGCTTTCGGATACGCAGGAAATTATGATTGAACCTGTTAATTATAATATGCCCCCTATCGACAATAAGGTCACAAAGGTAAAACGTCATAAAAAGTCGGTAATGGAGAATATTTCCGACAAAATATCGGATTCGGTAAAGAAGAAGAAAGCATCGGCGAAATCCGCCGGCGAAAACGAAAAGGAAAAGGAGGCGCAGCATGGCTCAGGCAAAACAGATGAAGCCGGAAAAGACACGGAAAAGTAACTTTAAATTCACCCGTGATCTTATAGACGGACTGGCAAAGCAGAATGTCGTGCTGATGACAGGCATTGTAAACGCACCTGTTATAATCGCCGCTACGACCTTCAAGAAGGGCGTGGTAATCGCTCTTGCTTTTGCGATAATATCGTTTCTGACGATAGTTACCTGTTCGTTTGTACCGAAAAAAATAGTTTATACCCTCAGAGTAATTATATATGCGCTGGTAGGCTCGGTCTATTATATCCCGACCGTACTTCTTTTAGAGCAGATCTTTCCGCTTACGGTCGAGCTTATAGGCATCTATATGCCGCTTATAATTACAAACGCTCTTATCTTCTCGAAAACGGAAAGCCGTTTCTATCTTGAGGACAAGCTGAAAACCGCTTTGCACCGGCATCATGCGCGACAGGGCTTTGAGCAGGGTGGATTTGCCGCAGCCATTCGGCCCGATGATCGAGGTGATTTTGCCGCGCGGAATCTCCACACACTGCGGCGGGATGATAGTGGTATGCTGATAGCCCACGGAAATATCTATGCCGGACAAAATGGCATCCATCGTTTGTTCCATAGCGTTCCTCCCTTATGATTTCACGAGCAGGTACAAAAAATACGGCGCACCGATCACCGCTGCCACAATGCCGATAGAAATCTCATTCGGCGCCAGCAACGTGCGCGAGAGAATATCGGAAAACGTCATCAATAGCGCGCCGCTGAGCAGCGTCGCGCCCAACAGCACGCGGAAATCCGGCCCTACAAGGCGGCGCGCAAGATGTGGGCAGACCAGCCCGACAAAGCTCAAGCCGCCACCCACGGCACAGCAAAGACTTGACATCGCCACAGCGGCCGCCAAAAGCACCACCGTCTGCCGCGATACAGCGACCCCCAAACCGGTGGCGATCTGATGCCCCAAACTGATCACGTTCAAGGTGCGGCTTTTGTAAAAAAGAAAGGCGGAAAGCAGCGAAAGCCCCACCAGCAGCATGAGCACGTTCGGCCAGGTGGCGCCCCAGATATTGCCGGACAGCCAGTTTTGCACAAAGGCGTATTCGCTGTCAGACATGCGCAGCATGAGCACCGTCGTCAAACTTGAAATGGCGGTGCTCATGGCGATCCCGATCAATAAAAGCCGCCGCGGCGAGAGGCCACGCACCGTCAGCGCCAGGCGATAGTCGATGAGGGCGGCGCACACAGAACCGGCAAAAGCCAGCAGCGGCAACAGAAAAGAGGTGCTGACGCTGCTTTTAGCGAAAAAGACGATAAAGGCCGCCACAAACAGCCCCGCTCCTGCGTTGATGCCCAATAGCCCCGGTTCGGCCATTTCATTGCGCGACACCCCTTGCAAAATACAACCGGCCACCGCCAGCCCAACGCCCACAAGCAAGCTTGTCAGCACGCGCGGCAGGCGCAGATGGAGAAGGGTGTAGCGCGCGCCGGCCTCGCCTTTTCCGAGAACGATTTGCCCCAGTGTTTCCAGGCTGATATGGCGATAACCGGCATTGATGTCCACCCAGACAGCCACCGCCAGGAGCACAATCAATACTGCATACACCACACCGACGCGCATACGTTTAGGACGGGATATCATCAACACTCTTTTCCTCCTTTCGTGCAGTCCAAATAAAGAACGGCACCCCGACAATCGCAAAAACCAGACCGATCGGCGTTTCGCTCGGCGCGTTCAGCGTGCGTGAGATGAGATCGGCCACGAGCATGAAAAACGCACCTGCCACCATCGATCCCGGAATGATGCTGCGATAATCGGCGCCGAGGAAAAAGCGCACCACATGCGGCACCAACAGCCCCACAAAAGACACCGGTCCCGCCAGCGCCACCGCGCCGCCAGCCAAAAGCAGCACCACAAAAAGGCAGAGCAGCCGCGTCCGTTCAAGCTGCAAGCCCAATCCACGTGCCGTGTCGTCTCCTAGGCTCAGAAGCGATACCTGCCGTGAAAGCAGCAGCGCTAGCAGCAAACCAAGCGCAATCACCGGCGCCGCAAAAACAAGCTGATCGCCGCGAATCCCTGCCACACCACCGGCGGTCCAAAACGTCAGGCTGTAGCCAATGTTGAAATAAATAGACACTGCCTGAGAGATGGACGATAGAAACATACTCACCGCGCTGCCTGCCAAAACCAGGCGCACCGGGTCCAGCTTGCGATGCTTGAGACTCATCAAGAGATAGACCACCGCCAGCGATGCCGCTGCCCCAAGGAACGAAAAAAACACCGTGGCCGAGAAACTGACACCGCTCAAAAGCGCCAGACACAGCGCCAGCGCAAACGAAGCTCCGGCATTGATTCCCAACAGCCCGGAATCCGCCAGAGGATTGCGCGTCACCCCCTGCATGATCGCACCGGCGGCAGCAAACGCTGCCCCTACAAGCATACAGCCCAAGGCGCGCGGAAGACGCAACTCATAAACGACAATCTGTCCCTGGTCTGTCAGATCTGGCGCAGTCAACGCCTGCCAGATTTTTTCCAGCGGCACCTCCGTACTTCCAAAGACAAGGGAAAGTGCCGCAGCAATGACGACTGCGGCACATCCCCCTGTGATAAACATCCAAAATCTTTTCTTCATGGCGCCTTGCCCACTTATGCCGCAAAGCCACGGAAGAATTCCAGAAAAATATCCAACTGTGCGTTCAAGGTGATCGGATCGCGGTGCATGAAAGCCACCTGATCATAAGAAAGAACGCGCCCTTCTTTCACCGCATCCAAACTCTGCCACAACTGAGAATCCTCCACAAAGGATGGATCGGTGTCTGCAAGCACCCCGTAGAGAATGAAATCACCGGTGTATTCCGGCAACGCTTCCACAGATACAACCTCATAGGTGGTATCGCCATCGACCATTTCCTGCTGCACCTTAGCCGGGGCTTTCAGCTCCCACATATCATAGAGGATGCTGCCGCCGCGCGCAAAGTGACTGCCCATGGTGTAGACCTCCTGCGGCCACACTTCCACAATGGACACCGTGCGGTCGCCGACGATGGCTTGAATCTCGTCCTTGGTTTCCATCACCCGCTGGTTGAAGTCCGCGATATAGGCCTCCGCTTCTTCAGATTTGCCAACCAGATCGGCAATGTAGCGGAAAAGTTCTTCGTCGGTGCGTTTGCCGTCTTCGATGTAAACGGTTGGCGCAATCTCGGAGTATTTCTCATAATCTGCCTCGGTGATCGTGACGATCAGATCTGGCTGCGCCTCAGCGATCATTTCCAAGGATGTTTCTGAACTTGTCGTGTTCATCTCCTGAATGCCGTCCACATAGTCGGCCAGGAACGGATTGGACAAAGCGTACGGCGAAGCGATGGTCGGTTTCACGCCGACAGCGAGAAATTCACCGAGGTAGTAATCCGAAAAAATCACCTTCGGTTCCTCAGGGATCTCCACCTCGCCCTTGTCCGTTTCCACGGTGCGCATAGCCTGGGCGGCGGTCTCTGTTTCGCTTGCTGCCGACGTGCCGCCTTCGCTGCTCGAACAGCCGGCAAACCCCCCCAGCATCAACACCGCCAGACACACCAGCGTCATCCATTTATATGATTTCATGATGATTCACCCTTTCCTTTTCTGCGTTGGTCGCTTATAATTAGTTTGCGCTAATTTACGGGTGACATGTTATCATATGCTCACTCAAAACTCAACACCCTTGTGAAAATACACCCCTTTGGACTATTTTATGCACCCATTCGTTTATTTTCATTCGCTTTCGGAGGCGCCCATGTCTTTAACAACCCACAGCATGTATCAAAAACATATTCTTCGCTGTCTCAATTTCAGCCCTGCCGCGCTCCCTTTCGGGCAGCTTTGGCGCGACCCTGCCGCTGCGGAAACCGGTTTCTGCTATATTTTCGAACGCCCCGGCGCCTATATTCTGAGCGTGGCCGATTACCACATCCCCCGTCCATTTTCCCTGGCTTTTCGCAGCCATCGGCCGACGCTGCGCTTCGGCAGCCTCTACGAAGGCGCCACTCATTACCAACTGGACGGCTGCCGGGCAGGATCTTCCTCGCCGGTTCATTTTCTCGTTCGTGAGCAGGGCATTCGCGGAAAGCAAAGCTGGCAGCGCGGCGACCACTGCCGCGGCATCGAACTGGCGCTCTCGCAGCCTTATCTCGACAGTCTCAAGCCCCTTGCCGCACAACTTTCCCTGCTTGATCGGCTTCCTGCCAATGTCACCCAAAATGTGCTCCCGCCTGCTGTCGTTACGCTCTTGCGCGAAATGGCGGCACTGGCCGACACACAAACGCTCTCGCCGCTACGCCTGGAGGGAATGGTGCTGCAATGTCTGGGCGAATTGGCAGAGGAGGCGGCAGAAATTTATTTCTCACCGCAGGACCGCCCACTCACCCTTGTCCTTGGCAAGCGGCGGCTGTCGTTTTCGGCGGCGGACCACCAGGCCATCCACCAGGCGCGCCGTCTCATCACCGAGCATCCCGAAGTCAATCACACCATCGCCTCTTTAAGCCGCCAGGTCTACCTCAATGAACAAAAACTGAAAGCTGGCTTCGCTTTTTGCTATCACACCACCATCGGCGCCTATCTCAAAGACTGTCGCATGGCACGCGCCGCCGAACTGCTTGTCAATACCAATCTCAGCGTGCACGATATCGCCCACGCCTGTGGCTATGGCAGCAACGCCGGCTTTAGCAAGGCCTTTCGGCAAAAATACGCACTGACACCGCTGCGCTTCCGCAGTCAAAAAAGAGCTGACGACAGGCGCTGATGGATTTGCGCCAACGCCACAAAAAAACGTGCGTCCTAAGCGGGGCGCACGTTTTTTGTTGGCGAGTTGTTCAATCGTTTTGCGGATCGCGCGGTGCTGCGGCGTCGTTTTTCTGCAGGGCTTCCACCAAACGCAGCAGTTCGTCCTGGGTTTTCTGCATGGCGTAGAGTTTGTCGGTGATCTCCTGTTTCTGCTTGTCCATATATTCCTGCTGCTCGCGGAAACGGCCTGGCAGGCTGAAGATGATGACGATCATCACGATTTGCAGAATCAGTGCAAGAATTCCGATCATAAGTATCCTCCTTTTTGATTGCTCCCAACCGTGGCACACAAACGCGCTACATTTTCTACAATTATTTTATCACAGCCAGACTTTTCTGACCATATGATTTACGCTATAATAACAGGAGACAAGGAGGGACAACGATGGAACGCATTCTGCTCGTGGAGGATGACGCGGCGCTGGCGCGGGGCATTGCGCTGGCGCT
>OGWU01002084.1_pt1 | contig 10495 bp, 9 predicted proteins | sample 1576071 | NCBI WGS metagenome assembly OGWU01 (sample SAMEA3541582, study PRJEB24748) | human gut metagenome | biome: human gut; feature: human-associated habitat; material: faeces | place: China | collected 2012
ATACTCTGTGCGCCCGGACGGACAATACAGTCGGTTATTGTAACTGAGTTATCGCCCAAAACCGGCATTTCTGAAAAACCCGAATAAAAAAACACTTCATAAATAAAAAAAGGAGCCGGTGTGATCCGGCACAGCCCCTGTCAGACAGGGGACTGTGCATTGGAATTACACCAGCTCTTTATTTTTTATAAGCATTTCTTTGATGATATTCTGTGTATAAGCACCAAGATGACGTTGTGTATCACGGTCAAGTTCAGACGGGATGATCGGTTTGCCGTATTCAATGACAACATGTGCAGGTGTCATTTTGGGAAAATTGGCCTCCCAGATATTGGCGGAATTGCTGATCGCTATAGGGATGATAGGACTTTTTGCCCTGGTTGCGATCTTAAAGCTTCCGTCATGGAATGGCAGCATATCCAGCTCATCGGAATTTTTGTTTCTGGTTCCCTCGGGGAAGATGCAGACGGAAATGCCGGATTTCACATAGTCGGCAGCCTGGAGGATGGTCTTAAGTCCCTGTTTGATATCTTCTCTGTCAAGGAAGAGACAGTAGAGATTGTGCATCCAGTTGGAGAGCAGCGGGTAACGCTCCATTTCTTTTTTTGCCACATAGCCGGTACGTCCCGGGCAGCGGCTGTATGTGAGCAGAATGTCAAAATAGCTTCTGTGGTTGGCAACATAGAGAACTGCCTGATCTTTGGGGACATTCTCCTCACCGATCACAGTTACCCTGGCTCCTGTAAGCCACAGGATAAACTTAAAGATGGCCTGTACCATGCGCAGGGAGCTGATATCTTTTTTCATGGGGGCGAATTTTCCGATGATCCATTCTATAAGAAGAACAGGGATCATCAGCACCAGATATCCGATCACTGTGATACATACAAGTATAAATCGAATCATATCTTTTGTCCTTTCTGTATTTGAACACATTACGGCTTTTTAAAAATGGCCATGGTATTCTTTTATTATACGAAGAATTTCAGATAGTTGCAATAAATCTTTCCCTGATTACATAGAATAAATACTGAGTAATGCGGAAAAACGGAGAAGCGCATTATGAAAAAAGCAGTTTGTCTGCTTGCAGCCCTGGTACTGGCAGCTGTACTATCCGGCTGCGGTCTTATCCGGATCGAGGAAGAAGAACGCAAACCGGTTGATTATACAGTGGTGGAACGCCAGGATATTCCTGCGGCTCTGGATGAGATCATGAATGAAAAAAAAGAAAAAGAATTTCAGCTGAGCTATGAAACGGGAGAGGCCCTGTACCTGGCAAAAGGCTACGGGCGACAGATGAGCGGAGGATACAGCATTCAGGTGGAAGAACTGGGAGCCTCCTCAAACGGGCTTTTTTTTGTTACAAGACTTATTGGCCCGAAAGATCTTAATGAGGCCGGAGTTCCTTCTTATCCAGCAGGTTGTATAAAAACAGAACCCCAGAAGAAACCGGTGGTTTTCCGGGAGGGAAAGGCAGACAGCGGATCTGAGAAAGGGGAATAGGCAGTGGAATTAAAAAAAGAAAGCATACAGGTGTTAAGAAAAAAAAGCCATGCAAGAAGCCAGATCACCTTTGACGAGGATTTTAATGTGCCGGATGCAAAGCCGGATGTGGGCAGGCTGATCCAGCATAAAGGACGCATTATAATGGAAGACGTACGTCTCACAGATGGAAAAGGGATCCTCACCGGAAATCTGGAAGCAGATGTGCTTTATGTGGGGGAAGAGAGCGGAATTGTCAGCAGTCTTACTGTAAAACTTCCGTTTGAGGAAACTCTGAATCTGAAAAATATCACAAACGGAGATAAAATGTGTCTGAAGTGGGAGATTGAAGATCTTGCGATCCGTCTGATCCATTCCAGGAAGCTGAATATCAAAGCACTGGTAACTTTTTGCGCAGCTGTGGATGAGATGAATCAGATCAGGATACCCGTTGCACTGGATACACCTGATGTATCTGCCAGAAAAAAACAGATCCGCTTTCTGGGACTTGGCGTACATAAAAAAGACACCTTGCGGATCAAGGATGAATACACCATTGCTTCCAATCGGCCGGATATTTCAGGACTGATCTGGTACACCATGGATATAAGGGGACTTGAGCTGAAATCCGGGGAAAATACAGTAAAAGCCAGGGGGGAGCTGTCTGTTTTCGTGCTGTATGAGTCGGAGGATACGGAGGCACCTGTGCAGTGGCTGGAATATTCCATGCCTTTCTCCGGCGAGGTGGAATGCACTGGCTGCACAGAAGAACTGATCCCGGATATCACAGTATCTGTGATGCACCAGAGCCTGGAAGCAAAGCCGGATGCAGATGGCGAGGAGAGGATTTTTGTTTCAGATGTAGTGCTGGAACTGGATATGAAATTTTTCCGGGAGGAAGAATATGAACTGGTGACAGATATCTATACACCTGTCCGTGAATGTATTCCGGAAGGAAAGACGGAAGTTCTGGATCGGCTTCTTGTGAGAAATTTTTCCAGATGCAGCATTAGTGAGCGGATCCAGGTCAAGGAGACCCAGGGAAAAATCCTCCAGCTTTGTCACAGCCGGGGAAAAGTGAAGATCGATAAGACCAGGATCGTGGAAAATGGCGTGGAAGCCCAGGGAGTGGTGATGCTGAAGATTTTGTACATCATCGGAAATGACAGCATGCCGTTTTATTCCATGGAAGCCATGCTGCCGTTTGTTTATGTGGTGGAGGCGCGTGGAATCCGTGAGGACAGCACGTATCAGTTAAAAGCGGAACTGGAGCAGCTTTCCGCAGCGATGGCAGATGGAAATGAGATCGAGATCCGTGCGTCTGTCGGATTAAATCTTCTGGCTGTCAGCAAGGAAGAAGTTTTTGTTATAGATAAAGTAGAAGAAAAACCTCTGGACATGAAAAAGATCCAGGCAATGCCGGGAATCCTGATCTATATGGTGAAACCAGGAGATGAACTCTGGGATATTGCAAGAAGATACCACACATCTGTTGAGGAGATCAGAGAACTGAACGGACTGAACGAAAATCAGGAGCTTTCACCGGGAACACCGATCCTTGTGGTGAAAAAAGTAGAAGGCCAGATCAAATGAGAAAAACTATCGGAAACGAAAAAAAGCTAGAATATTTTGCTGTTGAAAAGAATGTAAAAATCATATAAAATATAAGTATAAATACTGTATACAAAGTACAAATGGAGGGGCATATGCGGTTAAAAGCAATGGCAAAAATCAATCTCGGACTTGATGTTCTGGGAAAGAGAGAAGACGGCTATCATGAAGTGCGCATGATCATGCAGACGATCCGTATGTATGATATCCTTGATATACGAAAGACAAAAAAGCCTGGAATCGTGCTGACAACGAATCTTCCTTTTATTCCGACAGACAGAAGAAATCTTGTATATAAAGCAGCAGAGATGCTGATGGAGGAGTTTGGTGTTGAAGAAGGACTTTCCATCAAGCTGCGCAAGTTTATTCCGGTGGCAGCCGGAATGGCAGGCGGAAGTTCTGATGCAGCGGCTGCATTCATAGGGGTAAACCGGATGTTCCGTCTGGGACTTACCGAAGAACAGCTGATGGAACGTGCAGTGAAAGTAGGAGCAGATGTTCCGTACTGTATCATGCGTGGAACAGCTCTGGCAGAAGGGATCGGTGAGAAACTGACCCGTCTTCCGAAAGTTCCGAAGTGCTATGTTCTCGTAGGCAAGCCTGGGATCAATGTTTCCACGAAGACAGCATATGAGAATCTGAACCTTGCCGAGATCGGGAAACATCCGGATATCGATGGAATGATCGGGGATATTGAGAAGGGAGACCTCTATGCAATGGCCTCCAAAATGGAGAATGTTTTTGAGCCGGGAATCATAAGACAGTATCCAGTGATCGGAGATATCAAGACTCTTATGGAAGAAAAGGGCGCACTGAAGGCAGTGATGAGCGGAAGCGGTCCTACTGTATTTGGAATTTTTGATAACAGAGATAAGATGGCAGCTGCAGCAAAGAGCCTTCGAAAGAGCGGCCTTGCGAAGACAGTATTTGCTACAGATATTTACAACAGGGATGGAGGATTTACGGATGACAAGTGATTTTTCTGTGGATATGAATGAGTATCTGCCGCTTCGCGATGTTGTTTTTAACACTCTGCGGCAGGCAATACTGAAGGGCGAGCTGAAACCCGGAGCTCCGAAGAAACCGAACTCAGCTCTGAGAAAAATCGCCAGAGTTCGTCTCTCTAACGGAATCGAAGTAACAAGCTACATTCCGGGTGAAGGACACAACCTTCAGGAGCATAGCGTTGTTATGATCCGCGGAGGAAGAGTTAAGGACCTGCCGGGTACAAGATACCACATTATCCGTGGTACACTTGATACAGCAGGAGTTGCTAAGAGAAGACAGGCTCGTTCTAAATACGGTGCAAAAAGACCGAAAGACGCAAAATAAAAAACTGAGAAAGGAAAACAGGTATAAGCACAGCGGCGTATTTGTTTTCATCCGAGGTTTTCATGAGAAGATCGGAAGTACGTCAGTACGAAAGGCTGCGTAAGCGAATCGGATTTTCGAGTGGACGATAAGCGTAAAAGAACAAGAGCAGTAACTAAGTAGTTAAATCGTATCACAAACAGAACTATGATTATCGTGCCTCATTGATCGTTCAGTGAGAAAGGGTTGCGGATTTGAGATTCCGCTCCGAAGGAGTACCGGAGGTGCGGACAAAGATAGACGTCCCGCGGCCGCGAGCACATGGTATGTGATTTCATAGAAGACACATGTGAGTACCGATGAATTAATCCCGGTATAACCGGAAAAAATGATTAAGGAGGGAAGGACCGTGCCACGTAAAGGACATACTCAGAAAAGAGATGTATTAGCGGATCCGATATACAACAATAAAGTTGTTACCAAACTTATCAACAACATCATGCTTGACGGTAAGAAAGGTGTAGCACAGAAAATTGTATACGGAGCATTTGAAAGAGTAGAGGCAAAGGCTGAGAAACCGGCGATCGAAGTGTTCGAGGAAGCTATGAACAACATGATGCCGGTTCTGGAAGTAAAAGCAAGACGTATCGGTGGAGCAACATATCAGGTACCGATCGAGGTTAGAGCTGACAGAAGACAGGCGCTTGCTCTTCGCTGGTTGACTATGTATTCCCGTCAGAGAGGCGAGAAGACAATGGAAGAGAGACTGGCAAACGAAATTCTTGACGCAGCGAACAACACAGGCGGAGCTGTGAAGAGAAAAGAAGATATGCACAAGATGGCAGAGGCAAACAAAGCGTTTGCACACTATCGTTTCTAAGAGCCGGACACTGCTGCGCCTCTTAGCGAGGCAGGTGCGAGGCATATTCTTCGGGAATTATCCCGAAGAATGACCAAATAGAGGAGGAAAAGATCTTGGCTGGTAGAGAATATCCATTAGACAGAACCAGAAACATCGGTATTATGGCGCATATTGATGCCGGAAAGACTACGACAACAGAGCGTATTCTTTATTATACAGGTGTTAACCATAAGATCGGTGATACTCACGAAGGAACTGCAACTATGGACTGGATGGCCCAGGAGCAGGAAAGAGGTATCACGATCACATCTGCTGCGACAACATGTCACTGGACGCTGCAGGAAAACTGCAAGCCGAAAGCAGGCGCGTTAGAGCATCGTATCAACATCATCGATACACCGGGACACGTTGACTTTACAGTAGAAGTAGAGCGTTCCCTGCGTGTGCTTGATGGTGCGGTAGGTGTATTTTGTGCCAAGGGCGGTGTTGAGCCTCAGTCAGAAAACGTATGGCGTCAGGCTGACACATACAACGTACCGAGAATGGCGTTCATTAACAAGATGGACATCATGGGCGCTGATTTCTACAACGCAGTAGAGCAGATTAAAACAAGATTAGGTAAAAACGCAATTTGTCTTCAGCTTCCGATCGGAAAAGAAGACGAGTTCAAAGGAATCATCGATCTTTTTGAAATGAAAGCTTACATCTACAACGATGACAAGGGAGATGACATCTCCATCGAAGAGATTCCGGAAGCAATGAAAGATGACGCAGAGCTGTATCATACAGAACTCGTAGAGAAGATCTGCGAGCTGGATGACGAGCTTATGATGATGTACCTTGAAGGTGAAGAGCCGTCGATAGACGAGCTGAAGAAAGTGCTGAGAAAAGCGACATGCGAATGTACTGCTGTTCCGGTATGTTGCGGTACAGCTTACAAGAACAAAGGTGTTCAGAAGCTTCTTGACGCAGTAATCGAATTCATGCCGTCACCGCTTGACGTTCCGGCTATTCAGGGTGTAGATATGGACGGAAATGATACAGTGAGACATTCTTCTGATGAAGAGCCGTTCTCAGCGCTTGTATTCAAGATCATGTCTGACCCGTTTGTAGGTAAACTTGCTTACTTCAGAGTTTACTCGGGAACAGTGAATTCCGGATCTTATGTGCTCAACGCTACAAAAGGTAAAAAAGAGCGTGTTGGACGTATCCTTCAGATGCATGCCAACAAGCGTGAAGAGCTGGATAAAGTATATTCAGGAGATATCGCTGCAGCAATCGGATTCAAGTTCTCTACAACAGGAGATACAATCTGTGATGAGCAGCATCCTGTAATTCTTGAGTCCATGGAATTCCCGGAGCCGGTTATCGAGCTTGCTATCGAGCCTAAGACAAAGGCTTCTCAGGGAAAACTTGGAGAATCTCTTGCAAAACTTGCAGAAGAAGACCCGACATTCCGTGCTCATACAAATCAGGAAACTGGACAGACAATCATCGCTGGTATGGGTGAGCTTCACCTTGAGATCATCGTTGACAGACTTCTTCGTGAGTTCAAAGTTGAGGCTAACGTAGGTGCACCTCAGGTTGCTTACAAAGAGTCCATCACAAAACCGGTTGATGTTGACAGCAAGTATGCGAAACAGTCAGGTGGACGTGGACAGTACGGACACTGTAAAGTTAAATTCGAGCCAATGGATGTCAACGGTGAGGAGACATACAAGTTCGAGTCTACTGTAGTCGGAGGAGCTATTCCGAAGGAATACATCCCGGCAGTAGGTGAAGGTATTGAGGAAGCTATGAAATCTGGTATCCTTGGAGGATTCCCGGTAGTTGGTGTTCATGCTAACGTATACGACGGATCTTACCATGAAGTCGATTCCAGTGAGATGGCATTCCACATCGCTGGTTCTCTTGCATTCAAGGATGCAATGAAGCAGGGATCACCTGTACTTCTTGAGCCTATCATGAAGGTAGAGGTTACAATGCCTGAAGAATATATGGGAGATATCATCGGAGACCTGAACTCACGTCGTGGACGTATCGAAGGTATGGATGATCTCGGTGGTGGAAAGATTGTACGTGCGTATGTTCCGCTGTCAGAAATGTTCGGATACTCTACAGACCTTCGTTCCAGAACTCAGGGACGTGGTAACTACTCAATGTTCTTCGAGAAATACGAGCCAGTACCGAAGTCTGTACAGGAGAAGGTATTATCCAATAAAAATGCCTAAAATATTATAAAAGGCTTGAAAATCGGCTAAGTTTGAAATATAATCAAACTTAGCCAGGTTTAAAATCGAAACCAAAACTAGGTTGCCCCATATCGGGCTATATTTTTAAGGAGGATATTCAAAATGGCAAAGGCTAAATTTGAAAGAAACAAACCGCATTGTAATATCGGTACTATCGGTCACGTTGACCACGGTAAGACAACTCTTACAGCTGCTATCACAAAAGTACTTTCTCACAGAGTAGAAGGTAACGCATCTGTAGATTTCGAGAACATCGATAAAGCTCCAGAAGAGAGAGAGCGTGGTATCACAATTTCTACAGCTCACGTTGAGTATGAGACAGCTAACCGTCACTACGCACACGTTGACTGCCCAGGACATGCTGACTACGTTAAGAACATGATCACAGGAGCTGCTCAGATGGACGGAGCTATCCTTGTTGTAGCTGCTACTGACGGAGTTATGGCTCAGACTAAAGAGCATATCCTTCTGTCCCGTCAGGTTAACGTACCATACATCGTTGTATTCATGAACAAATGTGATATGGTTGACGATGAAGAGCTTCTTGAACTCGTAGAGATGGAGATCCGTGAAGTACTTAGCGAGTATGACTTCCCAGGAGATGACACACCGATCATCCAGGGATCAGCTCTTAAGGCTCTTGAAGATCCAGACGGAGAGTGGGGAGACAAGATCATGGAACTCATGGACGCTGTTGACACATGGATCCCAACACCAGAGCGTGCTACAGATAAGCCATTCCTGATGCCAGTAGAGGACGTATTCTCTATCACAGGACGTGGAACAGTTGCAACTGGTAGAGTAGAGCGTGGAACACTTCACGTATCTGACGAAGTTGAAATCATCGGTATCCATGATGATGTTAAGAAGACTGTTGTAACAGGAATCGAGATGTTCCGTAAGCTTCTTGATGAGGCTCAGGCTGGAGATAACATCGGAGCACTTCTTCGTGGTATCCAGAGAACAGAGATCGAAAGAGGACAGGTTCTTATCAAACCAGGTACAGTAAACTGCCATAAGAAATTCACATGCCAGGTTTACGTACTGACAAAAGACGAAGGTGGACGTCATACTCCATTCTTCAACAACTACCGTCCACAGTTCTACTTCAGAACAACAGACGTAACAGGTGTTTGCGAACTTCCGGCTGGTATCGAGATGTGTATGCCTGGAGATAACGTAGAGATGACAGTTGAACTGATTCATCCGGTAGCTATGGAAGAAGGTCTTCGTTTCGCTATCCGTGAGGGTGGACGTACAGTAGGATCAGGTACTGTAGCTAAGATCATCGAGTAATCATAATCTGAATATAGATTTGATATAGCGATATGACCCGCAGAGTGTTTGCTCTGCGGGTTTTTGTAATTTCGGAAAAATATTTACGAAAATATTGACATTTAAAAAGACAACTGCTATATTACAAATAGAACAGAACTAAAGATACCCCGGAAATTTCTCCGGGGTGGTTTTATATCAAAGAGATAATTTGTGTAAATAATGATTTTTAGTAGAATGGAACAAGAATAAAATCAGTGATCTTGAATTTGTAATTGTGGGAGGGAAGGAAAATGTCAGTAAAAAGAGATTATTATGAAGTGCTCGGTCTATCAAAAGGAGCAGATGCCGGCTCGATAAAAAAGGCTTACAGAAAGCTGGCGAAGAAATATCATCCTGATACGAATCAAGGCGATAAACAGGCGGAGAAGAAGTTTAAAGAAGTGACGGAGGCGTATACGGTACTGAGCGACCCGGAGAAGAAAAAGATGTACGATCAGTTTGGCCATGCGGCATTTGATCAGGGAGCATCGGCTGATCCGTTTGGCAAAGATACATCAGGCAATCCGTTTTCGGGAGGTTCTTATCACAGAGCTTATACGAACGGAAACGGCGGATATCAGGAGTACCATTTTGAAAGCGGAAATATGGATGATATGTTCGGAGATATGTTTGGAGATATTTTCGGCCGCGGAATGCATGGAAGCAAAGGGGAAGAGGATTTTCGCGGATTTCATGGATTTCGCGGATATGAGCGGCAGAGGGATGCAAAAGGAGAAGACCTGCACGCGGAGATAGCGGTAACTTTTGAGGAAGCTGTCTTTGGATGTGATAAAACGTTTACCTTTAAAGATCCGAATAGTCAGGGCGTTTCTAAGAGTTTGCAGGTTCATATTCCTGCGGGGATTGATACGGGTAAGAGTATCCGTCTGCGCGGAAAAGGAATGCCAGGGGTGAACGGCGGAGAGAACGGAGATCTGTTTTTAAAAGTAAATGTGGGAGTAAAAGCAGGCTACGAACGGAAAGGCAGCGATGTTTATACGACAGTTTTTGTTCCGTATACGACGGCAGTGTTTGGCGGAGAAACGAAAGTGCAGACGCTGTACGGGGATGTTTTATGTAAGATCGCAAAGGGAACGCAGTCGGGGACGAAGATCCGCCTGAAAGGAAAAGGAATCGTCTCGATGAAAAATCCGGAAGTGAGAGGCGATCAATACGTAACAGTCCAGATTGCAGTACCGAAATATCTGAATCCCGAAGCTGAGCAAAAGCTTCGTGAATTTGAAAATGTATGCGCGGGAAGAAGCTCGGAACGCAGAAAAAGCGCATGATTAGAAACCTCTGTTTTGCATATACTGAATACAGTGTAACTAAGCATTGTGAATAAGTATGGCATACAGAGGTTTTTATGTGGAAAAAAACAAAGGAAATGAAATGGAAAACTGCAAAATTATTGTGGGGCGATTTATTTTATGATATTGCGGGGGCGGTATTGTTTGCGGCAGGGGTATATACGTTTGCGGGAAACGCCGATTTTGCTCCCGGCGGAATTACGGGAATATCTCTATTGCTGAATCATGTTTTCGGGATTCCGGTCGGAACACTTACTCTTTTTATAAATCTGCCCCTTATCGTGATCAGTTATCGTACACTGGGGAAACGTTTTCTTTTGAAAACGGCGAAATCAATGGTGATCACAACA
>OGWU01002087.1_pt1 | contig 10484 bp, 7 predicted proteins | sample 1576071 | NCBI WGS metagenome assembly OGWU01 (sample SAMEA3541582, study PRJEB24748) | human gut metagenome | biome: human gut; feature: human-associated habitat; material: faeces | place: China | collected 2012
TGAATCCGGAGTTCAGTAAAAAATTAAAAATTCTCTCTTTTATCAGCATCATTGGGGTTCTGGTCGCTCACAGTTATTTTGTGGAAAACAATGCCTGGGAAATCAATGCATTTATTCAAGATTGGATTGGCTGTCAAATCGTAAGATTTTGTATTCCTTTGTTTTTTTTCATCTCCGGATACCTGTTTTTCCGAGAGACAAAAGACGGGGGGGGAATACAGAAAATACTGAGGAAAATGCGTACGAGGGCACACTCCCTGATACTTCCCTATTTATTATGGAATCTGTTATTTTTCCTTTCCATTATTTTTCTTCAGCTCATCCCCGACATTGGATCAAAAATCAATTCGGATTTTCTGACTCTGCTTCAAACAAAAAGTATCCCGGAATTATTTCTTTTCATTTTCTGGGAGCCGGCCGCTTTCCATTTGTGGTTTCTTCAATACCTGATTCTTTTTGTTCTGTTCTGTCCCATATTTTATGTTTTATTCCATAGCAAATGGGCCACTGTCGTCATATTTCTCATCCTCTGCGTAACTATAGGAATTTACGGATGGGGGGGAGAAAACATGCAGGGATTGCTTGCTTTTTTAATGGGGGGTTTTATTTCCTATAACGGCATCAATATTGAACGGCAACAGAACAAAAACGCTATTTTTATCCCTTCGGGGCTTTATCTCATATGGTGCGCTGTCAACTGTTTTTATCCGGAGTTTCAGTTGCCTTTTCTGAATATGCTCAGGTTGACTCTTGGCGCTTATTCAGTATGGACGTTATATGATTTATTTTCCGCCAAGAAAAACTGGTTAGATAAAATAATTTCTTGGGCTCCTTACACATTTTTTATATACGTATTCCATGAACCGTGGATAAATATTTATAAAAAGGCAATTACACTCTTCCTTCCTCCCCTGAAACTTCTTTATTTGTTTGGCTACTTCACAACGCCTCTCATCATCCTCTTGGCAAGTATCGTCATCGCCCGCATATTACAGAAAAATACAGGAACCGCATATTCTATTTTAACAGGAGGGAGACATTAAAACTCATGAATATTTCCGCGATTATTCTGACTTATAATGAAGAAATTCACATTCGCAGATGCATTGAGAATCTTCTTTCCGTTGCAGAAAAAATATTCGTCATTGATTGTTTTTCCACAGACGCAACGATAAATATTTGCAAAGAATATAAACAGGTTCATGTTATTCAGCACGAATGGCCCGGCAACCAAGCAGAACAATTCAACTGGGCGTTAAATAACTGTCCTGTTAAAACAGAATGGATTCTCAGACTGGATGCAGACGAATATTTAATGCCGGAAAGCCTGCAGAAATTAAAAAAAATTACGGCTGATCTTACTCCAGAGGTAAATGCCTTATCTTTCATCCTGGTCCGTTATTTTTTGGGAAAACGCATCAAACACGGTACAGGCACTATCCGTTTAGTACGGATGTTTCGTACGGGAAAAGCCCGCTATGAGAATCGCCTCATGGATGAACATATGCTGGTTCAGGAAGGAATAATCAAAGATACGGACATAGAATTCGCCGACAACAATCTCAATAACCTGGAATGGTGGATAACCAAACACTTAAACTACGCGAAGAGAGAGGCACGCATCTTGCTGGATCAGGAACATAGAGAATGCAGCCCTAATCAGGAACTAAGCAGGCATTCCAGAAATAAACGCAGACAAAAAAATATTTATGCACGCATTCCTCTTTTCTGGCGCTCTTTTTTCTACTTTTGTTACCGTTATTTTTTAAGACTGGGCTTTTTGGATGGGAAAGAAGGCTTTTTATGGCATTTCCTCCAAGGATGGTGGTATAGAACTATCGTTGACGAAAAAATTTATTCCTTTTTAAAAAAACAGAAATAAATATCGCATCATAATTTTTCGGCATTATTTGCTTTAGTCTTGTTTCGTTGATCTTTCCGATTTTTCATCGGAGCAATTTGCTAAATATCAATATCTAAAACATTTTGAAAATCTTGCGCCAAGACTATTTTTGCATAATTCCTCAATTTTTTATCAATCTTTTGATTAGAAATCAGGCCGCCCATCTGCCGGATGAAGTACTAACGTTCCATCCTGCTTCCGGCTCGGCATGAGAGTTATTTTATAGTTATGCCGTCAGTGGAAAAAACAATGGACAGCATTCAGCATCCCTTCACAAATATATTTCAAATTTAAAGTACATCTTAATTAACATGAAGCAAATCACTTCACTCAGAGGACTCGCGATTATTCTGATCATTCTTTTCCACCTCAATCCGGAACATTTCCCCTACGGCTACTTCGGCGTTGAAGTGTTTCTGGTGATTTCCGGCTACCTGCTCATGAAATCCCTCCAGAAACAGCAGATGCAAATCCACCCCGGGGAATTTGCCCGTAAAAAGGTCTTAAGACTTTTTACCCCGGTTGCCGTCATCGTCCCGCTCACTCTTCTGGCTGGCATGTTCTTTCTGGACTATACGGATCTGGCGACAGCCAGCTCCACAGGCGGATATACGCTGATAGGCGCCGCAAACAGGTTCCTGGCCGTCATCCAGTCCGACTATTTCGCGCAGGATTCCTCCGGCAATCCATTCCTTCACATGTGGTACCTGGCGGTGACGGCGCAGATTTACCTTCTGTTCGCGGGGGGATGCGTCCTGTACCGTTACCTTCCCAAACGGGCGGCCGCCTCTCTTTTCTGGATCGCCGGCATCGGGTCCTTTCTCTGGGCCTATTCCTATCCCATTCACAACCTGTTGCAGGAAATCGGCCTGCCCGTCTGGGAGCAGGTCCGCCCCACTTCCCATTACATGACGCTGCCCCGTTTGTGGGAGGTTTGCGCGGGGATTTTGTTAGCAATATACCCCCCACCTTTAAGTTCAACACGTTGCGAAAACAGCAAGAAAAACGCTCTCCTCTTCATCCTTGGAATGTTATGCATCCTCGTACCTGCCCTTTCCCGCGGAAAGGACGTCTCCCTCTGCTCGGCGGCCGTAGTTTTGGGGACATGCCTGGTGATCCGGTATGCGGAATCCGGCAGGCTGGCCCACTGGTTCAACAATAAACTTCTGCTGTGGATTGGAGGAATCTCGTTCTCCCTTTACCTGGTGCATATGCCCCTCATCGCGTTCTATCATTCGTGGTTTCTCCATGTCCCCGGATGGCCCGGAATGCTTGCCATCGGAGCGGCGTGCGCAGTCCTGGGAGGTCTCCTGTACCTTGCAGTAGAGAAAAAGCGCATGAAGATGAAATGGTTTATCCCCCTGTACCTTTTCGCGTTGCTTCTATGCGTTGCAGGAAGGCAGACGGAAGGATTCCGGAACTACATCAACCAGGAAATCAACTCCATTTCCAGCCCCCAGCTGCATGGCGCATCGGAAATCAAATCTCCTGAAGCCGCCCGGGGATTTGATAAGGAAGCCATCAAATTCAATAACAACATCTTTGCCTTCGTCAGCAGAGCCGATTTCAAGGGAAGTGCGGAACCCGGCCTGCTGCAGCTGGGTTCCCCTGCCGAAGCTCCATCCATAGTCCTGCTGGGGGACAGCCACGCCTCTGCGGCCTTTTGCGGATTGGACGCAGCATGCAGGGAATTGGATATCTCCGGGATTTACGTTTCTTCCGTCATTTCCCCATTCTGGAACAGGGAATTGCCCGCGCTGCCGTTTGATGCAAGCTACTATTGCGACGAGAAAAAAATAAAGGCCCTAATGGCATGGCTGAACGTCCACCCGGAAATCAGCCATGTGGTGATAGCCCAGCACTGGAGCGCCCGTTACGACAGTAAAAATGTAATGGACTGGAAGCTGAAGCCGCTTCCCTCCGGCGAACCTGCCTATTCAAACTCCCTCCGTGCATTTATCTCCGAACTGCGGGCGATGGGCAAGCAAGTCATCCTGCTGGCCCCCACTCCGCTCATCAAGCAAAATGACGTGGCCAAATACATCAGGAACCTCATACGCAGGGGGGAAACGGGAAAAGGCCTGGAAAGCCTTACCTGCACGCGGCAAAAATACAGGGAAGATCATGCCGCCGTGCTTCCCATCCTTGACCGTCTTGAACAGGAAGGGCTCTGCACCGTCCTGAGCATACTTCCCTATATACCGGAAGACAGGCCGTTCAACGCCTATGAACACGGGGAAATTCTGTACAAGGATAGCGACCACATGTCCAGCAAAGGCTCCATCAAACTCTTCCAGCACCTGAAACCCCAGTTAAAGGAAGCGCTGAAAAAAGAATCCACGGCATCATCAGGTTTACAAAAGCCATAGCCGTGAACACGTCTGCCGCAGCTCCGGCGGGGAAACATTTAAATAAAACCGGCTTTTGTGGAAGCTATAGAGTTCTCTTTGGGAAAAAATGCCCTTGCATGATGAATAATGCGTCAAATGTTTAACACTTTTTGTCATACATTGAACATATTTTCATATTTCTTTTCTGGTATTGAAGATACACTTGCTAAAAATAAAAATATTGTTATTATATTTTTCCCCTCTAATTATGCAACATAAAACCATTATTGCTACATGTGCGGCCATGGCCGCTTTTTCCGGCATGGCTACTGCCGATATCCAGCTTCCACTGGATGTTTTAAACGCCAATAACGGCGGCAAGACATTCTCCGCCCAGCTGGGAGCAGGCTACGCTACCAAATACATCAGCCGCGGTCTGGCTTTCCAGAATTCCGCAAGTGATCATGTCATTCCCCTGGAAGCCGTCGGCGCCTATCAACTGAACAATCAATATTCCCTGATAGGCGGATTAAAATATCAGTGGCTGACGGATAATGGTCTGGAACACAATGATTCCGGCATTTGCGACGAAGGCTCGGCCATTTTAGGCGTCAGCCGCAAATTCGGAAAATCCACTGTCGCGGCTCTAAGTTACCAGTTTGTCCACGGCGGTATCCCCGGAAGTTTCAACATCCACAATACAGGCAACAACTCCGGCTTCCCTGCTTTCAGCCACAATAGGCCGGAAGAACACAGCTTCGTTCTGGACATTCACCATGACTTCGGCAAAGGGCTGGAAAACTTCTTCTGGGACTGCCGCGTACAATATACGTTCCGCTGGATGACTGGCTGGTGGTTCACCAATACTCTGGGGTACAAGTATGACGTCAACAAATCCACCTCCGTCATCGTGGCGGGCACCTGGAACGCCACTGCCGGCTATTTTGACAGCAATTCCCTGAACGCCAATGGAACCCAGGGCATTTCCCTGACGGTTTCCGCCCCTGTCAAGGCCACGAAAGACCTGACCGTGACTCCGTTCGTGGGTACGGTCTGGCTCGGCAACGGCGGCCTGGCGGCCAACCACCGCGGCGCTTCCGCCCGTTTCCCCTACAGGGAGCCCTCCAAGGTTTACCGCAATTTCACCTTCGTCGCCGGGGTAGGAGTTGCCTACACCTTCTAACAATCTGACTGTCATTCACTCAACCAACGCAAGCTCCGGCATGTGCCATCAATCATGCCGGAGCTTTTCTTAACTCCCCATGCCCCTGTCCGCCGTTTTCCACACTTCCTCCCTTCAGAAGCAAGTGGCCGCCCTGAGCGACGCATTCGCCATCGCAGGAGAATTCCTCCATTGCGACGTCATTAACAGCGGCCATATCAACATGACCTTCCGGGCCACCTACAGGAAGCCGGACGGCACCACCCGCCGCTACATCTTCCAGCGCGTGAACGATGCCGTGTTCCCATGCCCCAGGGATGTCATGCACAACGTGGAAAAGGTGACCAACCACATCCGCTGGAAAATGTTCCGGGTGCTGAAAACGCCCTTCCGCCAGACGCTGAACCTGTACTCCGCGCGGGGCGGCCGCAAATACCTGGAAATTCCCGGTTCCGGCTTCTGGCGCTGCTACAACTGCATAGAAAACACCCACACGTTCGACGTGGCGGACCATCCCCGCCAGGCTTACGAAGCAGCCCGCGCTTTCGGCGCTTTCCAACAGCTCCTGTGTGACATGAATCCGGAGGACATCCATGAAACCATTCCGTTCTTCCACCATACTCGCAGGCGCTTTGACCATTTGGAAAAAGCCGCGGCAGCAGACTCCCACGGACGGCTGAATACCTGCCGCAAGGAGCTGGACTTCATCCGCCGCCGTGAACGTTATGTGGACGTGCTGCTGGATCTCCAGGAACGGGGGGAACTCCCCGTCAGAATCGTCCACAACGACACGAAAATCAACAACGTGATGCTGGACAGGGAGACGGACAAGGCTGTCTGCGTCATTGACCTGGACACCGTCATGCCCGGGAGCGTCCTGTACGACTTCGGAGACATGGTACGCACCATGACCTCCCCTGCAGCGGAAGATGAAGAAAATCTGGATAAAACCTTCCTGCGCATGCCCATGTTCGAGGCCGTCGTCAAGGGATACCTGGAGGCCTCCAGAGAATTCATCACGCCGCAGGAAGTCTCCAAACTTGCTTTTTCCGGTCTGCTTATCACGCTGGAAACGGGAATCCGCTTCCTAACGGACTACCTGGAAGGGGACGTTTATTTCAAAACGAAAAAAGAACGGCACAACCTGCACCGTGCCCGCACCCAGCTCAGGCTGGTGGAAAGCATGGAAGAGCAAATGCCCGAAATGGAAGAATGCGTCCGGAAATGCTTCCAGACTGTTAACGGCTGAGAGGGCATGAACGGCATTACCCCAATTTTATGATAGTACCGGAACGCGGGCTGGTGCTATACTGCGGGGCATGTTAAAAAATATTTCTCCCCTCATCAGCCCTTCCCTGCTGAAAATTCTTGCGGAAATGGGGCATGGCGACGAAATCGTCTTTTCAGACGCCCACTTCCCCGGCCATACCTTCAACCCTACGGTGCTGAGGGCGGACGGCCTGGGGGCGGATGCCCTGCTGGCTGCCGTCATTCCCCTCTTCGAACTGGATGCCTACGCAACGCCCGTCATCATGATGGCCCCGGTTCCGGGGGACTCTCTGGACCCTGCGGTGGAAGCCAAATACCGCAAGGCACTGAACTATGACGGGGAAATTGAGCAAATGGAGCGCTACGCTTTTTATGAACGGTCCAAAAAGGCCTATGCCGTCGTCATTACCGGGGAAACGGCCAAATACGGCAACATCATCCTGAAAAAAGGCGTTACCCCTCTTTCCTGACCATTGACCGCCAGACAGACCTTCCATGCAGTACGATTTTGACGAAGTAATTGAGCGCCGCGGCACCGGAGCCCTGAAATATGAAGCGCTGCTTCCCCGCTGGGGCCGGGACGACCTGATTCCCCTGTGGGTGGCAGACATGGACTTCAGGACGCCTCCCTTCATCATGGAAGCTATCCGCCGCCGCTGCGAGCACGAAATCCTGGGATATACCGTCAAGCCCCGCGCTTTCTTTGAAGCCATCAGGGACTGGGTGGACCGACGCCACGGGTGGAAGGTGAACGCCTCGGAAATAGGCTTCGCTCCGGGCATTGTTCCCGGCATTTCCAGCGCCATCCAATGCTTTACGGAACCGGGGGACAAAATCATGATCCAGCCTCCGGTGTACCACCCCTTTGCCATGATCATCCGGGAAAACGGCCGGGAAATCGTCAACAATCCCCTCATTCTGGAAAACGGCCGCTACCGCATGGACTTCAACCACATGAAGGAAGCCGTGCGTGGTTGCCGCATGTTCATCCTGTGCAATCCCCACAACCCCGGAGGCCGCGTATGGAGTCCGGAGGAATTGCGCTGCGTGGCTGAAATCTGTACGGCAAACGGCACGCTGGTCGTTTCTGATGAAATCCATGCGGATCTGACCCTTCCCGGCCACAGGCACACCGTATTCGCCACTGTTTCCGAACACGCCCGCATGAACTCCGTCACCTACATGGCGCCCAGCAAGACCTTCAACGTGCCCGGCCTGGGCAGTTCCTACGTGATTTGCCAGAATCCGGACCTGTTCGCGAAATACCAAGACTTTGTCAGCGGCAGGGAGCTTGCGGAAGGGCACGTTTTCGCGTACGACGGGCTCATCAGCGCCTATTCAGGCCCGGAAGGGGAGGAATGGCTGGCCCAGGCGCTGGACTACATTCAGGAAAACATCCGCTTCATTGACGCGGAACTGCGTCGCCGCATGCCAAAAATCAAGGCCATCATGCCGGATGCCTCCTACCTGGTATTTCTGGACTGCCGGGAAATGAACCTTTCCCAGAAGGAACTGGTGGAATTTTTTGTGGACGGAGCGCGCCTGGCTCTCAACGACGGTTCCATCTTCGGCAAGGAAGGGGAAGGCTTCATGCGCCTGAACGCGGGTTGTCCCCGCTCCATCCTGGTACGGGCGCTCAGCCAGCTGGAGGAAGCCTATGAAAACCGCGGCTTCCGGCAACAACAATCACAAAATTAAAGACACGCATCACGCTCCCCGGCAATGGAATTCATTTCCGGAACCATGTATTGGGGAAATTTTCCCGGGGACATCCAGCCCCGCCGTATTTTCTCCTGTTGAGTCCCTTGCGGAGAACGCTGCGGCGCGGTGGAAAGGGAATATCCGCACAACCCCTTCCGCCGTTTCGCCCGCGACACCCCCTTACTCTCCCATCCCATGCTGAAAAACACGCCCGGGATGCCGCCATGACTTTGCTTGCAAAACGGCAGGAAAGGAGTATCGTCCCCCGCATGTACTATATCACCACGGCCATTGACTACACCAACGGACCGCCCCACATCGGGCACGCTTATGAAAAAGTCCTGGCGGACGTTCTCGCGCGCTGGCACCGGATGAAGGGGGAGGAAGTCTATTTCCTGACCGGGGTGGACCAGCATGGACAGAAAGTGCAGCAGACGGCGGAAAAGCTGGGCATTACGCCGCAGGAGCATGTCAACAATATCACGGAGCAATTCCTGGCGTTGTGGAACCGCCTGGGCATCAGCAATGACGGATGGGCCTCCACGACGGATCCGCGCCACAAGGCCTGCGTGCAGAAAATCCTGACGGACCTGAAGGACAAGGGGCAGCTTTACAAAAAATCCTACAAGGGATTCTACTCCGTGCGCCAGGAACAGTTCCTGACGGATAAGGAACGGGACGCGGAAGGCAACTTCGGCCCGGAATGGGGGGAAGTGGTGGAACTGGAGGAAGAAAACTGGTATTTCCGCCTGACCGACCATGTGGAATGGATGAAGCAGTTCGTGGAAAAGAGCAGTGATTTTGTCCTTCCGTCCTTCCGCAAGGCGGAAGTGCTCAACGCCATTGACTTTGACTCGGACCTCTGCATTTCCCGCCCCAAGAGCCGCCTTTCCTGGGGAATCGAATTCCCGTTCGACCCCGAATTCGTCACCTACGTCTGGTTTGACGCCCTGATCAACTACATTTCCTTCGCCGGCTACCTGGCGGAGCCGGACAGCGGCCTGCCGGAATTCTCCAAACTCTGGCCCGCGGACTGCGAAGTCATCGGCAAGGATATCCTGGTGCCCGCCCACGGCGTGTACTGGCCCGCCATGCTGCATGCCATGGGCTTTTCCGACGAGGAAATGCCCACCCTGCTCGTGCACGGCTGGTGGAACATCAACGGGGAAAAAATGTCCAAGTCCATCGGCAACGTGGTGGACCCCAACCTGCTGGCGGAACAATTCGGCCCGGAACCTGTGCGCTATTACCTGGTGCGGGACATCACCACCGGGAAGGACGCCAACTTTGATGCGGACCGCCTGGTCATGCTGTACAATACGGAGCTGGCCAACGACCTCGGCAACCTGTGCAACCGCTCCATCAACATGACGCGCCGCTATTGCGACTCCGTTATCTCCGGCGCGGAGGCATATGATGACGAAGCCTCCAAAGCCCTGCGCGCCACCATGGACCAGGCCGTCACCCTGTTTTCCAAATACATGGACGACAACATGGCCTCCGATGCCCTGGCGGCCCTGAACGCCCAGGTTTCCGCCTGTAACGCGTACATTGAGCAGCAGCAGCCCTGGCAGCTGGCCAAGGATGAAGCCTCCGCCCCGCGCCTCCGCTGCGTGCTGCGCCATTTGCTGGAATGCTGCGCCCAAACGGGCTATCTCATCGGCTGCGTCCTCCCTGACGCCTCCGCCCGCATTCTAGGCCAGCTCAACGCCGGGGACCTGTTCCGGGGCCTTACGCCGGCCGCGCTGGAGTGGGGAATCCTCCCCGCAGGGCACCGCATCAATGATCCCGCCCCCGTTTTTCCCCGCATTCTTTCGGAAGAGGAAAAGGCCAAACTGGCTGAAAAAGCGGCCAGGGCGGCAAAAAAACAAGGCTGATTCCCGTGAATTCCTCCGCATCCTTCGTCAAATCCCTGCTGGCCCAATGCTGCCTGGGCGGCATTTGCGAGTGGGTGGTCTGCCCCGGCGCGCGCAACATGGCGCTGCTTCAGGTGCTGGCTGCCGCGGAGGATCTGGTGAAATGGACTCACTTTGACGAACGGTCCGCCGCCTTCTTTGCGCTGGGTCACGACACGCCTTTGACTGCATCGCAGCCTTTATGTCTTTATTAGGAACAAAGT
>OGWU01002090.1_pt1 | contig 10478 bp, 11 predicted proteins | sample 1576071 | NCBI WGS metagenome assembly OGWU01 (sample SAMEA3541582, study PRJEB24748) | human gut metagenome | biome: human gut; feature: human-associated habitat; material: faeces | place: China | collected 2012
GAAAGCCGCAACAGTGCACGGCCTTCCGATAAGCACCGAATCAGCTCCAAGGGCTAAAGCTTTATATACATCTGCGCCTGTACGTATGCCTCCGTCTACGAATATTTTAGCTCTGCCACCTACAACCTGCTTTATTTCCGAAAGAACTTCCCCTGTCGCAAGGCCTTCATCAAGCACTCTGCCTCCATGATTGGAAACAACTATAGCATAGGCTCCTGCATCGACCGCCGCCCCGGCACTTTTAGCAGTCATGATTCCCTTTACCACAAATGGCAGTTTTGTCATATTTGTAATGGATTTAATGTCATTACAGTTTTTTGCCATCATGGGTTCTAAAGAAGCAGATGAATGAGGCAGGCCAGCACTGTCTATGTCCATAGCTATAGCTACTGCATCGCTTTGTTCTGCTGTCTTTATTCTTTCTTCAACAAGCTCCATTCTCCACGGCTTTAATGTCGGTACCGCAGGCACTTTAAGTTCACTTATAGCTTTTAACGGATCAGAAAAACAGTCATCTGTCGCTCCGCCGCCAGTGAAAGCGATGCTGCCTGCAGCAGCTGCGCCTTCAATTACAGCTTTGGCATATGTATACTCGTCATGATAATCGGAAAAATTAAGAGAAATCATACCAATAGGAGCAGGTAATATCGGCATGGAAAGATTATATCCAAACAGATTCGTGGAGATTTCAGGTTCAAACGCTTCTCTAATCACATCCATATGTATTTTTACATGTTCCTTCCACCATGTATAATTTCTGATTGCCGTACTGCCGCTTCCTTTTCCTCCAGGCCCCGGGACCTTTCCTGCACAGGCCCGGCCGTCACACACAGGGCACACATGACATTTCCCTATGGTTTCTTTTGCCGTCTTCAGTATATCTGTATAATTCATAACGTCTTCCTCCTCTAAAGTTCTTTAAAGTTCTTTCTGAAACGCTATCTTTTCACTGTTATCAAACCATATTTTCCCGCAGTATGTAAATCCGGATTTCTTTAAAATATGCTTCATAACATCGTTATCGTCATCTGTATCCACTCTGATGTTTTTTACACCCTCTGATACGGCAATCTCACCTGCAAGTTCAAAAGCTTTCTGAGCTATTCCGTTTCCTCTTTCAGAATCAGACATTGCCATGCGGTGAATCACAATATACTTCTCATCGTTGAGCCAGTTTCCCTGCAGCTCATCATAGGCCGGCTCACCATCAAAATCAATACACATATAACCTGCTGGAATATCGCCTTTACAGATAAAATATCCTTTTCCCAGTTTTATATCATCTGATATACAGGTTTCATCAGGATAGCCGTTCTGCCATTGATCTACTCCACATGCTTTTAAAAAAGTCTTTGCCTGATTGATGAAAGTCATAGCTGTTTTCTGTTCACCATATTTAGCCTTAACAATTTTATACATATGTTTATTCCTCCTGTTCAATATCTTCGCACCTATATGCATACTGAAGTTTTTCGCTTATTCTAATCAATGCATAAGCATCCTCTTTACCAAGTAAATCCAATATCTTTTTCTGCAAATCATTCCAGATTTTTTCAGCTTCTACCACTGTATTTTCACCTTTGACGGAAAGAGCAAAAGTCTTGCCATGTCCGTTCGTTTCTTCTATCAATCCTTTTTCGACAAGGTGTCTGCTGTTTCTGATAATTGTGCTTCTGTCCAATCCCACATGTTTCGACCAGTCTGACATATTTGCTCTGCCCATTCTCTTGAGATTTATAAGAAGATAATACTGGGGAGCAGTCAGGTTCACCTCGGCTAACGCTTTGGTATATATATCGCTTATAACCTTTGCACTTCTTCTGAGATTTGTACAATAGCATCTGCTTTTATACAATTCAGGCATTTTATCATCCCCCTTCATGTGTATATTCACTGTGTATATGCACATTATAACTTGCAATATTTTCTTTTGCAAGAAAAAACAGCCCGCCGGATGTTTAAAATGTCAGCGGGCTGATATTTACTATTGCAATGTGTTTTTAAAGTTTAAGCATTCTGGCATCTTTAAAATATGCCGCTTCTCCTTCTCTGTGTGTCACCCACAGCACTGTCTTTCCATTGAGCAGCGGTACCACAGTCTCCATCACCTTTTTTTCCGTTTCTTGATCAAGACCTTTTAAAGGCTCATCAAAAAACACAATATCCCTATCTGCAAGAACAGCCCTAAGTATTGCCACTCTCCGCTTCATACCTCCGGAAAGTTCAGAGACCTGTTTACCTGCCATATCCTTCATGCCGATGATTTCAAGATATTTAACGACTTCCTGTTCCGATATTCCCTTTTCGTCCTTGCCTCCGGTCATGCGTATATTAGCTGACACCGTTAGGTTTTCGCAAAGCCTGTCCTCCTGAAATACCGCCGCCATGGTTTTATTTTCTATGCCTGTAATACGTCCATTGTCATAGTCTTCAAGGCCCATTAGTATGCGCAGCAGTGTCGTCTTTCCAATTCCGGAACTTCCCATGATACATGTTACGCTTCCGTCCTCAAATTCAGCAGAAAACTCTTTAAATACGGCAGTATCACCGAAGCTTTTATTCAATTCGTCTATTTTTATCATTTTTCATACCTCTGCTAACTGCAATGCAACATTAAAGAGATTTTTCTATGCGGGAAGCACCTTTATTTACAAGGCCCATAAAAATCTTTTCAAACAAAACGCTTATGCATATAATCACCACAGTCCACGCAAACAGCGATGCCGTATCGAGAAAAATCTTGGCTTCGTAAAGATTTTCGCCTATGGTTCTGTCAGGAAGCCCTATTACTTCGGCTGCCACACCTGCCTTCCAGCACATCCCAAGTGTGACGGAGCACGCACTTCTGAAAAACGGCAGCACCTGGGAAATATATATATACTTAAATCTTTCCCTTCCCTTCATACCGAACACATCTGCCATTTCCAAAAGCTGTCTGTCCATATTGCTTATACCCTCATACATATTGGTATAAATAATCGGAAAGACCATCAAAAAAGAAATCACTATGGAAAGATTTGCCGATGAAATCCATATAAGCACCAGGATAACAAAGGAAGCGACTGGAATCGCTTTTATCGTCTGCATAAAAGGCTCAAGCAGCTCCGCAAACCTTTTGTATCTGCTTGCCAATGCAGCCGCTGCTGTACCTAGTATCAAAGCCAACAGAAATCCGCTAACAATCTTTGCAATGGAAAATCCCACAGATTGCCAGAACTCCGCCGTAATTATCAACTCTCCCAGTCTTATAAGTACATCAACAGGAGATACTAGCAGTATCTCCTGTCCGATTACCACGCTGGCCACTTCCCATATAAGCAGCCAGAATATAACGGCCCATAGCCGCATTTTTTTCTTTTTCTTACTGTCCGTAATAGAAATCATCTTCAGGCAGCTGTCCTCCTATAGCCTTAGGATTCTGTTCCATAAGCACGGAAAGGTATCCGGAAAGTTTATCTTTCATTTCACTTCCTGCGATGTATACGATGTTACATTCAGGCAGAGCTTTCTTTGCTACCTGTGCTGGAACTATATCATAGTTGCCTACCAATTCTGCGGCAGCATCTGTATTTTCATTTACATAGTTAACGGATTCCTCATAGTGGGAAAGGAATGCTTCCACCGCATCAGGATTATTTTCAACAAATTCCTTATTGGCTACGATAACTCCTGTTATCATTGTACCCTGAGCTTCTTCACCTTCCTGAAGCTTATCCCATTCTTCGGTAAGGTCCAGAGCCACTCTAATGTTAGGGTTCTTAGTCTGAGCTGTAGTTACAAAAGGCTGAGGCAGCAATGCTATACCGTTTTCATCATTTGCAAGTGCTGCTACACATTCGGAGTGTTCGCTCTTCCACTCAACCTGTACATCTTTTCCGATTTCAAGATCGTTCTTTTCCAGAATATAGTTTAATGAATATTCTGGAGTTGCACCCTTACCGCTGGCATAAATTGTTTTGCCTTTAAGGTCCGCAACGCTGTCTACAGTGTCACCGGTTTCGCATATATAAAGTACACCGAGAGTGTTCACAGCCAGTACCTGCACATTACCATCGGTATTGTTGTACAGTATCGATGCCATATTTGCAGGAAGGGCCGCAATGTCAACTTCGCCTTTTGTAAGAGCAGGTGTAACTTCATCTGCTGAAGCTGCAATAGAAAATTCATAGTTATTGTCCGTAACATCGCCGGCATCAACATCATCCATGAATTTTACCATGCCCATGGCTGTAGGTCCTTTAAGGGCCATCACGCTGACATCCACAGGATCAGCCTGTCCGCAGCTTGTCAATCCGAAGCCTGCCAACGCAATTACCGCCGCCATGGCCAGTGACATAATTTTTTTCATTTTTTTCATTTCTGCCTCCCTTTAATAATAAATACTTTTATAACGATAGTTTGACTCATGTATAATAATCATACCACCGTTAGGGGATTTTTAAAACCTTCTGACAGAAAACTATTATTATTCAATTATTTCAGATTTCGTCCAAGCTCATAGGCCTTTTGCATATACTCTGATCTTCTTGTCATTGACGGCGTACCACAGCCTCTGCCTAATATCATACCTTCATCCCTGAAGTTTATATACCTTACAAGAGTCCTGTAATGGGATTCCAAAGATTCGAATGTCCAGTCATCATTATTCCATGCTGCCGTGATCAATGCTGATTTCATATTTTTTGAGTTTAGGCTGCTGTTAAAAGCACAAAATCTATCTACTAAAATCTTTAATTGAGCTGACATACCATAGTAATACAGAGGTGTCACAAATACAATCATATCCGCAGATAATATCTGACCTCCGCTATAATCCCATTTCATCTATCCATTGTGAAATTTCATCTGCAGATACATCTCTGTCAAAACGCTGTCCTTCCATCCATGTTATGCCATCTCCAGCCAGCTCCTGAAGAGTATCCACGCTGGTGCTGATACCGCTACCTCCAGAGGTGCAGAACGGCACCACTGTTTTACCACTTAGATCATATGTCTCAACAAATGTATTCATAATACGAGGCGCATTACCCCACCAGATTGGATATCCGAGATATATGGTGTCATACTGCTCTATGTTCTCTATTGCCCCTGCAATCTCAGGTCTTACCGTGTCATCATTCATTTCCAAATTGGCTCTGCAATCGTCATTATTATAGTCCAGATCTTCGGATGTGTACGGCTCTGCCGGTTCAATTTCATATAGTTCGCCGCCTGTAACGTCTGCGATTTGCTCTGCCACTGTTTTTGTATTACCTGTAGCCGAAAAATATGCTACAAGCACATTGGTATCCGCAGCTTGCGTCGTTTTCTCCGCCTCTGTCGTCTGTTTTGACTCGCTGTTGTTATTGCTTTCGCTAGTGCCACAGGCAGTTATAGTAACTGCCATTAACAATGCACAGGATAATGCAAGAATCTTTTTTAATTTTTTCATTTTTCTTCCTCCATTTCACTTTTCACATTTAACTACTTAAATATGATGTCATTGACTTTTGAACTTTAACTTCCTATAATTTATTTAAGTTTATGGTACAACTTAAACTCAACTTTAAGTCAATAGATTTTCATTTATTTTAAAGGAGAAAATTATGTTATACACTGTAGGAGAAATGGCAAAGGTAATGCATATTCCCGCTTCAACATTGCGCTATTACGATCAAGAGGGTTTGCTGCCCTTTGTTGAACGCTCTAGCGGCGGAATCCGCATGTTTTCAGAAAAGGACTACGAATGGTTAAAGGTTATAGAATGTCTTAAAAGTTCAGGGCTCTCAATTAAAGAAATCCGCGCCTTTATAGATATGGCAGCAAGAGGCGACGAATCCATACATGAAAGACTAGAGCTGTTTCAGTCCAGAAGGACCGCAGTTAAAAAGCAGATGGAAGATCTTCAGGCCACTTTGGATTTGTTGGAGTTTAAATGTTGGTACTACGAACAGGCAGTAAAAGACGGTACAGAAGCAAATGTTAAAGCCATGACCGCCGACCAGCTTCCGGAGCCGTACAAGACCACAAAAGAAAAAATGAGCATGAATAAGGGCATATAGCCCTTTTTTCATGCTCAAATTAAATTTTGAATCTTACTATTTGCTATTTATTTTCCGCTACCAGTTCCTTATCCTTCTTTGCATCAGGTGTAATCTTGTAAATGAGAATATAAAGTACAAAGGATACAATCAACGCAAACAATCCTGAAGGAAGTCCATAAGGAAGTGTAGTAACATACTGGAATACATATCCTATAACGGCACCTACAACAAAGGATATTATTCCCGCCCATCTAACTGCAGGCTGTCGGTTGAGGAAATCCGCGTTGTATTTTTTCTCGCGACCTACAACAAAGAAGTCTGCCAGGATCGGCGCCGCAAGAGGTGGCGCAATAGCTCCCAGTGCATTTATGAAATCAGCAAAGAACAGCTGATAAAATGCTGCTGCTCCCAGTATTGTACCTAAAATACCTACGATAATTACTATGGTCTTTCTCTTTGCTCTGAAGCCCATTGCATCAAGGGCAGGACCTGTATACAGCGCATTACAGTACAGCTCAGAGTTATCTGTAGTCCACAGCGCAGTTGTCCATACTACCACACCGAGGATTGCAAGAAGCACGCCTGAAGCTATCATCCAGAACACGTAGTTGAATTCTCCTGTTGCAACAACACCTATATATCCTACAAAGTTCAGTATCGGATTTGTGAGTATAAAGCATGCTGCCGCACATAGCCATACGGCTTTTACAGATTTATTAAATCTGAACATATCAACGCCCATTATGGCTCCTGCAATCCAGCTTCCCACAACAATTGTGATACCATTACCGATACCCATTCCGCTCAGTTTATCCGCTTCACTGTTAAATGCTCCTATACCGCCGCAATTGTGCAGAAAAACTATTCCTGCAATAACCGCAACTATAAGTATCAGCGGTGAAAACACAGTAGCAACTTTTTCGATGGCAGACATACCTCGAACTGCAGTATATGTAAATATCAGTCCGAAAATTGCACAAGCTAGGAACTCTTCAAGGCTTATAGGATCAACGCCTTCCATTCCAAATTTAGCCGGATCAATTACAGTGATTCCTGAAGGATTTCCAATCCATTCGCTCCATACTTCTCCTACCATACCGGCTATACTTGCAAACCAGCCCAATGTTAAGATTGACATTATCGCAAGGGGTATTATTGCACCTTTACTTCCATATGAAAATCTTGAAAGCAATGCCAGATTATACCCTGTTTTCTGAGCAGCTACACCCAAGAAAGATGTCATCACATACAGTGCGCCCATTCCCAATACGATAGCCCAAAACGCAGGCCAAAACGGCATACCGTCCGTGCCTCCATATCCTGCAAGATTACCTCCCACAATGAGTCCTGTAACGGCATATCCGAAGCCTATCCACACCATGAACTGGCTTCTTGTGGACCTTCTGGCATCAAGAGGTACCGGTTCAAGCATATACTCGCCGTCCTGATAATAGGATTCCTCTTTGATGTCTTTTTTCTTAATGTCTTCCATAAACCTCTCCTTTCAACCGTCTCGCTGGTCTAATTATATTATTCATTGTATTTTCAGTCAATTCCATTATATAATTGAACTATATTATATAGTTTTTATGCGTATCAAAAGGAGGTCTTAATATGGCTATGAACGAATTATATAAAATGACGGCACATCAGGTGAAGGAAGGTAATTTTAACAAGGCAATTTTGGCAGTAGGTTCCTGCGAAGCTCACGGTCAGCACATTGCCGAAGGCTGCGACACTCTTGTATCTTACAGACTTTCCAAACAGATTGCAGATAAAGTTGAAGGAATGCTCGTTTTACCTCCTATTATGGTAGGTTACAGCGGACACTACGATTCATTTCCTTTTTCTCTCACTTTAAGCTACGATACAACTACTCAGGTTGTCTATGATATGCTCGAATCCTGCATAAGACAGGGAATAGATGAAATCTTTATCATGAACGGTCACGACGGTAATATCGCACCTATCGAAATAGCTTCTAGAAAGATAAAAGAAGTTTACCCAGACGCAAAAATAGCTGCCTTAACCCAGTGGTGGGTGGCAGCAGGTGATTTGCTTCCTGAAGGAACATTTGAAGTATGGGGAGGTCTCGGCCACGCAGGAGAAGGCGAAACATCCATCGCATACTACCTGTTTGGCGAATGGTGCGAACCTGACCAGGCAACTTCTGTTGTACCTGATCTTCCTGAATACCTCGATGTTAAATGGGATTTCTCAGAGCTTACCAATACCGCCCAGACCGGTGATGCCACAAAGGCTACTGCCGAAAAGGGCAAGATGATGAACGATGCCATCGTAGAGTATGTGGTTAAGGCTCTTAAGGAACTTGATGACAGACAGTGGAAATTTAAATAGTTTCAATCTTTCTGACAGTTTTGCGAAATTGAAAACTGAACAGCACTGCTGTAAATGAAACGGCTATAAAATCCGCAACCGGCTCTGCCATGTAAACTGACATGGTTTTATCGCCGGAAAACAACATCGGCATTATATAAATCAGCGGTAGCAGTAAAACAAATTTACGGGTTATTGCTACCACTATGGATGCCTTTGCATTTCCCAGTGCGTTAAAAGTCATTTGGCATGCCATCTGAATGCCAAACATAAACATGCAACCTAAATATACTCTCAAGGCCGTTTCAGTAAAAGCCAAAAGAGATTCCTCTGTGGTAAACATTGCGGCAAACATTCTCGGAAAGGCCATAACTAATATCCACAGAGAAACAGAATAAATCAGACTTGTTTTAAGCAGCTTTTTAAAAGCTGCTTTTACTCTTTCTGGGTCTTTAGCACCGTAATTGTAGCTTATAATCGGCTGCGCTCCCTGGCCAAACCCCTGTAACGGCAGCATGGCAAACTGCATCACGCTCGTAAGAATAGTCATGGCTCCCACCGCCAAATCTCCTCCGTATTTAAGAAGTGACGAATTAAAGCATACGGAAATCACACTTTCGCTGGCTTGCATTACAAAGGTGGAAAGTCCCAAGGCTAAACTCGGCATGATGATGCTGTATTTAAGTCTCATATTTAGCAGCCTAAGCTTTAAATGAGTTCTCTTTCCAGACAGGAATACTATAACCCATGCACATGACATGGCCTGGGAAATAACCGTCGCAAGGGCTGCACCCTTAACACCCATGCCCATGGCAAATATGAATATCGGATCTAGAATAATATTAGCTACTGCACCTATAAGCACCGACAACATTCCCGTTGTTGCAAAGCCTTGAGCGGTAATAAAGGCATTCATACCTAAAGTCAGCTGTACAAATATAGTTCCCAGAGCATAGATATTCATATAACTTACGCCATATTCTATGGTGTTTTCACTGGCACCAAAGGCCATAAGAAAATCCCTGTTCCATATCAAAAGAGCACAAGTCAAAAGCACCGAGATAATCAAAAGAACGGTAAAGCTGTTGCCCATGGTTTTTTCTGCGGAATCCTTGTCACCCTTTCCCATAAAAATAGATGCCCTCGGTGCACCTCCAAATCCCGCTAGAGCAGCAAAGGCCGTAACTATCATAATAAGTGGCATGCAAACACCGACACCTGTCAGTGCCGTAGCTCCCACCTCTGGAATATGTCCAATATATACTCTGTCAACGATGTTATACAGCATATTTATGACCTGAGCCGTTACCGTCGGAATTGCCAGCTTCAAAAGCAGCTTACCCACCGGCTCAGTTCCTAAAAAATCTCTGTTGTCAGTCATAAAATCAATTTGCCTCTCCGCCATTTATAAGTAATACTCGCAAAAGGTATTTTACTACTTCTAAGTAAATAAAAAAAGACCGTTATCCCACGGCCATTAGGTTTTGTATCGCCAGATATTAAACAAATCGCGTCTCCCCTTCGGGATGCCAAATAACCCTTGATAATATTCGCTCAATGGTGATGTGACTCTGTGCTTCGGGTAGCGACCCCTGGCATTTTCACACCGCTTTCGCCTAGACCACACGGGAATGATACCCGCAACTTTCACCCACTTCAGTAAATCTGAGTTATGTTTTCCACTTGCTCCTGTAATAGAGCGGACTTGGGCTACTTGTGCCTGCTTCTCGCGTTATATCCCGTTTCCGGGCTTCATGTCCAAGACGGTTATTAGCTTCCCTTCCGTTTCATTTTACCGCTACGCAAAAGGCGTACAGGGTTATTCTCCACCGGAGCGTCTATTGCCCGTCCCGCGAGGGCATCAGCTTTTATCGCAAGATTATTCAGTGCTGTAACTTGAACTTGACGGTTTCCGTCTTCTCCCCATACATCACTGTATGGGGATAGCTACCTCCGTAAGCTATCGTTTACGGATTTCACTAAACTTCCATCACACCTCGGCCGATGAGTTACATCGTCTTCACCGAGTTGACGCAAATAAGTTCAATCTTCTGACTATCTACAGTTTAAATCAAATAAAGGCTTTTGTCATTTAACACAAAGTTTAACAGATGTTTC
>OGWU01002091.1_pt1 | contig 10475 bp, 6 predicted proteins | sample 1576071 | NCBI WGS metagenome assembly OGWU01 (sample SAMEA3541582, study PRJEB24748) | human gut metagenome | biome: human gut; feature: human-associated habitat; material: faeces | place: China | collected 2012
TGTTGATGCCTGTGCCCGCTATCGGCTACCATGATTGGGACACCGAGCACACCGAATGCCTGAAAAAGGCCACCTGTACCGAGAAGGGCACCATGCGGATGCACTGTAAGCGCGATGCTTCCCATACCATGACCTACGACTACGGTGGTACTGGTCACATCTGGGACGAGGGTGTCATCACTACCCCGCCTACTTATGACGAGTACGGTGAAAAGACCCTGTATTGCAAGAACTGTAATGCGACCAAGACTGAAAAGGTCCTGCCCACCAAGTACACATTCACCGTTACCGTTGTTCCGCCGACTTGCACCGAAGACGGCTACACGATGCATAAGTGCAATGAGGACGACAGCTTCTCTTACAAGGACAACATTGTACACTCCACCGGTCATCGTGCCGCGAAGCGTGTTATCGAGCCCACTTGTAAGGAAGAGGGTCGCACCGAAATATACTGCAAAGTCTGCGGTGATGTGAGCAGCACTTTCGATTTCACGCCCAAGAAAGGCCACACTTGGGATAACGGTGTTGTGACTACTGAGCCCACGGCTGAAAAAGAAGGCGTCAAGACCTACACCTGCACGGTTTGCAATGAAACGAAGACTGAGACCATCCCACGTCTGAACGGCAGCGGCAAGTAAGCTGTGAGCCTTTCAAAAGGCACAAGAAACACAAAGAGGAGCGTCTGCTTTGGCGGACGCTCCTTTTGCTTTGACTGAAAAACTGCATAAGTGCTCTAGAAAATCTTTTTGACATTGTTTGTCGCACTTGGTAGAATGATGACAGAAAAGAAAGAATGCAAATCCTATGGGGAGGTTTCGGGTATGCTGCAGATTGCAATTATCGAAGACGAAGCAGATTTGGCTCAGCAGACAAAGGATAATGTTGTTCGCTATCTTAATGAGCATGGACTCGAAGGCAATATCGCGGTGTTTAACGATGGCATGGATATTGCTGAGAACTACAAACCCATATGGGATATTCTGCTGTTGGATATTGAAATGCCGCTACTAGACGGTATGAGTGCTGCTCAGAAAATCAGAGAACTAGATGCTACTGTCGTTATGATTTTTATTACCAGAATGGCAAAGTATGCCATTAAGGGTTATGAAGTCGATGCACTGGATTTTATTCTAAAGCCAATCACCTATGCGCAGCTTTCTATGAAACTGCCTCGCGCCATTGAACGAGCCTCTCAAAGGCAGAAGCATCATCTTTTTGTTACGGTAAATGGAGAAAAGCAGCGAATTGAGAGTTCGGCAATCTACTACATTGAGGTGCGGGGGCATTGGCTGTATCTGCATCTGCATAATCAAACCCTGGAGGTTTCCGGTAGTTTGCAAGAAATTGAAGACCGCCTTAAAGACCAGCAGTTTTCGAGATGCAGCAACAGCTACTTGGTAAATCTTCGACATGTGGATGCTGTAAAAAAAGACTCTATTGTTGTCGGCGCAAACACACTTCCCCTTAGTCGCGGTCGAAGAAATACATTTCTCAGCGGCCTGGCAAATTCTGTGACGGGAGGAAATATGAAGTGAATTTGCTGCAAGATATCTTCAGAATTTTGCATCAACCGGTTCAGTTATTGATTGCAGTACTCATGTTTGCTTACAAAGAACCAAAAAGAAAGTTTTGGCCGATTCGTGCTGTACTGGCAGCAATCTTAGGATTTTTGGTTTTGAAGCTTTGCATTACCGCATCACCAGAAATCCTTTTGAATAGCTTTTTGACTTCTTTGGTATGGAGCATAGGCAGTTTTCTTATCCTGCTTTCTATAGAATACTCGATGTTTGATGTAAAACTCAAAATGGCTGCTTATTTCACTACATTGGCTTACCTTACTCAGCATGTCGCTTTTTGTGCGTGGGATGCTATTCAGCCCGGAGCAGGTTATAATGAATCTCATTACTGTTCCCTCAAAGACATAGTAGTAGATACCTTCATTCCCTTTGCTGTATTTGCATTGGTATATGCCGTGATATATCTTTTGATTGCACGACCTATGGTTAAACATGGGTATGCTTCGGTGAGCGTCGGGTATTCTTTTACGACAATGATAGCGGTCCTACTGATATCTATTGTGTTTAGTTCGGTTGTTCAGACCAGCTTTCAGCACCAGAATTACCTGTATCGGTGCTGCAGGATATATTCGATGATATGCTGTGTTCTGATATTGTGGCAGCAGGTGAGTTTTCAAAACAAATTGGCTCAGCAAGAGGAGCTATCCCTTCAAAAGCAGTTGTGGATGCGCCATCAAGCGCAATATGAACGAGCATCGGATAGTGTGAAACTTATCAATCATAAATGCCATGCACTGAAATGCCAGCTGTCAGAGTTGAAGAAGATTGTGGCACAAACAGGTAATGCACCGGAAAATACAGTTCTTCAAGAAATCGAAAACTCAGTATCGGTATATGACTCTATCATTGAGACAGGAAACGAAATTTTGGACACGATACTGACCGAAAAGAGCCTGTTGTGCGCTGCGAATGATATCACCTTTACCTGTGTTGCCGATGGAAAGGCAGTTGGTTTTTTAGAGGCGGTTGACCTGTTTTCAATGATAGGAAACGCTCTGGACAATGCAGAGGAAGCCGTTCGTAAGCTTGAGGACCACGACAAGCGTGCGATTTCCGTAAGCATCTTCTCGAGACATGGCATTGCCATCCTTCAAGTGGAGAACTTCTACGAGGGAGACTTGCGTTTTGTTGACGGCCTGCCAGTTACGACAAAAGGAGACCCGAACTATCATGGGTTTGGTTTAAAGAGCATCCGGAGTACAGCGGAGAAATATGGCGGTACGGTTTCCGTCCAAGCGGAGGACGGGCTGTTCCTGCTTCGTGTGGCACTGCCTGTTGAAACTGAATAAGCAATACCTGATTGCCGGGGAAACCCCGGCAATTTTCTTTTTTGTGCAGAGTAGGAACAAAAAACGACCACTTAGGAAATACGACCTCCTCTTTTTACAGTTTCAGGTATAATGCAGACAAATGACCGAGTCCGGTCAATCAGAAGGAGGAATTCAAATGTCAAACACTGCCCATGAAAAACAAGTATGCAAGCCGAAGAAATTGCCATTTGTCATAATGTGCATTCTGAGTGCTATTGTTGCGGTACTGAATGTACTGCTTTGTGTGCTTGTTCCGAAATACTACACAACCATCAATAGTTTCCTATACAAGGGACCGGATGCGGATGAGGTGGCTGCTTACCGTCAGACGTCTGCGGATATGACGCAGAAGGTCGAAAGCGAAGGTATTGTCATGCTGGAAAATAAGAACCAGACTTTGCCTCTCGCTTCCGGAAGCAAAATCAATCTCTTTGGTTATGGCTCTCGTGACACTGTCTATGGCGGCTCCGGTTCCGGTTCCGGTGACAGTAGCAATAACATTACCTTGGAGCAGGGCTTGACTAACGCTGGATTCTCGGTCAATCCAGAACTGGTTTCTTTCTATAACGACCATTTTGTTGAGCGTACCGGTGTCGGTTTCACCGGCAACAACTTTGACATTAACGAACCTGCTTCCAATGAATACTCTGACGAGATGATTGCAAATGCAAAGGCTTATTCGGATGTGGCCGTGTTTGTAGTGTCTCGTCTCGGCGGTGAAGGTGCAGACCTTCCCATGGATATGGACCCGAATGCAACAACGCATATTGTTTCTTCCGGTAAGGACATTGAGCAGGTTGTAAAAGGCGGTGACGCCGGTAAGCACTACCTGGAACTGCAGAGTGTTGAGCAGCAGGTTCTGGATATGCTGAAGGAGAACTTCGGCACGGTAGTTGTTCTGGTCAACTCCACAAATGCCATGGAACTCGGTTTCCTCGAGGACGAGGGCGTGGATGCGGCACTCTGGATTGGATGCCTGGGTTCTACCGGTGCAAATGCTGTCGGTGAAGTATTAAGCGGCGCAGTGAATCCTTCCGGTCACACTACCGATACATTCGCCTATGCGGTTGAGAGCGCTCCCAGCTATTATAGCATTGGCGCTTATAACTATACAAACTGTGAGTGGGTAAACACCAACCCCATCGGCGGCGGTGCTGCTCCGGACTCCTACCATTATGTCGATTATATCGAGGGTATCTATGTAGGCTATCGATACTATGAAACAGCCGCTGAGGATGGATTCATTGACTACGACGCCACGGTTCAGTATCCTTTCGGCTACGGTCTTTCTTATACGGACTTTGAAGAAAGCATCTCTGATTTCTCGTTTGACGGCAACAATGTGACCATGACGGTCAATGTGAAGAATAACGGCTCTGTTGCCGGTAAAGATGTAGTAGAGGTCTACTACTCTGCACCGTATACTGAGGGCGGAATCGAGAAGAGTTCTGTCGTTCTCGGAGCCTTTGGCAAGACTGGAATGATTGAACCCGGTCAGAACGAATCTGTGACTTTGACTTTCACTGCTGAGGATATGGCGTCTTACGACTATACCGGCGTGAAAGCAAAGGGCGGTGCCTATGTTCTCGAAGCGGGCGAATATACTATCAGCCTGCGCAGCGACAGTCACACGGTCATTGATTCTCGGACTCTTACCATCGACAAGGATAGAATCTACAACGACTCTAACGATGGCGCCCGCTCTACTGACGATGTCGCAGCAACCAATCAGTTTGACTATGCTTCTTTTGGCGAATGCACAAGCTATGTGAGCCGTGCCGATTGGGAGGGAACTTTCCCCAAAGAGCGAGCCGCTGCGAGCCGTGAAGCCGGTGCTGCCGCTCTGGACGCAATCAACAATACATCCAACGGTCTGGTTGACACAGCCGAAGACATTGCCGTTGTAAATCATGACCTGAAGATTGAAGATATGAAGGGTCTTGCTTATGATGACCCGAAATGGAATGATTTCCTGGAGCAGATTCCGGTCAGTGAGATGGTTAATCTGGTTTCCAACGGCGGCTGGGCAACACAGGAAGTTCCGTCTGTAGGCAAACTGGGCTATACTGAAGTTGACGGTCCCAACGGTATCAACAACATTATGGCAGGCTCTACCGGCAATCAATTCTGCGCACAGTCCGTTCTGGCATGCAGCTGGAATACTGAGCTGGCATACGATATGGGCGAAACCTTCGCGCAAGAAGCGGTAGCTATGAAAATCGCTGCTCTGTATGCCCCGGCTATGAACATTCATCGCAGCCCGTTCAGCGGCCGTAACTACGAGTATTATTCTGAGGATGGTCTGCACTCCGGTAAAATGGCTGCTGCTGAAACGCAAGGTATCCAGTCTCAGGGTGTTACGACCTACTGCAAGCACTTTGCCGTCAATGACCAAGAGAGCAACCGCGATTCCGGTGGTCTACTGACTTGGGTGAACGAGCAGGCAATGCGTGAAATCTATATCAAGCCCTTTGAGATTGCCGTTAAGGAAGGCGGCACACGCGGAATCATGTCCTCCTTCAACCGTATCGGTGAAATCTGTGCTGCTGAAAATGCTGATTTGCTCACTACTGTCCTGCGCAACGAATGGGGCTTCCGTGGCACTGTCATTACCGACTGCATCCTTCAGCTGTCCTATATCAACATTGACCGTGCAATCGCAGCAGGCAATGACTTGATTCTATCTTTGATGAATATGCAGGCTCCGAGTGAGGCAGTCACCAATTCTCCTGCCGGTCATCAGGTCCTTCGCACTGCTACGCATAATATCCTTTATGCCTCTGCTAATAGCATTGGTCAGGAAGTCAGCGCTATCCCGGTTCCGTACTGGCTGTATATCACGGTTGCGGTTGTCGATGCTGGCCTCATCGCACTGTGCGTGTTTTACTTTGTCCGCCGCCGCAAGAATGTTAAGCGTTGGAAAGAGCAGGATTCTGTGCAGGCTTAATATGGAGGAGCAGAATGGAGTTTTGGAATCGATTTGCAGCCAAACACCCTGAAACCGCAAAATGGGTACGAGAAGGCGGACTGTTTGCCATCGTATCGAATCTCATTACGGTTTTCAAGTATCTGCTCTTGCAGTTCTTACCGAAAGCATTTGCAAGTTTGCCGGTAGTTAATTTCGGCTGGCCGGGTATTCCTGTTACGCTGTTTGGAGAAACCTTTCAGTGGAATATTCTTGGCTACGATGCAGCCCACGGTGGTTTACCGTATTTCTGTGCATACATGATTGCTATGGTCATTGGTGAGTGCATCAACTTCCCGATTCAGCGAAATTTCGTGTTCCGAAGCAAAGGAAATCTGGGAAAGCAGATTGCGGGATATGTGGTCGCATTCTGCATCATTACCTGCATTGTCAACTCAATCAACTGCGTGTGGGTCGCTGTTGCAGGTCTGGTTGTTCCTGATTTCATCTACAACATTGGCACGACCGTGCTAAACGGCGGCGTATCTATGGTCATCTTCTTCTTCGTGAATAAAATGCTGTTTCCGGCCGCAAAAGATTAAGCATGGACAGCAAAAGACCGCCATGACAAAATTCATTTTCTGACATTCTCTTCATTAGCGTTTTTCCTCAGAAAAGGCCGCTGTGCATTATGCATGGCGGCTTTTTCATTGCACAAAAAGAAAAGCAGCACTCTGTTTTTGAACGCTGCAAATCATTCAATCTTTAGTTTTTGTGTCGAAGGGGTTCAACACTAGAAGATTGGTAGATTTTTTAGAATAACTTGTCTTTACCATGAATCGCACGATTCGGTGCAATAAATCTTTAGAGTGTGCCCTGCTTGTGATGGGTTATAAGATGGAGCACTGCTTTCTCCGCAATAATCTCGTTTGACAACAACTCATAAAAAGCACAATTAAAAGAAATCTTTTTACTTGTCAATCTGCTGTAAATTATCGACTGAATTTGTGCAAAGCTAACAAAGTGAAAAAGAGAGCCGTTCTTGTCTTGACACTCCACAAGGAATATGGTATTGTAATCATGCACAGAATAAGTCGCTATTCAAGTGCCTGATTTGTTTGTGCCTTACAAAAAAGAAAAATGTACGTGAGCAGCGTCGTTGGATTGTTACCGTTTGGCGGGCTAGACCAACTCTGCATAGCACAAGCCGAAAGCGTGTTTCAGCCTTCGGTATGTTTGCTGTGTCAAGGGTGGTCTTTTTTTATTGCCTTTTTCAACCCGAGGAGGAGAAACAATGCAATATACCGTCAAAAAGCCAATCAACAACAATATTTTGCGCGTGGTGGATTCCACGGGCTGTGAGTTGATCGTCACCGGGCGTGGTCTGGGCTTTGGTGTTAAGCCGGGCTATAAAATCGAGGCTGAAACCGTGGAGTGCAGCTACCGCATGACCAGCCCTGCCGTGCAGCAAAAGTTGGTGGAACTTCTGGAACGGATTCCGTATGAGCATCTGCTGCTCACCGATGAGCTGGTAGAAATCATCCGGCAGCGGCTGAAATACCCACTGAACGAAAGCCTGCTCATCACGCTGGCCGACCACATCAGCTTTGCCATTCAGCGCAGTGAACAGGGAATTCGCTTTTCTAACCCGCTGATGACTTCCATTCGGGAATTCTACCCGGAAGAGTATCACCTTGGCATGGAGTGCCTTGCCACCATCCGCCAGCGTTTCCATGCAGACCTTTCGGACGACGAGGGCGGCTTCATTGCGCTGCACATCGTCAACGCAGAGCTCAACACCACCATGAGCGTGGTGAACGATGTCACCCGCTTTGTGGATGGTTGCGTGCAGGTAGTAGAATGCTTTTACAACTTCCATTTTGACCGGGATACACTGGATTTCAGCCGCTTTACAGTGCATTTGCGCTTTTTTGCACAGCGCGTATTTCAAGGGAAACAGGAGCAGGAAAACGATACCCATGACGAAGTGTTCCGCGCTCTGATCGCCCGCAATTGCAGCGAACACTACAAATGCGCCTGCTGCATTGCGGAGTATGTGCGCAATACCTGGCACAAGGAGCTTTCAGACGAGGAACTGGTGTTCCTTACTATCCATCTGAAACGGATTTGGATGGGAAAGTAAGCTTTTTGTTTCGCCTTTGATTCTCCACAGGTATTTCCTGTGTAGATATATGCTGGTTACGAACTTAAGAAAAAGGAGAATTGAAGATGAAAGACAAGATCTTTGGCGTACTGCAACGCGTGGGACGCAGCTTTATGCTGCCCATTGCACTGCTGCCTGTGGCGGGCCTGCTGCTGGGCATCGGCAGCTCGTTCACCAACGAAACGATGCTGGCGGCCTATGGCCTGAACAGCGTCATCCATCCGGGCACCCTCATTTATACCATTCTGGACGTGATGAGCCAGACCGGCAATGCGGTGTTCAACAACCTGGCGCTGCTGTTTGCCATGGGTGTAGCCATCGGCATGGCTCGCAAGGAAAAAGAGGTCGCGGCACTGTCCGGTGCAGTGGCCTATATCATTATGAATACAGCCATTCAGGCCATGATCAATGCGGCGGGCGGCGTAGAAGCTATGCCTGCCAACTCCACCACCACCATGCTGGGCATCACAACGCTGCAAATGGGTGTGTTCGGCGGCATCGTGGTCGGTCTGGGCGTGGCTGCGCTGCACAACAAATTCTATAAGATCGAGCTGCCGCAAGTGCTGGCCTTTTTTGGCGGCACACGCTTCGTGCCCATCGTCAGTTCTATTGTGTATCTGGTGGTCGGCATTGCCATGTTCTATATCTGGCCGGTGGTGCAGAACGGTATTGCCGCGCTGGGTGCACTGGTGCTGGCTTCCGGCTACGCAGGCACCTTTATTTACGGCCTGCTGGAGCGTGCGCTGATTCCCTTTGGACTGCATCATGTGTTCTATATGCCGTTCTGGCAGACCGCTGTGGGTGGCACCGCCATCATCGACGGCGTGACCGTGACCGGCGCACAGAACATCTTCTTTGCCGAGTTGGCTTCCAAGTCCACCACTGTGTTCTCGGTCAGCGCTACCCGCTTCATGGCCGGTAAGTTCCCCTTTATGATGTTCGGCCTGCCCGGCGCGGCGCTGGCTATGTACCAGTGCGCCAAGCCTGAAAAGAAAAAGGCGGCAGGTGGCCTGCTGTTGTCTGCTGCGTTGACGGCTTTCCTCACCGGCATTACCGAGCCGCTGGAATTTACCTTTATCTTCGTGGCACTACCCATGTACGCGGTGCACTGCGTACTGGCCGGTCTGTCCTTCATGTTGATGCACATCCTGAATGTGGGCGTGGGCATGACCTTCTCCGGCGGTCTCATCGACCTGGTGCTGTTCGGTGTGATGCAGGGCAACGCCAAGACCCACTGGGTGTGGGTTGTCGTGGTCGGTGCGGTATACTTTGTGCTGTACTACATCATTTTCCGCTTTATGATCTCCAAGTTTGACTACAAGACCCCGGGCCGCGATGATGCCGAGGAAGTCAAGTTGTACACCCGTGCGGATGTGAACGCCCGCAATGCTGCTTCCGGCAGTGTGCCTGCCGGGGATGACCCGGTCAGTGCAATGATCGTGGAAGGTCTGGGAGGTGCCGCTAATCTGGCCGATGTGGATTGCTGCGCAACCCGTCTGCGCTGCACGGTCAATGATGCGGCATTGGTCAAACAGGATGTGCTCAAAGCCTCCGGTGCCTCCGGCGTGATCTGCAAGGGCAACGGCGTACAGGTGGTGTACGGTCCCAAGGTGGCCGTCATCAAAGCAAAGCTGGATAATTTTATAGCTGCTCTTTGACCATTAGGACCGCCATCATATGTATTTTCACCAATGATAATGCGTCCTTTTAAATATGTCCCAGAAGCAAGCACTACAGCCTTACAAGTATAAACTTCACCAGTTTCTACTACAACACCTGTTACTTTATTATCTTCAAACAAGATTTCATCTATCAATAATTGTTTTACATCGAGATTTTCTTGCAATTCACAAGTATGCTTCATTGTATTTTGATATAGTTTTTTATCTGCTTGTGCTCTCAAAGCCTGTACAGCTGGGCCTTTGGCAGTATTGAGCATACGGTACTGAATACAAGTTTTATCAGCATTTACGCCCATTTCTCCGCCTAAAGCATCAATTTCACGGACTAAATGACCCTTAGCTGGGCCACCTACACGTATACTTCGCCATAGAAATCAAAGAAACCGGGAGCGTCAATAAGGTTTACTTTGGTTCCGTTCCACTCAAAGGGAGCAACAGCTGCGCTGATGGAAATGTGTCTTTTAGTTTCTTCGGGATCATAGTCGGAAACGGTCGTGCCGTCGTCAACCTTGCCCATGCGGTCGAGAAGCCCTGCATTGAAAAGCATTGCTTCAGTCAAAGTGGTTTTGCCTTCTCCGCCGTGGCCGAGGACGAGAACTCCACCGCGGAGGTGGCCCTGCAATACACCGACACCTACCAGGAGCAGATTTTCAGCTTTGCCAACAACATCCGCACCACCGACGGCGGCACCCACGAGGACGGCTTTAAGCGCGCCCTCACCCGGGTGATGAACGACTATGCCCGCAAGTACAACATCCTCAAGGAGAACGACAAGAACCTCTCCGGCGAGGACGTGCGGGAGGGCCTGACCTGCATCATCAGCGTGAAGCTGAAGGA
>OGWU01002093.1_pt1 | contig 10471 bp, 5 predicted proteins | sample 1576071 | NCBI WGS metagenome assembly OGWU01 (sample SAMEA3541582, study PRJEB24748) | human gut metagenome | biome: human gut; feature: human-associated habitat; material: faeces | place: China | collected 2012
GATGCTGTAGGGCCGTTCCCATCTCGACCGGATACCGGATCAGAGCCGCCGCAGAAAGCCTCACGTGCTAGACGTCCATCAAAAGTCGCCATCGTTTCGCTACCCATTTGAACGTGCATCATGAAGGAAAATGCTCCCGGATAGACATTGGCCCCACGGATTGTCTTGAATCCTTCACAGCTTTCGACCAGCATATTATAGATGCGCACAGCTAGCTGATCGGTGTACGCCTCATTGTTGCCAAAATGCGGACAACGATTGATGATATACTGTCTGAGAGGTTCCTGACCTTCAAAATTGCTGTTGACAATCTCCCAGTATTGATCAAGAGTGAGTTTCTTTTCCTTGAACACCAGTGTGTCAATTGCCACAAGCGAATCAATCACATTGCTGACACCGATGAAGTTCGGAAGGATATGATTGTACAGTGCGCCGCCTTGGTCAATGTTTTTGCCACGGGCCAGGCAGTCTTTCACGAGGCAGGAGGCCAAGGGAGACTCACCGCCATTGCGCAGACGTTCCAGCTGCATCATGTTCTGAAGCTCCTGTCCTTTGCGCACTGCTTCAAACAGGTGGATGCGATAAGCGCTCTCCAGTTCCTCCAGATTGGCATAATCGCGCCTTTCAGAAAGCATATCCAACAGAATCTGAGGCGCGTTGTGATAGGGACTTGTCGCCCAGAACCCACAGGTATGGCAGGGAGTAATCTCGACGCAGGTTGAGTGTACAAATAACCTTGCGTGCTCCGGAGCAACACCGCGATCAATCAGGCTCCTTTCGATGGCATCCTGATTGAACAGTGCCGGATGGGTAAAGCCTTTTGCAAGCAACTCGATGGCATAGTTCACTACTGCTTCGCTGGTATCTTCTGTTAGAGCCAGGCCGACGGAAGGATATGCCAGTTGGAAATGTTCAATGCTTTGCAAAAAGAGCCAAGTCAGTTCATTTTCTACCAGGTTGCCTTCGGGATCATGGCCGCCGATCATGTAACTGATGGATGCCATCTTACGGGTATAGAAGGTATATTGAATGTTCCAGCAGTCGATAAGTTCCAATGCCTTTTCTTCCGTTAGAATTCCAGATGCAATATCTCTGCGATAGTAGTCGATTAGATACTGATCAGGATGCCCGCAGCTGAACAGATCCCGCAAAATAAAGCTGTAGAAATGCATGGACTGCAGCGCCTCGTGGAAGGTTCTGGCCGACTTACGGGGAACACGCTCCATAATGTCCGCTAACTTATGCATGCCGCGTTCGCGGGCTTCTGCTACATAGCGATCCTCCAGTTCAAGCAAGGCTTCCAGCTGGCTGCGCACGCTCATGTAGAACTCTTGCCTTTCAATTCGTTCCAGGGTGGGCAGGCTGTTCAGACCGGATTCGTAGTGGCTCACCTCATCCAGAATGCCCTCGATACCAATACGCAACAGCTTTTCATAATCCAAAGCCATATGACCGGTACGGCCGAGGACCTGAGGAGAATTTTTTACGTTGCGTTCGCGAAGTTCTTCGAAATGTGCACGCTCTTCATCCGAAAGGGGGCGCATATCTGCACGGCCACAAATCAGATCATCCTCGAATATCATTACGGGCAGATTCCGAATCATTTCTGCTTCGGCGACGTAGCGGCGCAGAAGGGTGGTTGGTTGAGTGTAAGCCTTTTCCCAGGCTTCATAGAACCACATTAATTGTCGGTCATCCCATCCATAACGATCATCCCGGCTATAATTAATACGCTCTTCCAGCAGCGGCAAAGGATGTACGAGGGAATCCTGAATGGCTTTTTCGCGGAGAGCAAGGACACGTTCTGTTGGTGGATAGTGATTCATAATCTGTCCTCCTTCTAAGATTCTTTTCTTAAACTCAGTATATAGATCTTTACTTTTATGTACAACACGAAACAAATTGACATTTTAATCAAAAGAATTGTGTTGACATATCAATTTGAAAATGTTAGAGTATAATATTATGACATGAGAAGGAGGAGTGACATGACGCTTTACATTTGGGTTGAGCCGCATTTCTCTCTGACTCCTTGGTATATCGATTTTCAGAATGGATTGAAGAATGCTTCAGCTTCAAAAAGGATAAAGATCAGAACGGAAATTCTTGAGATGCCCATGCTGGTTGAGGATGAAGAAAGCATGGTCATTCTTGTGGGTGAAACCTATGGCTGGTACAACAGTATGCTTGAATATTTGGATCAATGCGATGTACAGGTATGTGTTGTTTCCTGCGAGATTCCGCAAACTCGTGGAGCCAGTTGCATAACGACGGATCACAGCCGCGACATGGCAAACCTCATACATTTTATGTGCGAAGCAGGCAGATCTCGCATTGCTTTTTTTGGATTCAATCCATCCTCGCCCCATGATCGTCAACGTATTGGCGGCATTCATTACATCAGTCATCCGGAGGGCTTTTCGTGCGACTCAAACGATATCTACTTTACAAACGGCAATGTAAGTGTATGCTGCGAGCGACTGATCAAAAGCATTCAAAACTACAATGCAGTTATTGCTGGGAATGATCTGTATGCGATTTTTTTGATGTCCCAATTGGAGTCGTGCGGGATTCGCATTCCGGAGGATATTTTTCTTGCTTCGTTCGGAAATACATTGCTGTCGAGAATCAGTAAACCAACTTTGTCGAGCATGTCTGTCAATCTGTATCAGGTTGGCCAGATGGCGGTCAATGCCTATATTGCATGGACTAAGAATCCGAATGTCTCGAAATATGTTTACTTATTGGAAAGTACGTTTTATTCCCGCGAGACGACAGGTAATCTGGTAATGGTGCATAGACAGCGAAAGCACTATTCAATGCAGGGCGAGGCATCAGATATTTCTTCCTACTCTGATGATTCCCTGCTAAAGCTGGTACGTCTTGAGAACTTTCTTTCAAAGGCAGATGCTACGGATCTGTCAATCATCTCCGCTTTGCTTCAGGGGAGTGCCATTGACGCGCTCCCAGAAAAGCTCTACATTTCCGACAGCGCTCTGGATTATCGTATGTCAAAGATGTACAAGCATTTTGAAGTCAACTGTCGCCAGAGCTTCACAAGTTTGCTGCATGAATATTCTGCACAAGTTGATTTTCCAGAAAAACCAATTCTGTAAAAGCTGAGCATAAGTCGAAGGTTATGAACATATCAGAGGATACGTCAGCTTCTTTGACAAAATGATGGCGGCCCACAAAGAGCCGCCATATCCCGCTGAGAATGATTGGGTTCAGTTTTATTGGTGATACATCAAGCAGAATAATGGCACAAGTGCTTAATGTAATTATACTTCAGATTTAATGAAATTGCAATATGTCTCCTTCTGACCGTCCATTTCCGTTTACATCTGTCCATGTCTGCTTTCGACCGAAAAGGCGACCAAAAGCGGACAACAAAGTACATAAGTCCACCATTGTCGGTTGTTTTCCTGTTGCATCCGAAAGGGGGATTGTCCGCTTGTATCCGGTTCGACCAAAAAAGCGGAACAAAAAATCCGGACTTGCTTTCACAAATCCGGATTTTAGTGGTCGAGGTGACAGGATTTGAACCTGCGACCTTTTGGTCCCGAAGATCTCCAGAGGACTTTAAGCTGACCGGAAAAGGCCGACAGTGTCGGGCTTTTCACGTTTTCGGCCAAGTATGGCCGGACATGGAAAGACGGCATTCGTTGCAATTTTGTTGCAAGGTTTTTATGCACACAGCCCATGAACGGGTGTATCTCTATACCGATGACAAATTCAACAAAGGTGCCTTATGTATTGCCGTGAACAACAAAAAACCGGCGCGGAGCCGGTCCTTTGTAGCCTTATTCGGCGATGGAATTCTTGGCCTGCAGGGCTGTGATCAATGCGTCGTTATGTGGGCCAGACAAGGTACCGTTTCTGTCTACCATATAGTCGCCGATTGCGAAAGCATAGGAAGGCGCGCGCTGGTAAACCGCAGGCTCGCCGGTAAAGGTGCTGACTGCCGCCACCAAGGCTCTGCGCTCGTCACCCGTCACATGATAGGCCAGTTCCATTTCCTTGGATTGCTGATCTTCGTCCGCATCGACCGCAGTCAGGATGATCTCGTGGCCGCCATCCGCAGTCTCGCCGATTTCGGCCACCACCTCTGCGCCGCGCTTGGCAGCGTCCATGAATTCCCTGATCGGCTCGCCTTCTTCAGCAGCGTGGTTAATGGATTCCTCGATGGCTTTAGAAATTTCAGCCTTGCTCGGACTCGTTGCGCTGCGGCTCTTGCGCTGCCGGGCTTCCGGCCATTCGGTCGGCAGTACGCCAGGCTCGAACATGATCTTGAAGGTGATCGCACCGTTGGCCGGTACGTCGAACTTGAAATCCGAGAAGGGGAGACGCTTGATCTCGTCCGGGATTTCGATGTTCTTGTAGCGCTTGACTTCCTTGCCGCTTTCGATAAAGCAAACCGGTACCGCGTCCCTGAGTTTTGCTGTGAGCTTTCCGCATTCCATGATTCATACCTCCGGAAATTGATGTGCCTTGCGGCTGAGTCACAGCTTACGCACGGGTGGTGAAAAAGCAAGCTCTTGACGTGCTTTTCTTTCTATTTTTCAATGTCCTCTTGCCCCAGGTGACGTGATATGCTACTGTCTGCGCGGAGGTGGGATCATGCGTAATATTCTTGAGGATATTTACTATGGTCGCTTAGCGATGTATGAGCAGGCATTCAAACGCGGCAGCAAATACGCCGAAGCCTTGGCCATGGTTACCAATTTGGAAGAGCATCTTCTAGGACTGCTTCCTTCGGAGCAGCATAAGGCGATGAAAGACTACTCATTGGCCTGTGCCGAGCTGGCCAGCATATCTGAGTGTGATGCGTTTATCAAGGGTTTTCGGGCAGGCGCACAGGTCATGCTGGCGATATGCCAACCTGAGGATTCGTGCCTGAAACCAATAGCAAAGAAGGAAAACGGATAAAACGAAGCTAAACTCTGAACGCCTGTAAAATCTGTTTTCCTTTCAAAGAGAAGCCGACGCTGCTATTTACTGATTTCAGCAAAAGCTTTCCGGATAATATTGGCCATCAGAATGCGCCGTCTCGCAAGAAAATCTGTATACTCCATATTCTCAAAGCCCTCGGGAAGTGCATTCTGTGCACAGGTTTGCCGGTAGGCTTCAGAGCCTAACTTCTCCTTATAGCGCGCAACATATTCAGATGGTGGGTCATCGGAAATGTCGATGTTTGTGGAATAGTCGAGATAGGTAAAGTTCGCGATTTGGTTGCGGTCGCGATCATTAGTAAAGCCGATTTTTGCCAGATATGCTTTCGGGAAGATGTGGTGCTTGTCAATGGACTTTTTGTCGCCGCTTGTGCCGATTGTGAAGTAATGGGCTTGCGGCGTCGTTCCAAAGAGCGTCGGTGTACCCAAGACATTTATGGATGCGATATAGCCAAACCATGCAGGGGAAATCGACGCCGAATTGTTTAGATCATTCGGAAGCGTTTTTACAAAATAGTCCTCCGTAAAGCGTGTCGAAATACTCTGGTCAAGGTATGCGACAAAATCCCCGGCATTATTTACGGAGCGCAGGTCAGCAAACTGTTTCTCGACCTCAGACTCCGTCGAGCCGGTATAAAACCCCGTTATGGTGGACATGAAGATCCATTTGCGAATGATTTTTTGTAGTTCGAGCGATGGAACTTTGTACTCATACTTGCCGATCAGATAAAGGACATAGCTGAATACAACCGCGTTCGTCGAGGCAATCATGCTCTTATTGACGTAACCCGCGCTTGGGAACAAATTGAGGAAGTTATGCCAATTGTTTAAGTTGGTGACAATATCCAGGCTCTTCTTGAAAATGGCCAGATTTGTCTCCCGCGTTTGCGCGGTTATCTCGCCTGTGCGCAGGTCTTTACCCCGCAAAAGCATATAGGCATACCGCAGGCGCGCACGCTTGAAGCCGATGCCAACCGTCATGCGAATAATGTGGGATGGCGTAACCGTCAATATGTGGTTATAGCTGGTATGATCTGCGGGAACACGAGACTCGGCACAAAACCGATTGATTTTATCATGTACCTCATTGTCATATACAGCCATCAAAGTCTCAATAAAGTTGTTCTCGTTTAGATTCTGTCCGCCGGAATTGACGCGGACAAATATATCGGCGACATCTTCCTCGTCCGCCTTTGCGCTGATCTTCAGTGTTGGCAGGGAGTATATGCTCAAATTCAGAAGATCGTTGATATCTGCCTCAATTGCGTCTAACTCGTCGTCGCTCAATTCAGGCTGCCCGTTCCTTGTACGCGCTTCATTAACACCTTTAATGTAAGCGCGGCGCAGCTTGGAAATCGTGTGCTCCTGATCCGCCGCAAAGATTGAGGAGATTGCGCTGATCCACATTGGGTCGCGCTCATATGCCTGGGACCATACCGCGAACTCTCTTGTGAGCGGATTAAATGAAATCCGTACAATGCGTTCACGATAATCTTTATCACGAACCGGTATGCCAAACATAGCTGCAAGAAGCGCAGTCAATCTTTGCTGGCCATCGATCACCAAATCGTCCGGCTGTGCATATATTTTGTCGTTCTTTCCAATATGCGCCGCATTGGAGTAGTTTATGGGAGACGCCCAGAGCATGATATAGCCAATGGGATACCCTTTCAGCATAGAATCCAGCAAATCACGGATTTTTGCATCTTTCCAGACAAACGGACGCTGAAGGTCCGGTAGGCCGATTCGCCCATTTTTTACATCGGTCAATAGGTCGATGACCTTACTGGGGATATTGTCAAATTTTTCCTTTCCCACGGCAAATGCATCCTTTCGTACGTCAGATTTTGCTCTGTACGTTTCAATTCATCACTTTGTTTATCAACTGCTGATAGCTGTCCACATGGTCATATGTGGACCAGTCCATTTGACAGCGTGGCAAACAGTTTCTTCGCGCAGTCAATTTTTGCCTTTTCGACAGGGCGAAGATTCAGGTTTTCCATGGGTGCTTTTAGTTATCGGCCCACATTTCACACTGATTCATAACCGTCTCGAGGGCGTCTTCCATGTCCTCAGGCGGGTATTTGTGCTTCTTAAGAAGCCGCTTAACCATCTTGCGCATGCCCGCGCGGGCGGTTTCTTTTTTCTGCCAATCAATTGTCCGATTCTTCCGCAGCGTATCGGTCAGCTCCCGCGTCAATGCAACGAGTTCATCGTTGCTGTAGAAGTCCTTGATGGCTTCCGGCTTTGTCAGTGCATCGTAAAAGGCCAGTTCTTCTTCCGTCAACCCAAGGGCGTCGCCCTGTTTATGCATTTCCGCGATTTGCGCCGCAGTCTCCAGAAGTTCCTTGATGACCTCTTCATTGGTAATCAGGCCGTTATAGTAAGCGTTCATGAGCTGCGTAATCTTCTCGGAGAACAGCTGCGATTTGACGACATTGGTGCGCTTGTAGATGGAAACCTGCTCGGCAATGAGCCTTTTCAAAATTTCGACAGCGATATTTTTCTCCTTCATCTTGGAGATTTCCTCCAGGATGTTGGGATCGAACAATGAAAAACGCTCGCCCTGTTCCTTGCTGTCAAACAGGTTGATGACACCCTCACTTTGGATGCTTGCCTTCAGAAGTTCGTTGATCTGCGCATTGATTTCCTTAAGGGAGAGCGGCTTTTTCCCCTGACCGGTCAATGTGAGTTTGGCGACCGTGGCGCGAACGGCTTCAAAATAGGCGTTCTCATGCCGCTCCTGCTCGGTGGTCATGCTGGAGCAGAGGGAGTGCGCCTGCCGGAGCAGCAGCGCCTCCTTTTCAAAGAGCTCCTTCCGCTTCGGAGCGCGCGCATCCAGCACGAAGTTCACGCCGCCCGAAATTGCCCTGGCCATTTCAAGGGGCGAACCCTTCAGAAAGCCGGAATAGTCAAACCCAAAGAACAGATCGCGGCATACCTGCAATTTCTCCCGGAATTTGGGGTAAGCGACTTTGGCTATGTCCATGTCTCCGAAGTTTTGCCGGTCGCGCGGGGAATACTCGTTCATTGCAGCTTTGAGTGCCGAGGCAATGCCCACATAATCGACGATCAGGCCGCCTTCCTTATCCTGGAACACGCGGTTGACGCGAGCGATGGCCTGCATCAGATTGTACCCGTGCATTGGCTTATAGACGTACATCGTGGCCAGTGAAGGAACGTCAAACCCCGTCAGCCACATATCCACGACGATGGCGATCTTCATCGGATCGTTGTTGTCCTTGAATTTGCGCGCCAGTTCGTCCTTGTGTGCCTTGGTGCCGATGATTTCACGCCAGTCTTCGGGATCGTTGTTTCCGCTGGTCATCACGACGCCGACTTTTTCCTTCCATTCCGGGCGCAACTGAAGAATGCGCCGGTAAATTTTCATGGCAATGGGGCGGCTGTAGGCGACGATCATCGCCTTGCCCGTTAGAATCTGCGCGCGATACTTTTCGTAGTGTTCAACAATATCCCTGCACAGGGAATCAATTGTGGAGTCTGCGCCGAGCACGCTCTCCATCTGGCCCAGCATTTTCTTGCTCTTTTCGATGGCGGCGGGATCTGCCTCTTCCTCGAGAAGTGCATAGGTCTCGTCAATTTTCTTAAGCGTCTCCTGATCCAGTTTCAGGTGGATGACGCGGCTTTCATAGTAAACCGGCCGCGTCGCGCCGTCCTCCACGGCCTGCGTCATATCGTAAACGTCGATATAATCGCCGAAAACCGCGCGCGTGTTGCGATCCTTCATGGAAATGGGCGTCCCGGTGAACCCGATAAACGTCGCGTTCGGCAAGGCGTCGCGGATGATCCGCGCATTGCCGACGACGACGTGCGCCTCCCTCTGGCCCTGTTCGTTTTCAGAATAGACGACGCGTTCGTCAAAGCCATACTGCCCGCGGTGCGCTTCGTCCGCCATGACCACGATGTTTCGCCGGTCGGAAAGGCTCTTTTCGCCCTTTTCAAACTTGAACATGGTTGTAAAGATAATGCCATTTGCCTGCCGCCCCTCCAGCAGGGATTTCAAATGTTCCTTGCTCTCGGCCTGAACGGGCGTCTGGCGCAGAAAACCCGCGCACTTTGCAAACTGGCTGTAGAGCTGATCGTCCAGATCGATGCGGTCCGTCATGACCACGATGGTGGGACTGTCCAGCGCCGTTTGCAGCAAATGCGCATAGAACACCATGGACAGCGACTTTCCGCTGCCCTGCGTGTGCCAGAATACGCCGCCCTTGCCGTCGGTTTGGGTGGCGACGACCGCCTTTTCGACGGCCTTCCGAACGGCAAAGTACTGATGGTATCCCGCCAGAATCTTTGCCGTGTTCTCCTGACTTACGGAAAAGCAGATGAAATCCTTGAGAATGTCCAAAAACCGTTCGCGCTGAAAAATGCCCTCATAGAAGGTGTCGAACTGCGCATAGGCGGTGTTTTCGTAGTTTCCGTCCTTGGTCTTCCATTCCATGAAGCGGTCAAAGCCCGAGGTAATGGTACCAGCTTTGTTGGTGCTCAGATCGCTGATGACGCAGATTGCGTTGTAATAGAAAATGCCTGGAATATCCTGCATGTAGTTTCGAATCTGATGGAAGGCATTTTCCGCGCCTACTTCGTCCTTGGAGGGTGACTTTAGTTCAATGATCACCAGCGGCAAGCCGTTCACGAACAGTACAATGTCCGGACGGCGATTGTTGCCGTTTTCAATGTAGGTAAACTGGTTGACGGCATAGAAACAGTTCCGATCCACGTTTTGATGGTCGATCAGATAGACGATGACATTCCGCTCTTCGACGTTGACAAAATACCGCACGGGCACGCCGTTTTGCAGATACTCCATGAACGCCATGTTCTTCTTCAAGAGGCTGCCGCTGCCAAAATCGCGGAGCTTTGCGATGGCCTCCGCAATCGCTTCGGCAGGCAGGCCGCGATTCAGGCGCACGAGGCTTTCATGCAGCACTGTTTCCAGCAGCGGGCTGCCATAATCCCGCGCCAGATCCGGCCCGTAGAGATGGGTATAGCCCAGGTTTTCGAAGATTTCCAGGACCGCTTTTTCGAATGTATCTTCCGTGAAGAACATGGGCATTCCTCCACATTACACAATATATTCTTTCGATGGCGCTAGTAATTGGGCAAGAATTGCGTTGGCAATTGCGTTGGCCTTTTCAGGCGAGTAGAAGTGCTTAAGTCTTATAGTAATACTGGAATGAATTTGTGTCTGGATGCTTTTTTTACGCTTCCAATCGATGAGCGTAGTAGCTTTTGAAACATCATTTAGTATCTCCGCAAACGAAGCTCCCTCTAAACTCGCTAGATTGTCCTCAAGGATTTTCCTTACGTTTGGTTCGTCATCTGTTACGATAAAGTCATCGTTGTTGCTAATAGAGCTAGGCATAATCTTTAAGTCCGGTATAACACCCGGTGTCATGCGACTACTTTTTTGAATATATGTCATCTGATGTTCCAATTCAGGAAACATGGTAGACTCGTTGATATTAAAGAAATCCAGTTCATTTCTAATTTGTTCCTTG
>OGWU01002095.1_pt1 | contig 10462 bp, 9 predicted proteins | sample 1576071 | NCBI WGS metagenome assembly OGWU01 (sample SAMEA3541582, study PRJEB24748) | human gut metagenome | biome: human gut; feature: human-associated habitat; material: faeces | place: China | collected 2012
CGGGGCCTTTTCCTTTGATTATTCACTCTTTTCCAGGATGATTCTGACCCGATACCGCAGAAGATGCGGCAGCTCGTTATAAATGGGATTTTGCGCGATGTTCTCACCGCGAAATACGGACAATGCCAGTCCGATCAAACCCATATTGACAACCGAGCTCAAATTCCCGATCAGCAAGGGAAACTCGCTGCTGTACAGCGTAAAGCCCAGATTCCAGGCTACACTGCAAACCGCTTGGCCGGCCAGCGTCAGAACGATTGCCAGCACCACCATTCTGCCCAGCTGGCTTTTTTGCCGCAGACAGCGGGACAGCAGCCAAACTACCAACACTCCGAATACCAACACAACCGCCAGAAACGGCAGCCAGCCCATCTTATAAATCAGTGTGGTCAGAAGGGCGCTGCCGTCACATCCGGGCACGGTGGTCTCATAGGGACGGCCGGAAATCGCTGTGCTCCACTCCCCTGCGCCTACCCACTGGGCTGTCTCAAGGGCTTGTCTGATCATACCGGCCTGATAACCGGAGCCCATGGCATCACGCTCCGGATGCAGCACCACGGCCAAGCGCCGGAATCCATCGCCAGAGAGATACACACTGCCTACCGTACCGCCTGCTACCGCCAGCTTCCAGAGCAGGACCGCCCCGACGGACTTCTGCCGTCCGATGCCAAACCAATCGTTCCAGGCCGCCAGCAGGGCCGACACAGTTCCTACCGCAAACAGCATCACCAGGCTGAACATATGAGGTCCGAACATGCAGATCATCCCCAACGGGATTCCGCCCAAGAGGGCAGCGGCCAGTCCCTTCCAACCCTTTCTCCGCCAGGTATTCAGCCAAAACACATACACCACCGGATAGCACAAGGTGACGTAAGCGGTATAACGAGAGACCCCATTGATTTTCGGTGAAACAATCAGCATCAGGATTCCAGCCACCAGAGCCCCGATATAAAGCATCCTGCCCCAGCGGCCCAGCCGGGTATCATCCAAAAAATATCCCAGCAGAAGGGCCCCGCATCCCAACAAGAAGGATAGTGCGGTTCTTTCCGGATCAATATCCATAAAATAGGCGCTCCAGTCGGCCGTCAGCACCACCCGAAGCACCGCACCGGCCAGGGCCAGCAACACCGTGAGGGCCAGCAATCCCCACTGGGGCTTGGGCCGGTGGATGCGGTCCAGCTCCGTACCCACAGATACGGGGTCACCCATCTCCTCCACCGCCAGCTGCTCGGCGTTGGCACAGCCCTCCGAGGCAAAGGTATCCCGCTGGTCCTCCAAGTGCTGCTCCAGTTCGGCTAGGACCACCGGCTTGGCACGCTTCCAGCGAATTTGCTCCGCTACCGCGTCCAGGTAGGCCTGTATCGTGTTACACTCCGACACAGCACGCACCTCCCCCCAGAACCTGCCGGACCGCATCTGCATAGCGGTTCCAGCCCTGCTCCTTCTCTTGCAGCGCCTTTTTCCCCTGGCTGGTCAGATGATAGTAGCGCCGGGGCTTACCTGCCGCGGCCTCCCTCTCATATGCCTCCACATATCCCTTCTCTTCCAGCCCGTGGAGCAGCGGATACAGCGACCCGGCCTTCAAGTGGAAGGTATCATCTGATCTTCTTCTCAGCTCCTCGATCATCTGATAGCCGTACATATCCTGCCCCTCCAGCAGCTTCATCACCAGCAGCCCCATGCTGCCGCTGACTAGGCTTTTGTCCAGTTCCATAGCGGTCCTCCTCTATATAGTTTATCTATATATCAGATTATATATAGGTAAACTATATATGTCAAGAGCCCTGCCTCTTTTTCGTCCAAATCCCGTTGCGTTCTGATTTTTCCTTCTCCTGCATATACTTTTCTGTGCACGGAAAGGGGGAAGATCTATTGGGCCGTCTGCTGGGAAAACAAGCCTATCGGGAGCTGTTCTTGGGCCTTGCCATCGTCTGCGCCGCCCTGGCGCTGATTCTATGGCCCAAAGAGGCCATGGCCGCTATGAAGGACGGGCTGCGCCTGTGCGGCAATGTGATTATCCCCTCCCTGTTTCCCTTCTTTGTCCTGTCCTCCCTGGTGGTGGAGCTAGGGCTGTCCCGATATTTAGGGAAACTGTTTCAGCCGGTCATGGCCCCTCTCTTCCGGGTCAACGGGGCCTGTGCCAGCGCGGTGGCTCTGGGCTTTGTGGGAGGCTATCCCGTAGGAGCCCGCACCGCCATCGCGCTGTACCAGAGCGGACAGTGCTCCAAAACAGAGGCCGAGCGTCTGCTTGCCTTCTGCAACAACGCCGGGCCGGCCTTTATCCTGGGGGTGGTAGGCGCAGGGGTATTTGGCAGCGGGACGGTAGGGGTACTCTTATACCTGGCTCACATCGCCGCTTCCCTGTGTGTGGGGCTGTTGTTTCGTTTCTATCGCCCTGGAGAAGGCCCCCGGCGGGGCAGTCTGGCCACCCCCCAATTTCAGGCCGTCCGCTTCCCCGTCGCCTTTACCCACTCCGTCACTGGAGCCCTGTCCTCCTCGTTGAACATCTGCGCCTTTGTGCTGCTGTTCTGCGTGGTCATCCGGATACTCAGTCTGGCCGGGGTACTGGGGGCCTTGGCTAAGCTCCTGTCGCTTTTTCTGGGCCCCCTGGGCTTCTCCCAGTCCTGGGCCCAGCGGCTGCTCACGGGCGTGCTGGAGATCTCCTCCGGGGTCTCCTCCCTCACCGATGGCTCCCTGCCCGGGCGGCTGTCCATGGCCGCCTTTATGCTGGGCTGGGCCGGACTGTCCGTCCACTGCCAGGTACTGGCCTTCCTGGGAGACAGCGGGCTATCTATGCGCACCTATTTCGTGGGGAAGCTGCTCCACGGAGCCCTGTCCGCCGCCCTACTGGGCCTTCTCACCCGGCTGGTTCCCCTAAACGCCCCGGTGAGCGTCTACCTGGCAGAGCAGACTGAGGCCATGGCGGTACTGGATTTTCAGCAGGCCTTGACCATCTCTACCGTCTCCGCCTGGTGCCTGTGGCTCATTCTCTTTGCACTGGCCGTGCGGGTGGTGAAAAAAAGCGGTGGAAAATCCCGTCTGTCCGGGGTATAATGGAGAGGATCATACAAGGGAGGTAACCGATTCATGGCCCTGTTTCAAAAAAAGATGGACCCCCGCTGCTCTTATTGCACCCACAGCCGTCCCCTGGAGGGAGACCAGGTGATCTGTGAGAAGAAGGGGGTCATGTCTGCCGGCTCCAGCTGCCGCAGCTTTCGATACGATCCCCTCAAGCGGGTCCCGCCCCGCCCGGTGAAGGCGGACTTCAGCACCCTGAAGGACGAGGATTTTCAATTATAAAAATAAGGTTCGGTATCTATGCAGATACCGAACCTTATTTTTATTCTCCCAACAGATTCTGTTTGACGTGGACCACAAAGTCCTGCACATTGGTGACGATGGTCTTCACCGACAGACTGCCCCGGTCCCGCAGCTTGTTCACCGCGAACTCCGAAATATCCACCGAATAGAAGAACAGGGGGCGCACCTCTCCGTCCACCACCCGGAAGCAGGGGGTCATATTTCCCGTGGCCACGGTATGCAGGGTGGTAGCCATACAGATGATGGTGGTGGCATTTCGCACCAGCTCACGCATGGCGTCCTGGCCCTGATAGACGTTGCCGTACACCTCAGGCAGGGGACCGTCGTCACGCACGGAACCAACCAGTACAAAGGGCACGTTGTGGTGTACGCACTGGTACATCACTCCGTCCTTAACCTTACCCGACTCCACAAAGGCCTGGATGGAACCCATCCGCCGCACCTCATTGATGGTGTCGATGTGGTTATAGTGGCCATTGGGCTGGGACTGCTGGGTATAGATGTCCTGGCCCAGCGCGGTACCCAGATAGCCCGCCTCCAGGTCGTGGGTAGCCAGGGCGTTGCCCGCCATCACGCCATTGACATAGCCCTGGCGCACCAGAGCGGCAAAGGCAGCCCGGGAGCGGGAGTCAAAGACGCAGGCGGGCCCCATGACCCACAGAATATTGCCGTGCTGCCGCTCATAGCGCAGCAGCTGATAGAGGTTGTCGTAGTCCACCGAGTAGGCGGTCTCCCGACTGCGGCCCTGGCGAAAGGCAAAGACCTCCTGCTCTCCCTGCTGGTCAACAAAGCAGTCTGGGTGGACATAGATGCCCTGGGAGCCGTCCTCTGCCCGGCCGACCGCCACCAGATCACCCTGCTTCACATTGCGAAACTCTACCACGGACACCTTTCCATCCCGGACTACGGCCACACAGTCCATCCGGCTGTCCTCCGCCAACACCCACTGGCCGTTGATGCGGAAGTATTCCGGGAACATGGTGGTGGCGTGGTAGTTCTCCGGCATCACGCCGTCTTTCTCCGCCGGGACCAACTGCACATCGGGTGCATTGTCCAGGCCCAGAGCGGCAAAATCCGGTGCTTGATACTTGGGAAGGGCGAAACTCATGGTAAGGGACCTCCAAAAAACGGGAATCAAATCAATGGGGACAAAATCTGCCCCAGTGTCAAAAAAATAACCACACCGTAGTTGGTGTGGTCATTTTGGTGGAGATAAGCGGGATCGAACCGCTGACCTCTTGAATGCCATTCAAGCGCTCTCCCAGCTGAGCTATACCCCCAAGTGGTTATGTCCTGCAACGGACAACAACGATATATTACCAGATGTTCTTCCTTCTGTCAACATCTTTTTTCAATTTTTTCGTTTTTTCTTTTTGGGAGGAGCAGACGCCTTTTCAGCGCCTGCTCCTCCAAGCAAAAAACTTAGTCCTCGCCGCCCATCAGCAGGTACATAACCGCCTTCTGAGCGTGCAGGCGGTTCTCCGCCTCGTCAAAGATCTCCTCGGCGTGCTCCTCAAACACGTCAGCGGTGATCTCCTCGCCCCGGTGGGCGGGCAGACAGTGCTGCACCATGCAGCCGGGGTTGGTGAGCGCCATCAGCTCCTTGTTCACCTGATAGCCCACAAAGGCCTTCTCACGGATGGCCTTCTCCTCCTCCTGGCCCATGGAAGCCCACACGTCGGTGAACACCACATCGGCACCCACGGCGGCCTCCTTGGGGTCGCGGCAGAGGGTGAACTTGAAGTTGGGATCACTCTTGGTGAAGGCAAGCACATCGGGGTGGGGATCATAGCCCTCGGGGCAGGCCACCGCCACTTCCATGCCGGTTTTCAGGCCACCTACGATGAGGGAGTTGGCCATATTGTTGCCGTCGCCGATGTAGCACATCTTCAGCCCTTCCAGCACAGTCTTGTGCTCCCGGACGGTCATCAGGTCGGCCAGCACCTGGCAGGGGTGACAGAAGTCGGTCAGACCGTTGATAACGGGGATGTTGGCGTGGGCCGCCAGGGTCTCCACTTCCTCCTGGGCGAAGGTACGGATCATGATGCCGTCACAGTAGCGCAGCAGCACCCGGGCGGTGTCCTCCACCGGCTCGCCCCGGCCGATCTGGCTCTCCTTGCTGGAGAGGAACAGGGCGTGGCCGCCCAGCTGATACATGCCGGTCTCAAAGGAGACACGGGTACGGGTGGAGTTCTTCTCAAAAATCATGGCCAGGGTCTTGCCCTTGAGCTTGTCATGGGCAATGCCGTGCTTCTGGCTGAATTTCAGCTGGTCGGCGGTGTCCAGGATCTTCAAAATCTCCTCGCCGGACAGGTCCAGCAGCTTTAACAGGTCTTTTTTCATGGTAATTCCCCTCTTCCAGCGAAATATCAGTGGGTCAGCATGGTGCCGATGCCTTCATCAGACAGCAGCTCCAGCAGGATGGCGTGAGGCACAGTGCCGTCCAGGAAGGTAGCGGACTTGACGCCGGAGCGCACCGCCTCCACGCTGCAGTTCACCTTGTGCACCATGATCTGAGAGATGGCGCCGGAGCGGATGAGGGCAGGCACCTTGGACAGGTGCAGCTCGGGCATGGGAGCGCCGGGGTCGTCGGGGTTCTGGAGCATAGACTCCTTGTCGGTGAGCTGGATGAGCTTCTCCGCTCCCAGAGCCACCGCCAGCTTGGCGGCTGCCACATTGGCGCTGACGGAATATACATTGGCCAGGCCGTCGGCCCCCTGGGCCACGGTAGCGATGACAGGGATATAGCCCTGATTCAGGAAGCTGTTGACCATGGTCACGTCCACCTTGGCCACCTCGCCGGTGCGGCCGTAGGCCGGGCTGATGGTCTTGGCGGAGAGCAGACCGCCGTCAATGCCGCACAGGCCGATGGCCTTGCCGCCCTTCTGATTCAGCGCGGACACCAGGCCCTTGTTCACCTTGCCGCACAGCACCTGCTGCACCACATCCAGGGCGTCGTCGTTCACGCAGGGATAGCCGTCCTTATACTGCAGCTCCATCCCCGCGTCCTTCAGGGCCTGCTTGGCCTCGGGGCCGATGCCGTGGACCAGCACCACCTTGATGCCCACCAGGCGCAGCATGATGATGTCGGACATCACCGCCTCCCGCAGCTCGGGGTCGGTCATAGGCACGCCGCCGCAGTTGATGACCACGATCTTTCCATTATACTGCTGGATGTAAGGCAGGGCTTCGGTAAGCACTTTCGCACGATCCAGATTTGCATCCATAATAGGTTCCTCCCTCTCTATGTATTGGCCGGGTCGGATCACTCCACCTTCAAGCCGGTGGTCTCCGGGAATCCCAGCATCAGATTCAGGTTTTGAATGGCCGCTGCGGCCACTCCTTTGCCCAGGTTGTCAAAGCGGGCGGTGAGCAGGGTCTGCTCCTCCCGGCCGCACACTGTGATCTCCAGCCGGTCGGTGCCCGCCATGGTATTGGATACCAGCCGGGGGCCCTGGCTTCCAAAGGGAGCTACTGAGACCAGGGTCTGGTCCTGGTAGTAGCTCTGGAGCATCTCACAGATATCCTGAGCGGTGGGTGTCCCCCGCAGCAGACGGTTCTGTAAGGTCACCGAGGTGGCCATACCGCTATACATGTCGCTTAAAATGGGGACAAACACCGGGGGGTACTCCAGGCCGGCAATGTGCTGCATCTCATTGAGATGATTGTGGCACAGGCCCAGAGAATAGAGGGCCGGGGCAGCCAGAGCCGGGTCCCGGTTAGGGTCCTCGTACTCCGCAATCATGTCCTTTCCTCCGCCGGAGTAGCCGGTAACGGAGAAACAGGACACCGGATAGTCCGGGGGCAGTATCCCCATCTGTACCAGAGGGGCCACCGTGGAGAGAAAGCCGGAGGCGTGGCACCCCGGGTTGGACACCCGCTTGGAAAAGCGGATGCGCTGGCGCTGGCCGGGCAGCAGCTCCGCAAAGCCGTACACCCAGCCTGGCGTAGTGCGGTGGGCGGGCGAGGTATCAATGATGCGGGTATTGGGGTTATCCACCAGCTCCACCGCCTGGGCCGCCGTCTCCTCCGGGAGACACAGGATGGCCAGGTCCGCCTCGTTGAGCAGCTTGCGCCGCTCCTCCACATCCCGGCGCTTCTCCGGGTCGATGAGTAAAAACTCCAGGTCACCGCGGCGGGACAGCTGCTCATACAGCCGCGCGCCTACCACGCCGCCCTTTCCGTCAATAAACACCTTTGGGGTCTTGCCCATAAGGATCATCCCTTTACGTGGTGTAAGAGGGTCGGGGCCCTCTCCGTACCCATTGTACCCCCCGTCCCTCTTGCCCACAAGGAAAAATTACTTGCGCTGCTGGATAAACTCCTCGATGAGCGCGATCTGCTTGAGCCCCGACTCCTTGGCAGGGCCGCCGTAAACAGTACGGCCATTGACACAGTGCTTGAGGGACATGGCCTCGTACACGCCCTCGTCGAACAGGTCGCAGATGGCCCGGAAGTCCCGCAGGGTGAGGGTATCCAGGGTCTCGTGGTTCTTGATGCACAGGTTGACCAGACGGCCCACGATCATATAGGCCTCCCGGAAGGGCAGGCCCTTCTTCACCAGGTAGTCGGCACAGTCGGTGGCGGTGATGAAGCCGCCGGCGGCCGCCCGCTCCATGTTGTGCCGCCGTACGGACAGGGTGTTCACCATGGCCGCAAAGACAGGCAGGCAAATCTCCACCGTATCAATGGCGTCAAACAGGGCTTCCTTGTCCTCCTGCATATCCTTGTTGTAAGCCAGAGGCAGGCCCTTCATCATGGTCAGCAGAGTGATGAGGGAGCCGTACACCCGGCCCGTCTTGCCACGGACCAGCTCGGCCACGTCGGGGTTCTTCTTCTGGGGCATGATGGAGGAGCCGGTGGAGTAGGCGTCGTCCAGATCCACGAACTTAAACTCCCAGGAACACCACAGGATGATCTCCTCGGAGAACCGGGACAGGTGCATCATCAGAATGGACAGGGCGGACAGCAGCTCGATGGCGTAGTCACGGTCGGAGACCGAGTCCATGGAGTTGTCGGTAGGCTTCTTAAAGCCCAGAGTCTGGGCAGTGGCAAAGCGGTCGATGTCATAGGTGGTGGTGGCCAGAGCGCCGGCGCCCAGGGGGCACTCGTCCAGACGCTCCAGGCAGTCCTCCAGACGGGTCACGTCCCGCTTAAACATGTTGGCGTAAGCCATCATGTAGTGACCGAAGGTGGTGGGCTGGGCCCGCTGCAGGTGGGTGTAACCGGGCATAACAGTGTCGGTGTGCTCCTTGGCCTTCTCCACCAGCACCTCCTCCAGGTCCAGGATCTTCCCGATGATAACGGGGATCTCCTCCTTCACATACAGACGGGTGTCCACCGCCACCTGGTCATTACGGGACCGGGCAGTGTGCAGCCGCTTGCCCGCGTCGCCGATGCGCTGGGTGAGCAGGGTCTCGATGTTCATGTGGATATCCTCGTTGTCCACGGAGAACTCCACCTTATCTGCCTCAATGTCCTCCAGGATGGCCTTCAGGCCTTCCACGATGGACTCTACTTCGTGCTCCTCGATGATGCCCTGCTTGCCCAGCATCTGCGCGTGGGCGATGGAGCCGGCAATATCCTGCTTGTAGAGCCGAGCATCGAACTGGATGGAGGAGTTAAAATCATTGACAAGAGTGTCGGTCTCTTTCTGGAACCGACCAGCCCAGAGTTTCATACCATTCTCTCCTTTGATATGCGAAGAGCGAATGACCTGCGGCCATTCGCCTCGCAGAATTTCCGCCGCGGCGGAAATAAATTTTCAGTCGTCCGCAGGACGATGTTATCACGCTTCGCCTGCTCGCCACGCGCGGCTTCCCTCCGACTCGGAACACAAACAGAATTGCGGGGCAATTCTTGGTTTGTATTCCTCGCTTCAGTCCATCCGCGCTGCTCGCGACGGCTCAGACGCTTATTTCAACTTTCCCTGATCCCGCATGGCCTGGACAGTGTCGGGCAGGCCCCACAGGTTGATGAAGCCGGTGGCGTCATCCTGGTTGTAGTCGCTCTCCTCGAAGGTGACCAGGTTCTCAGAGTAAAGGGTCTCAGGAGAAGTGACAGAAGAGGTGATGATGTTGCCCTTGTAGAGCTTGAGCTTCACGGTGCCGGTGACGTGCTTCTGGGTGTCAAAGGCAAAGGCAGTGAGGGCCTCCCGCAGGGGGGTGAACCACTTGCCGTTGTAGATGAGGTCGGCAAAGTCCACGGCCAGCTTGCTCTTCATGTGCTTGGTGTCCTTGTCCAGGGTGATCATCTCCAGCACCTCGTGGGCCTTGTAGAGGATGGTGCCGCCGGGAGTCTCGTAGACGCCCCGGTCCTTCATGCCCACCAGCCGGTTCTCCACGATGTCCAGGATACCGATGCCGTTGGCGCCGCCCAGCTTGTTGAGCTTGCGGATGATGTCGCTGGCCTTCATCTTCTCACCGTCGATGGCCACGGGCCAGCCCTTCTCAAAGTCCAGGGTGACATAGGTGGGGGCGTCGGGAGCCATGGCGGGGGACACACCCATCTCCAGGAAGCCGGGCTTATCGTACTGGGGCTCGTTGGCGGGGTCCTCCAGATCCAGGCCCTCGTGGGACAGATGCCACAAATTCTTATCCTTAGAATAATTGGTCTCTTTCGTGATCTTCAGCGGGATATTGTGGGCCTCTGCATAGGCGATCTCCTTCTCTCTGGAGTTCAGCTCCCAGAAACGCCAGGGAGCGATCACATCCATCTGAGGGGCAAAGGCCTTGATGGCCAGCTCAAAGCGTACCTGATCGTTTCCCTTTCCTGTACAGCCATGACAGATGGCGTCGGCTCCCTCCTTCTTCGCGATCTCAACAATGCGCTTGGCGATCAGCGGACGGGCAAAGGAAGTCCCCAGCAGGTAATTCTCATAGGCGGCTCCGGCCTTTACTGTGGGAATGATATACTCCTCCACAAATTCCTTCTTCAGATCCTCGATATACAGCTTGGAAGCGCCTGTTTTTAAGGCCTTTTCCTCCAGGCCGTCCAGCTCCGTTCCCTGTCCCACATCCCCGGAAACAGCAATGACCTCACATCCATACGTTTCCTTCAGCCACGGGATCAGCACGGAAGTATCCAGTCCGCCGGAATATGCAAGCACAATCTTGTTATATTTTTTCTCTGCCATCATCTT
>OGWU01002097.1_pt1 | contig 10458 bp, 13 predicted proteins | sample 1576071 | NCBI WGS metagenome assembly OGWU01 (sample SAMEA3541582, study PRJEB24748) | human gut metagenome | biome: human gut; feature: human-associated habitat; material: faeces | place: China | collected 2012
TATGTTGAGACTCATCAACCAGTTATTGGAATTCAGAAAGATGCAGAATAATAAACTGGCACTTTCTTTAGAGGAAACGGATGTCATCGCTTTTCTTTATGAAATATTCTTGAGTTTCGGCGACGTGGCGGAACAGAAGAATATGAACTTCCGTTTCTTGCCTTCGGTGCCATCTTATAAGATGTTTATTGATAAAGGAAATTTGGATAAGGTGACTTATAACCTGCTTTCAAATGCATTTAAATATACTCCTTCCAACGGAACGATTATTCTTTCGGTGAATGTGGACGAAGGGAAGCAACCCCCTCCTCGTCAGCGAGTGTCTTTAGATACTTAAACACCGTCTCAAACGAATCAGGCGAGTGGTCATACTCTGTAATATGATTGAGCGCAAAGTAAGGTTCAACCATATTCACAACCATGAAGATGGGTAGGTGGTTGTCCTGTGCGAGTTTCACGATGCGTTCTCGGCGCTCAGGCAGTAAAAAGATATCGTCGATGAACCCGCACAGGGCGTAGAACTCGTTGTCATCAGGTGTGAGGGGAGCAACTGGCAGATTGGCAGTCTCCGATATATCGTGGCCGGAAAAAGACTTCTTGTTCATAAAAACCTCCACAAAAAAGAAATATGGTGAATGGACACAGTTTCACAAAGAACTGTCCATCCACCATATTATTGAAGGGGAGAAATGAAAAAAATGATGCAAACGTGTTATCCATCGTTGCAAGTATATTATACCAAATTTGCATTAAAAAGTCAATCCAATTTTGAGGATTCCCAGAAAACCATTCCAATTTGCAAGAATTCTTGGGTTCTTGGGTTCCTTGTGCAAAAATGGGCCATTTCTCATATTTGTCGCTATGCTAAGAACATACCAAGGAAGTATCACAAACAAAAAGAAAGTTCAGTCAGCGGCTATATACCGCTGACTTTTATATAAACAAGACTATTTTATAAAGGAGAAATAAAAATGAAACTGATACTTGCAAAACAGGATTTTCGGAATAGCGATGCTTGGTCTGAGGTTTGCGATACGCTGGGCCTGCCAGATAATGCTACACAGGTCGAGATATCCGCATCCGAAATGAAAGTCCGCACGGTAGAACATCCCGCATGGGAAGAAGCGGAATTTTGGCAGAATTTGGTTGCCGAGCACATTATGGGCGTAGATTTGGTTGATGCAGTACGCAACGGCGAAGTCGATGGCCTGAAAATCGAGCCGAGTGAGGATGAAGCGGGCTATGTGAAGATGATGATGCGTCGGCGTCTCAAAGGCAACGAGCAATGGGACAGCGAGACTGTCGAAGATGACCCCTACGAGCTGTCTTCCGCAATCTTGTCGAGCCTGACAATCCGTAACTGTCAGCAGCTTCTCAAGCCGTATCTGGAATAATTCCAGTTATTTCAACTCATCTATATTGGCACTGCTTATATCAAACATCAAATATGAACGATTCCACAAATATTGTAAAGGAGAAATGAAAAAATGAAACTGACAACAGAAGAAAAGGCGAAGCTGAAATCCAACATTGAGAGAATCAAGGCATACATCGAAGCCGAAATCAGCCCGAAGCTCTGTGGTGAAGCGATTACTGTCTATTTTGGCAATGTGGTACACTTTGCCAACGGCACCACCGGGAAGCAGTATCGACTCTATGTAGACGGACGCAGTGTTTGCGGAGGTGCAGGGAATCTGTGCATGAACCTGCTGCCAACCGGCACGCAGGAATTCGGCTGTTCTGACTTCTGCACTCGTTCGGATGCTGGCCTTGAGCTGATTCATTCGTGGCCTGCTATCAAGCAGGAACTGCTCCAAAAGGTGCAGAATGTTGCGGAGCGCAAAAGCAGCCTTGACAATTTTGAACTTTGAAAGAGAGGATATGCAATGTTGAGCAATGTGAAACTGACTGCGGCCAATGTTCCACACAAGGACAGCCTGACCACGGAAGAGAAGGCAACTCTTTGGAAGAACATTTCTTCAGCCCTTATTGAGACTGGTCGTCCAGGAATCAAGCGACTCCTGAACTGGATGCAGTCGGACTGTGGAAACGGCGTGATGAACTATGTCAACGCGCCCGCATCTACGAAGTACCACGGGAACTATCCTGGCGGTTTGATGGAGCATTCCTGGAATGTCTATGTATGGCTGACTATCATCGTAGGCAACGCCAACTCCATGAAGGACGCCGACGCGCAGCTCAAGAACGAGGAAAGCAAGGCAATGATGGACTCCGCTGCCATCGTCGCGCTTCTCCATGACATCTGCAAGGTCGGGTTCTATTCGATGGAACCGAAGAACCGGAAGACGTATGACGCGGAGAAGGTGAAAAACGCCCTTCAAAAGGACGTAAAGCATGATAGCCTCGGAGATTTCATCTGGGAGACGGTTATGAGCTACACCGTGACCGATACGCACAAGTTCGGCCACGGAGAGGCCTCCGTTGCCATCATCGAGAAATTCCTCGGCGTACTGGGACTTACCACGGAGGAGCGCATGGCTATCCGCTACCACATGGGAGACTTTGCGAATGAGCGCGAGACCAGTGAGGTCTATAATCGCTACCCGCTCGCTGCTATGCTCCACATGGCGGACCTTGCTGCGACCTACCTGGAAGAGCGTGAGTGTACGGACCAGATGGATGTATTCTGGGATACCGTTAAGGCATTTGCGCGGCCGGTCAAAGCGCCTGAGCAGGCTCAGCCTGCCACAGCGGATGCACCTAAGCCTGATGCGGAAACACCCTCAAAACAAGAAATGCCTCGCGGCCCGTTTCCGGGGCAGGGCTGACATGGAGCAATGCAAAAAGGCGTAGATTCCTACAACTAAACTGTGGATTGGCTGAGCCTGACTCCTTGTCAGCTCAGCCAATCCCACCGCTTAATTGGAAGAAGAAGTTAAAAAGGAGGAGAATGCACTATAGATATTCAACTATCCAACAATAAAGAAAAAGTCATCGTCTCCGATTTGCCGGACATGGGAGGGAAAGATATCATCATCCCATCTGCTATGTGGCCGCTCAACGGAAAAACAGGCATCGTCCTGAGCCACGACAATACTGTGCCGTGCAAAGATGACGGTATCCGCTCTGTTTTTGATGGGATGCAATTCACTGTTGGAGGCTGTTACCACAACGCTTTCATTTTGCGTGAAGCATTGCGGAACGCCGGCTATCAAGCTGACACTTATGCTGGATGGCTATTCGTGGGAGATACGATTCCTGCCCATCATTGTGTCGTCATCCTCAATGAGGACACCGTATTGGACCCGACTGTTATCGACTACCGAAAAATGGCGCTTGATAAATTGGACAAGAGAGAAGCTGTTGTGGACTTCCTCAAGTCCATGCAGGACAAGCCCAAAAGCAGTTACACCACTTTCGGGCAGGTCTTGCCCGGAATGATGTACTTCGTATCCAAATGCGAAGCTCGTGCAGCACATCGGACCAGAGCGAAGCTGGAAAAAGCATACCAGAACCACCCGGCGTTTGGCCGATTTATAAAGGGAAAGAGCCAGACGCCCATACAGGAAATGATTGCGAACGCTGGGCTTTCTAATTTTTGAAAGGAGAAATGAGTTATGGAAAAGAATCTTGAGCTGACTATCCGCATGGATAACGACCATGTTGAAATCGACATTTACGAACCCGAATCGGGGGAGTGTTCTCAAATCGACGCTCCGCTGAGTTTCGACGAGCATCCTGAGTTCGATAAGAACATCGGCGACGAAATCTACAGCTGGCTCTCGCTTTGGGCAGACGAGTTGGCTGACGAGAACTAATCGAAAGGCCCACACAATTCTGTGGGCCTTTTTCATCATTTTATTGACAATCAAGATGTTATGTGGTATAATACAAACATAAATTGAAGGAGGCAAAACACGCGGGTGCTTCGGCAGGAGCAAATGCCCGTCGGTTCGAATCCGACCGCCCGCCATTTTTTCTTTCTCCCTTTTCATTCAAATACATCTGCCCCGGCAGGCGGCGTCGTAGTCTGCCTTTCTCCTTCAGTATATATGCGGGTGCTCCGGCAGGGGCAAACGCTCGTCGGTTCGAATCCGGCCGCCCGCCATTTTTTTCTTCTCCTTTTTTACCCATACATCTGCCCCGGCAGGCGGCGTTATAGTCTGCCAATCCCCCCCCTTAAAGCAATATATGTGGACGCTTTGGTAGGAGAGCGCACTCGTCGGTTCAAATCCGGCCACCCGCCGTTTTTTCAACTTTCTCCATTCATGAAGCGCCCTGGCAGGCGGCATTGTAGTCTGCTTTCTCCTCTAAAAACTATTTATGCCGGCAGAAGTCTGGGCGGATTCAGCTTCTTAATCCAAAAGGATGTAGAGTTCACGGGTTCGAATCCCGTTGCTGGCGCACTCGTCGAGATTACGACCCCGGCAGACGGTCCCAAAGTCTGCCCGCGAAATATTGAGGTGTAGCCAAGTGGTAAGGCATGGGACTTTGACTCCCTGACTCGCTGGTTCGAATCCAGCCATCTCAGCCATTCTCCCAAAGAGAAAAATGCTGGCATAGCTCAGTTGGCAAAGCGACGCATTCGTAATGCGTAGGTCGTCGGTTCGAGTTCGACTTTCAGCTCCAGAAATAAAACATTAGAAAAGGAGAATGGCAATGTTGGATTCAGCAGACTTAAAGCAAGCATTAAAAGTCACCAATCGGTACGACAATCGGTACGAACGAGCGGCGGATGCGGTAGCTGCATTAGTCGGAAAAAGCGTGGTGCTTAATGCTATTCCAAAACTGTCGGATATTCCTGAGAAAACAGAAGAACTTGTCCGCCGCAAACAAATTCTGGCTGATATGTACGGCTTTGTTGAACAAAGCTATGCCAGCGTTTTGATTTCGGGGTATCTCTTTCAACACGGCGATGAAAATAGGCAGGCGTTTGCCACAGCATACCGCGAATTGTATCACGCATTGATGGATTATATCAACCACTCAATGCGGGGCATGGATATGCTCTATAAGGCTGATGATTGCGAATGTCCACCGTGGTATATCTGGAACACCAGCAAGGAAGATTTTGTGGATGAATGGGAAGCCCAATATTCCATGAAGTTAGGCGATACGATGGCGGCCATGAGTCAGCAGCAGGACAAAATGCTGGGAACTATCACTGAATATGCCGCTAAAGTACGAGATGCCTTTGCTGCATATTCGGTAGACTACAGAACCGATTCACCGGGGCGTGGCGTTGAAGTATTGCAGCAATATAAGGAATATTGCTCCCGAAATCCTGTGCAGCAGCATTGGGGGTAAGCACACCAAGCCGCCTTTGGCGGCAAATATGGACCGGTATTCCGTAGCAGGTAGCGGGCCAGACTGTAAATCTGGTGCCTCACGGCTCGGCTGGTTCGAGTCCAGCACGGCCCACCATCTCTTAATATGCTATCGTGGTGAAATTGGCAGACACGGCAGACTCAAAATCTGCTGCCGGAAACAGCGTAAGGGTTCAAGTCCCTTCGATAGCACCATCCCGGTATGCGGGCGAGGAAGCGCAAAAAGCTAAGTGATTGGCGGCTGGCATCATTGCTAAGTGCTGGGCGGCTGGCAGGAAGGCGTCCGCGACCGGGAGCCGAGCAAAATGCTGACATAGCTCAGTTGGTAGCGTAGCGCATTTGTAATGCGTAGGTCGCCGGGTCAAGTCCGGCTTCCAACTTTATTTGGTCTCTTAGCTCAGTTGGCAGAGCGTCTGACTGTTAATCAGAAAGTCGCTGGTTCGAGTCCAGCAGGGACCGCCACAAGAGATAGGCTTAACAGAATATAGTGGTGAGAACCCACCGGGGCGGTATCCATTCCGTGCCGACAGGGCAGTAAAAGCCGTTTGCCCAGCCATATCTCTTTCCTTCGGTGCCATAGACGAATTGGTAAAGTCATCACCCTTTCACGCTGAAGAGTGCGAGTTCGAGCCTCGCTGGCATCACCATAGCCTCGCTGAAAACTGCACTGCTCGGATGTGTCCGGCCTGATATCAGTGTGTGACAATCTAAGCGGGGCTATGCCATCCGGGACGGTCCCGGACCAGAGGACCTGGGCGGGTGTTCGATTCCCCAAGCCGTGTGGTTCGACTCCACACGGCAACGGTTGACGGTCCTCTCTTCACCTTAAACCGCTTGTGGTGGGTTCGATTCCCAACCGTCCCTGCCATATATATCGGGGTGCCTGGAGATGGTTCCAGTCCGGCCTCATAAGCCGGTTGACGCGGGTTCGAGTCCCGCCCCCGAAACCAGTTGCCGAGTCGCTCTCGGCTGATGTGAGCGTGTGCAGAAAGCCTCACGAAGAATGACAATGCCCGACAATTCAGGCGCGGAGCCGGTGGGTATACACGGCGGCTTGCGAAAGCGCCCATGACGCGCAAGTAAACGATGCCTCGATTGTCGGGAGCTGCAACAAGCAGCGTTGGTGTTTAACGGTCAGCACTCCGGTCTTCCAAACCGGCGGTGCCGGTTCGAATCCGGTACGTTGCTCCACGTCCAGTGCTCGGACAAAGTACACGTCTGAACGGTCTGCCCACAGATAGAGCACATCAGGGCAGGGGAAACGGGGACTCACGGGGGCTAACCGCAAGCAGCCGCCCCGCAGCGGTGACAGTCCGGAGAGACGGGCAAGCAGCAGCCAGCAAAAGCGGCGTCGCAAACTATCCGTTTTTCGCGGGTTTGTCTTGTGATGCCGCTTATTTTTTGAATTTTTTGCCCGCCGAAAGGAGCTTACACATGGAAAAAATCACACGAAAAGTGACCGCTACGGTCATCCATTATTCCGAGGCCGTTTTGGAGAACGGTATGCCGGCATTCAAGGAATGTCCGTCCGAACTGGTCGCAGATGCTGTCGATTCCGCTCAGGCCCTCGCTTATCTGCGCAAGAAGTACGGAACAGACCGCTCTTTCCTCGTGACTGGTCTGGAGACATCCACAAAGAAGTATGAGATGGACCTGGCTCTGTTCGTAAAGACCGCCACGCCGGTCATGGAGGTAAATGCTGTACCGGACGCAGAGCCGGAGGCTGAACAGACTGCGCCTGCTACTCCCACTTCGGAAGCGCCTGCTGCCGCAGTTGAGGTAGCCGCATCCGCACCTGTTCAGGAAGCCACTCCTGCACCCGTAGCTGCGGAGTTTACTCCCGCGCCTGTTGCGCCGGTTGAGCCTGCTGCACCTGCCACCGAACCCGCTGTGGCCGTTGCTGTTCCCGCAGGCGAAGTTGAAATTTGACCGTCATGCACAGCAGAGCGAAAGAAAGGGCAAAACTTCTGACAGCTATTGCCGGTGTTGCGCTGATAGTTGCGGCAGCTGTCGGAATCGCTATCTCACTGATGACCGGGATGCCGTCGGGAGGCGGCATCTCAGGTCAAGTAACCATCCAGCCCTATACAGAGGATTCCCTTGCAGATATGGATGCAAAAGGAACCTTCTGCAAGTCCGTGCTCTCCACAAAGGTAAACAGGAAACTGGAGAAGAACGGATATTTAATGCTGGACACGAAGAAGGAATACGAAAAATACCTGAGCGAATACCTTGACATCGTGCAGGTGGAGCCGGAACAGGTCCCGCTCGTCGATGACTGGTATGCCGCCGGATATAAGGCGATTGTTTTCTCCACAGATGCCTATGGAACAGAGGTCAATCTGGTGGCCGCCGAGCAGTATATCGGGGACGAGAGCGTTAAAATCGTCATCGAACCGGCAGAAATCAATCCTGCCTTCCAGTTCAGTCAAGATATCTCTAACTGCAAGCAGACCTCTGTAATTGTCTATATTCAAGCGGAGATTCTGAATAATGCAGAAAGCATTGAATTTCTGGTGAAAGGGGAGAGTTGAAAAATGGCAAACCGAACGCTGAAAACGCAGCCGGGCGTCGATGCCTGGTGCAGTCTCCCTGACAAGCTGCTGTCCGAACAGGGGAAAGCCCTGGTATCTTCCGACCCTGACTTGAGCGAGCAGACGCTTCGCCTACTGAGCGAAATTGAACAGCATAAGGACGAGGACATGAAGTGTTCCTTTGAAGATGTGTGCTTCTACGATAAAGGAGGACACTCTAAATCCGTTGGACTGGCCTGCCTGTCTATCTGCATCAAGGCAAACCCGTATGCTTCTCTCGCAGAGGTTGCGGCCAGGTATTCCGCCATGAGAAACAAGAACTTTGCGGCAGTCGCAAGAGCATTGGCAGACCTGAAGCACGAGAAGGGTTCTTTCATCGTTTATTCCAGAAATAGACACGACGGAACTATTCAGGTAAACGCCTGGATGCCGTTCATCGTCAACGCGGGGCATGAGCTGCCTCCTGTGAAGGGAAGTGCTACCATTGCGTAGAGCCATCTATAAAGGCGTTGTAGTAGGTGTCCTGATTCTTGGCATCGCATATTTTTGGCACGAGCAGGGCGAGCTTTATATGGACGTCCTGCGCCATATCCCTCAAATCCTGTTTGAAGGATACCAACCTGCGGCGTTTGACCCAGAGGTTCAAAAGAAATTTGGAATATGGGTCCTGACGGAATGCCTACTCGCCGTATTTCTGCTTCCTAACGGCAGAAAGCGTAGGAAATGGGAAAAGGATGATGACGAGGACGAGGACTGAGCGAATCACTCTCATATACTCGGCCGTGTGATACATAAAATTCGCAGTGGAGGTGTTTCAGGTGAAAAAGCCAACACAAGTGGTATTTACCATCGAATGCGGTGCGACTCCTGACGAACTAATGCAGGCCATTCAAGATATCGTGCTTTCAAAACTGCTTGCCGGCCGAGCGGAGGTGGCATCTTGAACGAGCGGGATGTGCGTGGTATAATCGAACCAGCAGAATTTGGCTGGCATCGAAAGGAGGCCGGCACATGAGAATGTGCGGATACGCACGAGTTAGCACCGACGAGGAACGGCAATTAGATAGCTTAGAGCATCAGATGGAGTTTTTCTCGGATTTTGCAAAGCAGAATGGGCATCATCTGGTCAATGTCTACACGGACGAAGGAATTACAGGCAGACAGCTCAAAAAGCGCGATGCGTTCAACAAAATGCTGAGCGACTCAAAACTTGGGCTATTTGACCTTCTTGTGGTCAAGGATGTCTCACGATTTGCACGAAATACTGTAGACCTACTCACGTCGATTCGACAGCTCAAATCGAGAGGAATCGACGTGATTTTTGTCAATAACAGCCAGAAAGTGCTTGGCGAATCGGAGTTCGTCATCACGCTGCTCGGCGCTGTGGCGCAGGAGGAAAGCTCAAACCTGTCTAAGCGAGTCAAGTTCGGGAAGAATATTACATCAAAGAAAGGAAGAGTACCGCCGCGAATTTTCGGATATGACCGGATTGATAACTTCACTATGGAAATCAACGAGAGGGAAGCGGAGGTCGTCAGAGAAATCTATCATCTCTACATCGACGAGGGACTTGGATGCCGCCTTATCGCCATCACACTTGGCGAAAAGCAGATGAAAACCAAGTATGGTAACGATTGGAACCAGAGGAACATACGGAGAATACTGGAGAACCCAATTTACAGCGGACATTACATCAATCACCGCTACACCGTTGTGGACTTTCTGGAAGGAACGACGAAGGCGCTGCCGAAGGAACAGCATTACCACCATGACCGCCCGGAATGGGCCATCATAACGCCAGAACGCTTCCAGCAGGCACAGGAAATCTTGGAGCAGAGAAGAAAACAATACGCGACCGAATACACGCATTTCACCGGGCGATACAGCAACAGGCATTTATTCAGCACCCTGATACGCTGCAAGGAATGCGGACGGGCCTTCTCACGAAGAGTGACGCATTATCCAAACTCCGATTACATTTACTGGCGATGTCCAACCAACAACCAGTATACCGCAAAACGATGTTCCAACAACACAATCGTCAGAGAGGATGACCTAATTGAAACACTCTCCACCTACCTGAGAGAGGTTGTCTCTAACAAAGAGTCCATCGCTCAGGAAATCGCACGCAAGTTTAAGGAAGCAAATGCGGTGGAGGGAAGTAAGCCAGACGCTCAAGCGCTTGAGGCGAAAAAGGTCAAGCTGAAGGCAAAGCTGGAAAAGTATATGGAGATGTACGCCAATGATATCATCACGATGGAAGCGTTGAAAAGTAAGACAGCAGAAATCAACGAATCTATCAATGTGATTGATGACCAGCTTATTCTCCTCGAAGGACAACGCACACAGGAAAGGACCATCGAAAGCATCACGAATGAAGCGATGGCGGAAATTGAGCGGTTTCTCAGCCTGCAATCTGCAACCAATATGGACCTCAGAAGAATTATAGATTCTATCATCGTGGACGACAAAAAGAAGGTGAAAATCAATCTAAAAATAACGGGCAATTTGTAAAGAGGAGCTGCTTTGCATACCTACTTGGTGTAGACCATAGAGGTCGTCGACCCGATGCTGCTGTGCGCCCGTGAAACGAAAATTTCAAGTGTTTCATATAACGAATATCGGGCGGAACAAAA